>NICF_comb_assmDRAFT_10002412_pt1 | contig 14088 bp, 11 predicted proteins | sample NewIslPassag4_SG_FD_11279 | JGI IMG/M metagenome (IMG submission 11279) | reverse complement strand
CAAATTAGGGGTCAATTCGTGCGATTGACACCCCCGAATCATACCAAGAGGGCTTTTTTTATTCAAGTCCCCGAAAAAACTTCTAACAGGAATGCTCCTTATAAATAATTACTTCTTAAATAATTCTGGGTACAATTCCTTATTCAATTGAATTACATCTCTTAAACTTTTTCTTATTTTCGGAGTGTATAGCCCATCCTTCATATAAATTCTTCGAGCATCCCAAATATCATGTGCTAGTGCATCTCGGTAGCTAAGATTTAAATAATCGTTTAATTTTTCTCCAGAAAGTCCATAAGTATAAGTCCTACGGTGTCTTCCCCCAGTACCAGGATGTGGTTGTTCCATATTCATGCTAACACCATCATTTCGCTTTATACCGGCTTTTTTCAGCAGATGGCATATGGTGTGGAGTAAGGTTATCAAACGCTTTGCCTTGTTTTATTAATTGTTTGTAAGTTCCTACTTTCCCTTCGCCCGGCAATAAACCTTTTCCTGTACCCTTAGCACTCTTCCCAATCGCTCCCCCCTCAACGTTCTTTATCATGTTGAGGGATACATCTTTCGCTTCATTCATCCCTCCCTGAAGTGCTAAGCCCACATCGCCGGCATATGCCGGCTGCCAGGAAACGGAGGCGAACTTTTGACGAATTCATCCCACTGCTTCTTAAACAGGCGGGCGGTTTCCGTCAACGGCGCTTTGACGACTTGATGGTAGATTGTTTGGAAGAACCCTTTTATTTTATCACCGTGCACGACATGTTTCACTTTCGACAAGGTGGAAGCGGTGTCGAGCGCCTTCGCTCCCTTGATCGCTGCTTTTCCGGCTATGCCGGCGCCTTTGGCCGGTAGAACAACCGATAATAACCAACATCCCAACTGCCAGCAGCCGATCCCCAAACGACAGGCGCTCCCCAGTGACCGGATCGTACTCGCCGAATAGTCGTTGCACGTCGTACCATCCGAGAAACTCCAACCCCAATTCCTTCATATTGTCGGCGAGCGTTTGGTCCGCTTGGCGCATCGCGGCGGCGGTGCGATACAGAAGTTCTTCGGCTTCGTTCAGTTTGTCTTCATAACGCTTCAGCCAATGAACGAGTTCATCCCTCAGCTCTTCGATCGCGGGTGTGCTGACGCCCGGGAGATTCATCACAAGGGAGGAGAGCTCCCACGATAACGTCGTCCGTGCCCGTTGGCACGCATCTTCCGCTTCGGGAATATGTCCGGCGACCGTTTCCAACTCATCAGGCTTCAATCGAATCATAGTGGATTACAACTCCTCTATCTTTCGACGAAGACGGGCGATTTCCCTGCTGATTTCGTCAACCAATTCATCCGCCGTCGTCCCAATTCGTGTCTCGAGTTGCTTTAAATCAGCATAAATCCACTCATACGCTTCCCGCGCCTCTCCTTGCCAGTGCGGAATATATTCATCGTTGGCGCGATGAAAGCTGCGAATGCCATCTCGGAATTCTCCCATTGCTTCATGCACTTGCCCTTGGTAAGACCGTAAAATGGAGATCGCTGTTTCGTATGCTCTCCTCTTTATTTCCTTTTCAATTGACTCTAACGTCGATGACACTTGGATTCCCTCCCCAATTTCATGTTCCTCACTCATCGTCTCACCTGTCCGCAATGCCCCCTTGCATCCCCCGTTAAACTCCTTAACGGACAAACTGTTTCATTCGGGGGACGACGATCGCAAACATCGCTGCAAGCAGTGCGAAAATGAGAATCCCAAACACCCAAAGCAAATGGGACGAATTCGTTGCTTCCTCCTCATTCGATGCGGGACGAGACGAGGTGGTTATTTCCTTCGCTGATGAAAACAGCTTTAACTTTTCGGCTTTCGTGGTGATCGTATTGGTGTTTCGCTCTGAAGATAAAAACAATTGCGCTTTTGTCCGCTCCAAAACAGAAGGAGTCGATCGCTGAAATGTCAATGTCAACTGTTCTTTTGGAAGCTCTTTTTTCCCGTTTAAAAGTGACTGCTCCCGAATATAGTCTGTGCGCAATTCAACGGGGTTCCTCTCATATTGGTTTGGTTCCACTGATGGCCCTTCATCCGCCTTTACCTCCTTCGCCACTGTCATTAACAACAACAGGACAAGAAGGAAAGGGAACGAAAAACGCCCCTTATCCTTCATACATTTCCCCCTCCTCTTGTTGGTCGGCAAGGCGATGTTTCAAAAACGGGACAGCCGCCATCAATAATGACAGAACCCCCATCATTACGACGGTCGAATAAAAGATTTGTTGATCTCCGTATTGAATCGATATATACGTTTCTGCAATCGGATGCTCAAAATGGAAGTTAGGCAACACTAAATCGAGCAATGGAGTGATGAAGAAAAGTACAAGCCCGACTCCAAGAATCCAACCGGTAAACGGTCCGATCAAAAATGCCAATCGAACCATCGAAGAACAGAAGAATAACAAAACGATCGTCAACACGCTCCACTTGATGGCTCGCACATCTTGCATCGGATAAATTTTCAAGCTATAGATATTGATGATTAACCCAACCACCACATTCATCAGGAGCAATAGAGCAAGCTGCAACATGAATGGGCTATTAGAATAATAATGAAGGAAGAAACCGATGAGCATGCCGCACAGCAAAACAATGATCAACACTACAACCGGCGGCGTATACGTCGTTTGTTCCTCTGGTAAATCGCCCCTTACTTGCACAGGGTTTGTTAAATAATCGTACACATAGCCATTGGCCTGTTGATCGATCATCGTGTTGTTTAAAAGGCGATATACGTCATTGCGAATTTGCTTTGTCGTATTCACATTGGCCGCCCATTTATCATTCAATTCGTCTGCTTTCGTTTGAACCGAATCTATTTTTTCATGCAGTTCATTTGTATAATCAACAATGTGATCTTGATCTTCGGCAATCGAGGCGATGAGATCGGAAATTTGTTGTACATCTTGCATCGTGTTTTGTTGGATCGTTATGACAAATTCCCCATCGTTTCCTCTCCAAATCTCTTCTGTTTGTTGTCCTTCATTTACCGCCTCTTGCAGTTGCATCGTCACTTCGCTCACCGCATCGCTGAGCTCCTGCAACTGGCCTGTGATCGTCTCTTGCATTTTTTGCACGTTTTCATCGTATTCCTGTATATACCCAAGCGTTGTCTCTATAAATGATTCTGTACTTTCTTCAGCCGCTTCCACTTCTTTCAGCGAAGACGCTGAGTGTTGCTCCAGCTCCTCAAAATACCCTCGCACATCCGATAGCATCTGGAAAATAGCATCTCTTTGATTCCAATTCATCAAGAGCTGATCAACTAACTCTTCATCAAAACGAGTTGTTTGCTGCACTGCCTCGTCGAAAATCGATAACCATGCAAAATAGTCTAGAAGATCGGCTGTATTTCGATTTTGAATCACCGCTTCAAAATGAGATGACAACACTTGTTTGCGGCTTTCTGGCAGCGCCGGCGACGCGAGAACCGCCTGTTCCTTTTCCTTGATTTGCTGCACAATATCGTCGATCGAATCGGCTTTTCCTTCAGTTAATTGTTTGTTCAGCTGTTCGACGAGTTGTGCATATTTTTGCTGCCATTGCTGTTGCAAAGCGAGTTGTTGTTGCCACGCTTGTTTCGTCTTTTCCATTTCCGTCTCAAGTTGGCTTATCGAACCTTCAATATGCTCCCAGCTTTCCTGCGGACTCTGCGGTTTGAACGCTTGCCATTGTGCTTTCAAATTGGCAAGTTGTTGCTGCAATGCATCCAACAAATTCTCATCGGCAGGTTGCGGTGGCGCTTCAATTGGTGCCGGTTGCTCTTCGTCTGTTTGGCCCGGGGAAGGAGATTGCAGTTTTTGTCGAAACTCAATGAGCGACTGCTGCAAACGATCGAGCGTTTGATTGTTGACTTCTATCTGATACTGACGAACAAACTCTTTCTTCCATGTGAGCAACTGTTCAAATTGTTCCTGAACCGTTGATTGTTTCAGCTGCTCATTGAAGGTCATTAGTGATGTGTGGCTTTCTGCCACCGTGTTTCGCAAAGTGGTGATTGATTCAAGTAAATTTTGCTCTTGATGGCGAACGTCCGGCTTCACCTCCCATGGCTTCCCGAGCATCAAATCCATTCGTTCGTTAAATCTCTTTTTGTATTCATGAATCCCCTCTTGCAGAAGTTCGTTTTGCCGTTGTTGATATTCCCTGTATTGGCTCAGGCTGTCAACAAAAGCGGTGATTTCTGCTTCCGCCTCTTCGATTCCTTGCAAAGTGCCAGCGGAAGAATCTTTCGCATTGTTCGATGCCTCAAGCAGCTCCTGCAGCATATCTTTTTGCCTTTTAATCTCTTCGGCGAGTTTGGCTGAGCTAGGGGTATAAAAAGCGTACATCGCCTTCTGGAACGCGATTTCTTTTTCTAAGATGTCGTTAAATTTCTTCCGAATCGCCGCTATCTCTTGCGCCACGTAACTCCAATAGAGGGTGGACATTTTTTGATTGATCATGTTTTTGGATGCTTCAAGTTCTCTTTGCACCCGTTCCCTATGCTTCGCATCCAAATTCGGCTGGATTTTATATTGCACTGTGGCTTTTAATGGTTGCTTGTCATTAAACGATAAAATGTTTCGAGAAAAATCAGAAGGCAAATACACGACTGCATCGTATTCATTGTTTTTCAACCCGTTCTCCGCCTGACTGCGGTTCACTACCGACCAATGGTAACTTGAACGGTCGGCAAGGGCGGGGACGATCTCCTTGCCAAAGAAATAGGTTTTCTGATCGTATTTCGCCCCCATATCTTCATTGACAACGGCAATATGATTGGTCGCCTTGTTTGTTTGTTTCATTGGGTTTTGGCCAATGAAAGCAAAAAACAGTACGGGAAGGCTGACAATGAAGATGATCAATCCAATCAATTTCGCGATTTTCCATTTTCCATTCATATCCGTTCTCCCGATCCTTTGATTTATTCGACTTTTGGAATTTGGATTTTTTGGTCTTTTCCACCAACGACAAAATAGCCAAATCCCGGTTCAATTTCTTGTTCGTTTCTTGTAAAAGGCAATGCAAACAAGCTTTGCTCAGATTTTTTCGTTACGAGAATGGCCTGACGAATTTGTTTCAACTCCGCTGTCAATGCGTCAAACCCTTTCACAAATTCATTGGCATTTCCAGCAACAAACACATGGAATCCAAGATGGCTGTACTGCTTCATCATGTTGGCAATCCGGCCTTGCATGATGCTGTCGGTTTCTTGCTGAAGGCGCAAGAGGCTGTCAACGACGAATACAACCGGCGGCCACGCCAACGTTGTCGCACGATTTTCGTTGACTGCTTGAATATACTCCCTCTCTCGTTGTTGCAACACAGCATCCGCTTCGTTCAACCACTGCGCTAGTCTCTCTTTTGCTTCTATATAAGTAATGTCGTCCCGATTCGCGTAGCCGGCGAGTCCCCGGTCGATTCCATCCAATAAGCCGATGCTTTCCGGTTCTTGCACAAGTAAGGACTCTAAAATGACCTTGACCACGTTTGTTTTTCCTTTTCTTGATTGCCCGACAATCAAGCAGTGCGGATCCGTCCGCATGTTGATCGCCACTGGGCGAACCGTTTGCTCATCGAGCCCAACAGGAATGAATCCTGAAGCTCGGTGTTGAACATACGTGTTTGTAAAGACGGACATTGACAGCCGCGGTGGAAGCATTGGAATCGGTTTTGGCTTCGGTATGTGTTGATATACTTCTTTTAATCGTTCCATTTCTCGTTTGACATTCTCGAGCACTTCGATATCGTCTTCCCCGTCAGCCGGAAGATAGATTTGCGTTAAAGCTGCATTATCTTTTTTTACCAGCGCCCTGCCCGGAATCGGATCAACATCGTACGGCGTTCGCCCAATCAGCGAAAACTTTTCCGAACTGTCAATGAAGTAATGAACAATTTTTGTTTTTAAATTGTTCATAAGCGGCGGGCGAATTCCACTCACTCTTGTCGCTGTCATGATGAAAAAGATTCCAAGGGATTGCCCGTCGCGGGCATATTGAATCAACTGCGTTTCAAAGTCAGGCATTTCCTCTTTTACAACATCAAAATTGTCAAGTGCCACTATAATAATGGGAAGCTTCTCTTCTGACAGCGCATTATATAATTTAATCGTGCTCACTTCTTTTTCCATAAACCGTTGTTTGCGCTGCTCCATTTCCTCTTTCATGAACTTGATGAACTTTTCTATTTTCTTTTCATCGTCTAACCGGAAGTAGTCAGCTGTATGCGGCAACTGGCGCAACGGCAATAACGCGCTGTTTCCAAAATCAAAGATGTAATAATGAAGCTGCGCCGGGTTGTAGGCACCCGCAAAACTTAGAAGTAGCGTCATCATCGTCGTTGATTTTCCGTATCCTGCCGAACCAAAAATACCAATATTCCCATCTTCAAGCCATTGATAGAAATAATCAGACTGACTTTGCAGTTCTGGCTCGTCTTTTAAGCCGATCGGAAAGGCATTGGCCTCCGCTGTCACTGAGGCTGGGCGCGCTAAACGTGGAGGAAGCGGCGGAAGCCATGGGCTTGGTAATTTTTCGATGTTTAATTGTTTTTGTGTCTCAATGATTTGCTCGACTACCATTTCAATTTCCGTTTTTGGCTTTTGGCGGCTTCGCTTCCGATCCGTCGCCACATTCGACACCGGCACAAGACCTAAATCGGTCACGATATGAATTTCATCCTCCGCCTCGACTCCTTCCTCCACATATGGTGCACCGCTCCATGCGGATTGAAACAGTTCGTATACTTCATTATTCCCAACTTGCAGATAAGCTCTTCCCGGCACTGTGATCGCTGCGGCGTCACCATTTCTCAAAATCTCTTTGCTGTCATTTACATCTTGCATTTTTAAGCTGATCCGAAAGCGAGCATTGCTCCAAATTTGTTCGTCAATGACACCCCGTGGCTTTTGCGTTGCCAAAATGAGATGGACGCCCAAGCTCCGGCCGATGCGAGCGGCGCTTACTAATTCACGAATAAAGTCCGGCTCTTCGCTTTTCAATTCCGCAAATTCATCGGCGATTAAAAATAAGTGTGGTAAAGGCTGTTCTGCTTTGCCTTGTTTGTACAATTCCATGTAGTCATTAATATGGTTGACTTCATAACGATCAAAAAGGCGCTGCCGTTTTTTCAATTCGCTGTTGATGGACGCGAGCGCCCGAGCGCTGAAGTTTTTGCTGCCATGAATGTTTGTGATCGTGCCGAGTAAATGCGGCATGTTCTTAAACGGTTGCGCCATGCCGCCCCCTTTGTAGTCAATAATTAAAAAGGCGACTTCATGCGGATGGAAATGTACTGCTAATGACAAAATGTACGTTTGCAGCAGTTCACTTTTCCCCGATCCCGTCGTTCCAGCGACTAACCCGTGCGGCCCGTGCGCTTTTTCATGCAAATTTAATTCGACAACGTCGTTTCGCCCCTTCAATCCAATTGGGACGGCCAACGAACGGGACGTTTGACATGACAACCAGTTTTGGACGATCTGCAGCTCATTTGCCCGGCGTGTTTGCATCATTTCTAAGAAAGTTACTTTTTCTGGTATTGAATTGCTCATTCCTTTTTGATGATTCAATGAGCGTAGCATTCGGGCAAATGATTCATTTCCTTCTGTTGAATGCTCATCCAGCTGAAACGGAATATGTGCCGCCTTCCGATGCTGAATGACAATCTCACCTTCCCGCTCGTTAATGTATTGCACGAGCGTATGAACGTTTTCCGTTAAGCTCTCCTTCGTCTCTGAAGCAAAAATAACGGAAATGCCAATGTCTTCATTTTTTTCTTCCAAATACTCTAAAATCACATGTTCCGCAATTAACGAACGGTCGGCTACAATAAACACAAAATGTGGGGAGAACCGTTTTTTGTCTTTCTCTNCGTCCAAGGCGCGCTCCCGCAACATCTCGTATATCGATGACAGCAATTGATCACGCGTCTGCTCGTTATAAATGAGCCCTTTGGCGAATGAATTCGGCAATTGAAAATGCGGGAGCCATTTCATCCATTCCCAATGCTTATAATCATCCTCTGAGAAAATCGCCACAAACCGCACATCATGATAGCTGTGGAAAAACGCGATTTGACCCACCAACTGCTCAATTTCACCGTTCACAATGGATCGTTTCCCAACCATTCCGATCGCTCCGTGTGACACATCAATTGGAAGCGGCACATGTTTTACGGTTTGATACACCTTGGCTATATGTTGTGCCTGCTCCAACAAATCATCGATTTCCCGGTTGGCCAAATCGCCCATGCTCACTGACACCTCATAAGTGGCCGGCACGTCCGCCGTTCCGATTCGCACATGAAGAAAATCGGCGCTCTCCGCCGTTCTTTCCCAAATGCGGCTGTTCACTTGCATGACGAATGATTTCATCTGCTCAAAGGACGGAAAATGATAGTATAATACGTTTCTTTGTTTTTCGGATAACGCTTGAAGCTCTTCCCTCTTTTGCTCCAAGTAATTTGTATAAATGCGCCGACGTTTTTCTTTTCTCATTTGGCGTGCCTTTTTTTCCCGCATATATTGCGCTGTCGATGTTACGATCGTCGTTGCAAACATGGCAATCGAAATCATAATGAAAACGCCCCGAGGCTGTATGAGAGCCACCGCGCCAATCACTAGCAACATCATAACCGGCGGCAACACCATCAACCATAAACCGCGCGGGTCACCATCCCCTTCCTGACTCGGGAATGAAATGCTCACTTTGTCGCTCGGCAACTCATAAATCATACGCGGCGTCCGACGGTACATCGGATATTTTTTCTTCATCTCGGAAAGAGGCGGCATCGTTTCGGTCAGCGATGAAACCACCTCTTCGCTACTGGTCACCGCAAGCAAATCTTCTTCGATAAACACAAACTGCATATATGGACATAAAAGAACATCGCCGTTTCGCAGCGACACAGCATCGGATAGCTGCACCCCATTTAAAAACAATGGAGCATCATCGTCTGGGATGACGACCCATTGTCCCCGATGCTTTCGCAACGAAAAGCGGGCATTCGTTGTCTCAATATCTGCTTGAGGATCATTGGAGACAAGCACCTCGCTTTGTTGCCCGACATAATAAACATATTTTCTCTGTTCTTCACCGCTCCATGCGATCGTCATTTGTTGCCCATCAACGTCAATCGTAATGGAACATCTGGGCTTTAGCTCGCCGATCTGTCGGCCTCCTTGCAACACCGCAAGCGTCGAGCCGTCCGATTTCTTTTCGATTTGGATATATCCGTTGCGAAATGAAAAAGATGAAACGGTCACGTGGTGTTCTAACTGATTGCCAATGACAATGACCTTCTCTTCGTTTGTCAGTGAAAACAGTTGGCAATACGTTTCATACAAAACCCATAGTTGGCTCATACAATCCTCTCCTAAGATGCCCACAGCTGCGCTTTTTTACTTTTGGGACTTTTGATTGTTAGTAGCAGACGGTTCATGCGACGATTGCGTTGTCTCACTAGATGAATCAGCGGCTGGCGTGGAGGCCGGCGGCTGTTGTTCGCTTTGTTGTTCTTCCTCTAATTGAGCTTCGCTCTCTTTTCGTTCCCTCTCGTATTCCTTTATTTCCTGATCAATTTCATCCAATTTTTTCTGTTTTTCGTCCCCTGACAAATCTGTATCGCCCTTTATTTGTTCGCGATATTTTAAAAGCGCGTACACAATTAAATCCCGATCCTCTATCGTCCGCGCCAATTCAAGCGCCTCTTCACTTTGACCACGGCCGATGTAAATCCAATACAACATATATTGCTCATCTGTTTTGAGCGTAATATTGTTCGATACCGTTTGACGCTGCTCTTCTGTGAGAGATTCCGTCATGACATAAGAAGAAGCAAGCTCGTACTGAATGACATATGGCATGTCTTCGGGCGCATAATCTTCCAACGTGGTAATGACATCGCTATATTTATTTTGCAAAAACAACTCTGTACTTTGGATATAGGCCTCTTGCTTCGGCTGCGCAAAAAAGAAAGAATAAAATACATAGATGATTGCAGGGATTAACAATCCGATGACCGAAAAAAATATGTACCTTTGCATGTTCCATCTTTTTTTGGGAATGTGCACTTTAGCCCGTTCTTTTGCCTCTTCTTCATCCACCCATTTCTCTAAAACTGCTAACACCGCATCCAAATGATCCGCTTGCCATAATTCCTTCGCAATCGGGGAACATTTCAACGTTTCATGAAACTTCAAGTATTCGTCAAAGCGATATTCGCCTTCCGTCAAAGCAAGCACCGTCGCTTTCACTTCACGAAGAAGGCGCTCGTCATCCCACTCATCAGGGGGCAAACTTTCTTTCACGCCCACATGTAGAAAAAACGGCTCCAATGCCCGGTTAAACATCAGGTTTTCCGGACAGACGATGAAAATCAATCGGCGAGCGGAATGATGCTTCACCTTGGAAACAAGATGGAGGGCGGCTCTGATGCGAGAAAGTAATGTGGTCTTTCTTATCGCCGCAAACGTCAAAAACGATGAAGGCGGTTTGATCACCACTTTTACCTCATCTTCGGATACATCGATGTCCCGCACGATGCAAGGGTCAACTTCCTTTAGCACCTCTAATTCCAACGGATCCTGCATTTTCAATTTGGCGCGCTGAAAGATGACCGTATATGGCTGATCATTGATCATGACAGCATCTAGTTGCGTTTCCAAATACGTCTTTTTTTCACTCATAATAAAATAATGCTCCTTATCCCATTCTCGATGGTTACAAAATCACAATGCGGTCCCCATTGGTAATACCGCTCGCCTGTAATGTCGCACAACCAGGGAAGACCGCTTGTTTATTTTCAACCCGCACCCAGCAGCCTTCCCTCGGTGGCGTCGATATGTTTTTTAACTGCCAAACAATCTCCACCATCTTCTTAATCGAATACAGATCGGATAAACGAAGATCTAGTACATCGTGCGTATAATGGCGAAGGTCAATCGTGACCTGAATATACATGGTTGGGAATCCTCCGATTATATACATGCTCATTGAAAAATGAAGCTTCATTGTTGCCTGCGGCGACCTCCCCATCCGATAGGCGGCACCTACATGGNCTTGGAAGGAATGGTCGCAACACTCACGGTGTTCAAGAGGAACAGCATTGAACTCTTTATCTAACATGCATACAGAAAAAAGCGCCATAATCTTTTGTAAGATTTGTAGCGCTTTTTTCCGAATGTCTCCCTTTATCCGCGAATTTGGCTGGCAATTTGTTGATCCGTGTCTTCCAAAATGGTAGCGGAATTGTGCAATTGTTGCCCCACTTCGTTCAATAGAACAGCCATTTTTTCAAATGATGGGCGCAACTCTTGATACTGTTGGATAAACGCTTCGCTCGAAGCACCTTCCCAAATCCCTTGAAGCGTATGACTCATTTGATCGAGCCTTGCAATGAGTTCGGTGACATTAGAACTCTCAACGTTATATTGTCTGGCAACACCACGCAGTTCTTCCGGTGTGAGACGAATCACGCCTGCCATTTTCCAGTCCCCCTTTAACCAGATTTTTCCCCTACAATTTTAAACAAGAAAATTACCATCAAGCAACAATATAAATACATTTATATAAAAATAAGTATTTTATACCATATTTTATTAATCTCAGTATCTACTTTTTTCATATCCACCTTAATAAAAACGACTGAAAATAAAAAAAATGGTGAATATAGACCTATGTCACTAGGCTCCGACCATTCGAAGGCACTTTTTATCTTGTTCTCTTCCGGCTGTCCCCCTGTTTATCTCCGATGAGAATTTTTATCCCTTCATCTCTCGTACGATTACATCGTAATACAAAGTGATGTTCTGTCCCCTCATATCGTTGATCATATTCGTATAGCGCAGGGCAGCTGTCTTCATGCTGTTTTGATACATTTCACACTGCCATTCGTTCCTCTTTTGATATTGCTCGATCGCTTCATTGGTTTTATCAGCTATTTTTCCCTGCATGTCCTTCATGGCGTCACGGACCACTTGCACTAAATCCCTGTCGCATTCCTGCATTCGATGCAACAGCTGAATAAATCCCATTGCCTTGTCCATCAAATCTTGCTCCACATCAAAATGGTAAAGCATATTCAATTGTCTCATACGTAACATCCCTCTTTACTCATAGCGCAAATCAAAAAGATTGGCTAACTGCTTGTCTTTCTCAAAAAACTGCTCAAACGCCTGTTTGATGTTGGCGATGAGCTCCCTCCCTTTGGCAATCTCTTGTTCGTAGGACGCAAACATTCCTTCAAACGCATCAGGAATGGACGGATCCATCGTAGGAATCGACTCATGCACATCAATTCGACGCAATACATACACTTGTTGCGCGTCATACGAAAACGAGCCCAACAAGTGCTGGTAGGCGCTTGGGTTTTGTTCCATGTCTTCGATCTTTCTTATGAGCTGTCGCTTTCTCCCCTCAAAATCTTCGACATACTCTTGGATATAAAGCCGCTTTATCTGACGCAACACCGCTTCTTTCTCCTCCGTAATGCGCAGCCCCTTCTGATATAGACGTACCGCTGACGATATGTTCAGGCGAATCTTTTTCGTCCCCTTTTCCGTCTCGATCCACCCTACTAAGATCATATTCCCTTGCTTGTCATACTCTCTTCCTTTTGCGCGTGCGAGGGTGTTGATCACCTTATGCAGCGAATGCGCGTCGACACTCGTAACCGCAGCTTCTCTCACATCAGCCATATGTCGGTTAATCGTCTGAAGCCGGGCGAGGATATCCGTCACATAATGTTTGATCTGTTTGAACACGACAAATAGTGCGATCCCCGATGAAAGCCCCCCGAGCGCCATGAACCAAACCGCGTTGTTCCGCACATCGCTCAATATCTGATCCAGCTTCTTGACATCTTGCTCAATATGCTTCACTTCCTGCGAAATCGCTTCTTTTTGTTCCATGGTGAGAAAACCGGAGTCGACGAATGCCTGCAGAATCGCCTCTTTATGTCGCTGCAATATTTTTATATGTTTTAACAATTCCGAGATTTTCTCTCTCATGTCCTTGAACATATCGCTTACTTTTTCCACGATGTCAGGCATGTTCCATACATAATCGCCCACATCATATTGTGTAAGCGATTCGATCCACTCGAGATCGACCCCCGTCATCGCTTGGACGACCCCGTCCAAGCCCTTTTCATTGTATACATCCGCATATTGCGAGAAATACAGTTGAATCGCCTTTACATCTTGATCAGGGATCTTCTCAATCAAGCCCTTGAGGCTCGTAAATTGGTTGTTCGTATCGATCCAGTCACGGCTGCCTATATCAATAAATCCCCGCACCCCGCTCACCGCATACAGCAGATCCTCCTGAGCAGTCAAATGATGGATCGAATGTTCATCTACGCGCTTCTTATAATATTCCTCCGCAAACGCCTTCAACTCCGCAGGGGGGAGAGAGTAGATGGCGTTGTCATTTTGTATAGACTCAATATCAAATTTTTTCTCTATTTCTTTTCGAAAACCACGATCTATATACGCCAAATGATAAACACTTGGTGGTGCATCATTGATCACATAGACTTGATCAAACACTTTCTCAATGAGCTGGAACATTTGTGCATGATTGCCACCTAACGAATGACCAAGCCCTATTGCCTGGAGTTTTATAGTCGCTCCTCTCTGATTTAATTCCTCGTTAATTTTTTCGGTCACTATTTTATCGAAACGAAATGCGTGGCTATATTGTTTGTGACTTTTCCCCACAAAGATCCCAAAGAGATTATAGGCCCAATCAAGTGGCTTCCACGTATCATGTTCCGACATTTCACTTCCACGAGTGATTGTATATTTTTGATTAATACCTTGTTTCTCATCGTAAAAATGAATAATCGTGCCGTCAAATCCGAAATCCTTCCCCTTTTTAAAATCGTCTGAACGATAGACTTTAATGTAGGCGGGAGGTTCCTTTCCCGTTTCTTCTATATAAATACGGCGAATTTCCGCTTCCGTCAAACGATCATATTCTAACGCCATGATTCTCGCACGCAACAGATCCGTATCTAACACAAGTTTTTGCGACACAGCGTATCCCTTCCTTAATCATAAAACGTAATAG
>NICF_comb_assmDRAFT_10002410_pt1 | contig 14090 bp, 6 predicted proteins | sample NewIslPassag4_SG_FD_11279 | JGI IMG/M metagenome (IMG submission 11279) | reverse complement strand
CCCCGACGCCACGGATTTCCACCGTGAAGGGCTCCACCGTGGCTACGCACTCTTCCACGGCCCGGCAGACATGGTAGACGTCCCGGTAATCCACGTCGCCCAAAAACTTGATCGTCAAATGCATATTTTCAGGGGCGACCCACGTGACGTCTGCTCCCGATTGTCGAAGCTGCTTGATTAGCTTGGAGGCTCGGCTGCGCACCCCCTCAGCCACTTCCACCGCGATGAAGGTCCGAACTTTACTCTTCATTGGCTTCGCGTCCTCGTCGTGGTGCTGACCTCCCGGCCCTTACCCGTCAACAGGCTACCTTGAATGTCAACCGTTGCCGAAAGCCCTTTTTTGAACGTTCATCAACTCATCTGTGTTATTTATTGTCCCTCTTCTTTTTTCCACAGTGTCCCGATTGTGGCGAGAAATAGCCCGGAAATGCCGCTAAAGAACGGTCCGCCCGGTTGAATCAACGCAGTGCGGTCAGGCGAGACCGGACAGCAGCCCAAAGGATCTTTTCCAGTTCGTTTTCTCTATTTTATGCCTTCTCTTTGGATTTCGAAGGTAGCCTAATCGATCAACGGGGCGACGGTTTGCTTCACAGTTTCGCACAGTTCCATCGCTTCTTCTTCGCGGGGGGCTTCGGCGATGATCCGGATGATAGGCTCAGTGTTGCTCGGGCGGATGAGGACCCACCGATTGGGGAGGTCGATCCGGAGTCCATCCATTCGGTCTGTCCGACCGTCGCGAAAACGTCGTATGACTGCTTGATAGGCCGCCTCCAGTTTCTCAGTGGGAAAACTCATCTTCGTTTTGACGATAGCGTACCTTGGTAACTGAGCGACCAGGTCCGCCACGCCGCATCCTTCCTCCGCCATCGCATCGAGAACGCAGGACATCCCCACAAAGCTATCTCGAATGAGAACCACGCGGGGATCAATCGGGCCTCCGTTTCCCTCACCGCCGAACACGGCATCGTGGGCCAGCATCGCGTCAACAACGTTGGCCTCGCCCACCGGCGAGCGAAAGAAAGGTACTCCGTACTTGGCCGCGATATCCTGGTTCATCCGACTGCTGGCACAGTTGGTCACGACGGGCCCCTTGCGTGACTTCAAACGATGGTAAAGACACAGCGCGAGGGTGTATTCTTCGCCGATGTAGCGCCCTGATCCGTCGATGATCGCCAGCCGGTCCGCGTCAGGGTCCTGACAGAATCCGACATCAGCCTGGCACTCGCGGACGACCTGGCAAATCCCCACCAGGTTTTCCGCGATTGGTTCCGGCGGGTGCTCAAACGCCCCGTTGGGAATTTCGCCCCTCGGAATGACCTCACAACCGAGTTTTTCCAGCAGGGCCAGGCCGAGCTGACTGCCCGCCCCGTGATTGGAGTCCAGGACGACTCGGAACCGTCGCTGCGATATCCTTTCCACATCGACGGTATTGAGAATCGCGTTCAGATGGGGAGTGATCGTGTCGGGACACGTTTCCACACTGCCGATTCGATTGAACCTTACCCAATCGAACTTCCCGCTGCGGTAACGTTCGAGCACGTCCTTGCCGGAGCGATCCGGGATCACGCGACCCTCCGGGCTGAGGAGCTTGAGACCGTTGTATTCGGCTGGATTATGGCTCGCCGTGATTTGGATGGCACCGGCAGCCCGATAGTGCTGTACGAGGACGCCCACTGTCGGCGTCGCGGCGATCCCCACGTCCAGAACGCTCCGCCCAGCGGCGGTGAGCCCGGCAATCACGGCAGCGTGAAGCATCTTTCCGCTCGGCCGTCCATCTCGTGAGACCAGAATCATCCCGGGAGGCGCTGCGGCTGCCCAGGCCGCCGCGAATCTGAGGGCGACTTCTGGCGTCAAAGATTCTCCGACGACTCCGCGAACTCCGGAAACACTCACGATAAGCTCACTCACGGGAGCCTCCCCTCCAGCAGATCGGCCAATTGATCAAAAAATACCCATCCTGACTCGCCTGGCGAACCAACTTGTTCCTTCACCTGGTTCCACTTAAAATGCGCTGAGTGGCCAGGGACGAAGGAATGGCCTACTCAACATCGGTGTTGTCTCATGTTATACGAAAAACGGTGGATGGCTGTACAGTTCAGAAAATCCGGTGGGACAGCTCAAAAAAGTCCGAGAATCACGGGGATGATAAGATCACGTGCAAATGCCATCCACTTGGGCTGAGGACAATGCCGCAAAAGTGGTACTGTCAATTTGGGAAAACGGTCGCTTGTGCGGTGCGTCGAGGACGAATAGTAAGTCCAGGAAAAAAAGGGGCAATGGGCCGGTGCAACGGAGCGCTCAGGCAAGAGTCGCAGGAAAGGTTCTCCAGGTAGCGTGGGTGACGATCGGCACAACCTCGACTGGCGAAAGGACGTTGATCCGGCGGTATGGGCGAGTTCACCGGTCTTGGCAGGGGCAGGAACTTATTGAGATTACATGGCTTGAAGCGGACCAGCATCACGTTGGAAAAAAGGATCAAGCACGATGGCTTGCAATAACAGGTTTTTCCGCCGTGGGTTGGATAAGTCTGCCCGGCAGCCATCGCTTCTTCTGGCCCCTCAAAGGCAGACCAAAATGAGTGGGGCCCTCAAACGGAAGCGATCTAAACTTTTCGTCCAGGTCCCGCAATCTAGTCGTCTTCGTGCGGTCGCAGGTCGAGAATGGAATATCTCGATTTGCTTCCTCGGATAACTGTCGGCGCGAGAAAGTTTCCGCTTGATCGGCACGTGGCTGCGGTTTGGCACCGCGCTCCGAAAGGATTGTCGGGGCAGATTCAGACATTCAGATAAACGGAGAGGTGGTTCCCATGACCCTGACGCAGGACGTCGTGCAGAAACATTTGAGTCAACTTCAGCAGGCATTATCGCAGGGGAAGATTTCTGAATCGGCGGCAAAGAATATCGAGCGCTGGCTGGTGGAGCCACGATATGCCGAGTACGCGCCGCAAGTGGCCGAATTGATCGACCAGGGAGAATGGAAACTGCTTGACGATGTATTCTGGCAGGTCATACCATTCGGCACGGGTGGCCGTCGCGGGCGGATGTTTCCGGTTGGGTGCAATGCCATCAATGACCGGACAATCGGGGAAAGTGCCCAGGGAGTAGCTGACTATGTGAAGAGGGTTTTCGCTGGGCAGCAACTGGCTTGTGCCATCGCCTACGACACGCGACATCGTTCGCGGCAGTTTGCCGAGCTTTGTGCAGGGGTCATGGCAGCCAGTGGATATAAGGTTTATTTCCTGGACGGGTTCCGCAGCACGCCAGAGCTTTCTTTTGCCGTCCGTTACAAAGGTTGCCAGTGCGGCATCATGGTCACCGCCAGTCACAATCCCCCGAGCGACAACGCTGTGAAAGTGTACTGGGCAAACGGCGGTCAGGTGTTGCCGCCGCACGACAAGCGGATGATCGAGGCGGTGATGGCCGTTCAGGACATCAAGAAAATTCCATTTGAAGAAGGTATTCGCTCAGGCCAGATCGTTTGCTGTCAGGAGGAGGTTGACCGCGCGTTTGTGGAGGCCGTTGTCCGCCAAAGTCAGCCGGGGCCGCGCAACTTGCGAATCCTCTACTCGCCCTTGCATGGAGTGGGGGCTACGGCAGTGGTACCGGCCCTTAAAGCGGCCGGATTTGAGGATGTTCATATCTACGGTCCCCACGCCGAACCCAACGGAGATTTTCCCAATGTGCCGGATCACATCGCTAACCCGGAAAACAAGGCGGTCTTCGAGCCGCTGATTGCCGAGGCTGTCAGGATCGGTGCGGACATCGCGCTGGCTACAGACCCGGATTGCGACCGGCTCGGGTGTGCCGTTCCAATTCACGCAGATCGTCAATCGCCGTGGACGACGCTTACTGGAAACCAGATTGGGGCCCTCCTCACCGACTACGTCATTCGCAAAGCGCAGGAGCAGGGACGCCTCGGTGCGCGTCACTATGTCGTGGAAACACTCGTGACCACGCGACTCATCGGGAGGATTGCGCGGAAGTATGGGGTGCGGGTCATCGACGATCTCATGGTGGGGTTCAAGTGGATTGGGGCGACCATCGATTACGAAGGACCTGAATACTTTCTGCTGGGCGCGGAAGAGTCCTATGGTTTCCTTATAGGAGACCACGCCCGGGATAAAGACGGCGCCGTTGCCGCAATGGCGCTGTGCGAGTTGGCAGCCGAGCTGAAAGCGAGCGGAAAAACGCTTGCCATGCGGCTCGACGAGTTGTTTACCACGTATGGGTTGCATGAGGAGACGGCTTTTTCCATTGCCCTTCCGGGTCAGGAAGGGATGCAGAAAATGGTCGAACTGATGAATCGGTTTCGGACCGATCCGCCAAAGTCTCTCGGGGGAAAACCTGTAGTTCGGGTACGGGATCTCAATCAGCCGCTCGGGCAGTATGAAGATGAAATGGAACTGGCGATGGCGGCCGCACGCCGCGGCAACGTCGTCGTCCTCGAGCTTGACGAGCACGGTCACCAGTATGTTGCGGTGCGACCCTCCGGCACCGAACCCAAGTGCAAGTTTTACATTTTCGGCTACATCCCACCGGAGGACCTGGCAAACCTCGCGAAAGACAAGATCACGTTACGCCAGCAATTGGACGCCATCGCCGATGATCTGCGAGCTTACGCCAACGGCTGACATCCCGCCGGAGCGAAGCCGTTCTCCATGAGCCGGTCGCACAGCCAAGTAAATCGGCCGTGGAAGTCCGCCGTCAGTTGCCGAGTGATTGAAGCGGGGCCGGAATGCGCCCGCCGAACTGGATGAACCGCGCGGAAGCGCCTGTGTTACGGACCTCGATGACCGGAGCGGCCCCGAACAACCCGCCAAAGTCCACCCAATCCCCGGCTTTTGCTCCGGGCACGGGAATGAGACGGCATGCCGTGGTCTTGTCGTTGATAACTCCAATGGCCATCTCGTCGGCAATCAGCGCAGAGATGGTCTCCGGCGGGGTATCACCGGGGATGGCCACCATATCCAAACCCACGGAGCATACGGACGTCATGGCCTCGAGCTTTTCCAGGACGAGGGAACCCGAGCGTACCGCTTCCGCGAGGGCCGCATCTTCACTCACTGGGATGAACGCACCGCTCAGGCCTCCCACCGAGCTGGAGGCGAACAGACCGCCTTTCTTGACGGCGTCGTTAAGCATCGCCACAGCCGCCGTGGAACCAGGAGCGCCGATTCGATCGATACCCAGCGTTCTGATGATTTCACCCACACTGTCGCCCACCATGGGAGTCGGCGCAAGTGAAAGGTCCACAATTCCGAAGGCCACACCCAATTCTGCTGCGACCTCACGACCGATGAGTTCCCCTACCCGGGTGACGCGGAAGCTCGTGATTTTGATCTCCTCTGCTAGGTCGCCCAGCGTGACCTTGTCACCGCGTTCCAGCCTGCGTTTGAGGGCACTTCCCACGACCCCGGGACCGGAAACGCCGATGTTTACTGTGGCTTCTGGTTCTCCTGAACCCAGATAAGCGCCGGCCATGAAGGGATTATCTTCCGGAATGTTGGCGAACACCACGAGTTTGGCACACCCAAAGCCCTTTCGGTCGGCGGTGAGCTCGGCTGTTCGCACGATGATCCGGCCCATCTCTCGCACGGCGTCCATGTTGATGCCGGCTTTTCGTGAAGCCACGTTGACCGAAGCACAGACTTTCTGGGTGGAAGCGAGAACTTCGGGGAGACTATCGAGGACCACCTGGTCTCCCGACGAGATTCCCTTGTGAACCAGGGCCGTGTATCCCCCCACAAAGTCCACGCCGCAGGCGGTGGCTGCTGCATCGAGGGTTCTGGCGACCTGCAGGGCTGCACCTTTGCCATGACCCGCCAGGAGCGTGGAAATCGGCGAGATGGCGAGGCGCTTGTTCACCACCGGGATTCCATACTTGGCCCCAACGCGGTCGCATATATCGACCAGCCGGGATGCGCGGGCAGTGATTTTTTCCTTGAGCTTGCGGCACATGTGATCGACGTTGGGGGCCGCGCAGTCTTCCACATTTAAAGCCAGAGTGACCGCCCGAACGTCAAGATGCTCGGCGTGGAGCATCCGGATCGTAGAAAGGATTTCATCGGTTCGCAACATGGAAGTTCGTTCCCCAGGCCCTGGAAACCAGTCGAGAATCGTTGTCAACAAGGGAGGGGAACCCAGGACGAGCCCCGGGCTCCCCTCGATTGAGTGCATTACTTTGTCTTTAATATGCAGTTTCAGAATGCCTTTGTGAAGCCAGGCATCGCGATGGGATACCGTCCGTTTTCATCCGGCTGGACAGGCGCAGGATCGTCCAGGCTGGTCCACTTTTCCAGATCCGGTGCCAGCACCAGATCGGAATTGAGGGCCTGCTCCCAGGTCACCTCCTGACCCGACTCCACGGCCATCCGCCCCATGATTGCGGTGAGGCACGACTTGGCACAGCGTTCGGTCTCGTTGTAAGGTTTGTCGTTTCGAATAGCGTCGAAAAGCAAGTCGAGCTCACGCTGGTAGTGATTGCAGGGCGGACCCTCGTACTTCCAGATCTCATTGTCGGCTGTGCGCAGATGGCCTTTGTAGAGGCGTGGGTCCGGGATTCCCTCGCCGAGTACGGCTGAGCCGCTTGCTCCGTGGATCACGTCTCCAAAAAAGCCCCAGCAGTTGGCCATGTGTCGTCCCTGGGCAAACATCCGCGTCCCGTCCTTAAAGGTGTACTCGGCTGCGTAGTGGTCGAAGAGCTGATCGGGCTCTGTACGGACCTGACGTCCTCCCTGGCCCTGACAGGAGATCGGCCAATCTCCTTTCACCCAGCAGCATACGTCGATGTTGTGGATGAGCCAGTCCACCAGGAAGCTCCCGTTAAGCCAGGTGAAACAACTGTAATTGCGAATCTGATGGGCCAGTTCGCTTTCGCCAGGTCTCTTCGGACGGAATCCCACCGGTCCGTGCATCCGGTAAGCCCAGGCTGTGATCACGGTGCCGATGGCTCCATCGTGGATTTTCTCGATGATCTGTTCCAACGGCAGGTAATGGCGGCTCATCAAACCGCCTGCAATTTTCAGATTCTTTTGATCGGCAAGCTTACCCGCTGCAAGCACCCGCCGAATCCCGGGGGCGTCCACGGCGAACGATTTTTCCATGAACACGTTTCGGCCCTGCTGAACCGCATATTCGAGGTGGACCGGCCGGAACGCTGGCGGCGTCGCCAGCAGAACGACATCGCCCGGATTGAGGGCGTCGATAGCTTTCTTGTAAGCGTCAAATCCCAGAAACTGCCGTTCCGGTGGAACATCGACTTTGTCGGCAAAACTCTGCTTGAGGTTGTTCAGGCTGGCGTTGAGCCGGTCCTCAAACACATCTGCCATGGCAACCAGCTTGACTGGACCCGGAGTCGAGAGGGCATTGGCCGCCGCCCCGGTTCCTCGCCCGCCACATCCGACCAATGCTACCTGGATCAGGTGGCTTTCCCCTGCGTGGACCATCCGGGCAAGAGATCCGGTCGTCAGGAGCGCGGACGCCAGCGCCGAGCTCTTCAAGAAGGTTCGCCGATTGGAATGAGTAGAGTTACCCTGTGTGTTTTTGGGCGTGCGAGTACTCATGGGTGGGATCCTTTCTGGAGCAACCAGTAAAAAACGAAAGCGGCGACACATTCAACCCAATTTGCGGAATTTTTGATCCCTTGAGAATACTTATTCAGGCGTAGTGCGTCAACGCGCCGAGATTTGCATTGACTTTTGTCGCAACCAACTGGATAATATTTGCTGGGCGTGCAGATAGCCATTCTCCGGTGGAGAAGGATGGACCGCAACTGTCGAACCCATGGCGTGACATGGCTCATTCTGCTGCTGTATCTTGGCAGCAGCGGTCTTGTATTTGAGCATGCCGGCTCGGTCACCGCGGCTCTGCCGGTCTGCGCAGCGAGGCTTCTTGAAAAAGATCGTGTGCTTTTTGAATGTCAGCAAGAATCGTGTGCGTCAGCCCAACCTGGCCAGGGGCGTGTTGGGCATCACGCTGAAGCCACGGTGGGTCAAAAACAGCTTGCGGATCGGGATGGGGCAAGTCGCGTCCATTGTGCCTGTGCGTGTGGGATCTGTGTGGTAGCGACTTGCCTTTTGTTCCCGCAGAATTTGCAGGCGTCAGCCTGTCCCTGGAAGTGCACTGGGCCTATCTTGTCTTGAGCGAGCGTTGCACCGACTTCCCAACTGAAGAGCTTTGCGACCTCCCCGGTCTCTTGTTTGAATGGACACCGCGAGCGGTCATCAGTCTCGTGAGTGCCCTGATCTCCCGGTGAATTCACGTCGATTTGGTGCGTGAAGTCTTTCACCGTCGGGATGCCGCTGGCGTCATCGTGGCGGCAGTTCGGTCTCAGATCCTGCATTGATCGGCAAGCGGCTGCAAGACCGTTTGCTGGCGGCTTTCAAAGGGTTTGAGAATGAACGCTATGGCACCCTACAGCCCCATCCCGGTCTGCGCCGTTTTCGGCAGCCGATTAGTGAGTCTCGATCACACAGGGCGTGGGCCCACTCCGTTTTCAGATTGCTAAACCGCACTCCAGTAGCCGCTGATTTGTTCAGCCGCAACGGAAATGCCTGGCAAGCAGTCCCGTCAAGACGATGAGGAAACATTCCATGCCAGAAAAAGTGATACCGGCGGACTCACGGGAAGCGCCTCTTCGACGGTGGGTGTCCCGAGCGATGCAGGGGGTGCTCCAAGTGCTTGTCCTTGGCGGCCTTGTTGTCCTCGGAATATGGGGACACGAAACGGGCTGGCAATTTCAATCAGCACGGCGACATCAACCGAACGTCAGGGAAGATTCGGAGACGCCGCGGATTCAGGTGGACTGGATGCCCCGGGAAGTTTTGCTTGGGAAATACTGTGCAACGCACGCGATCTATCTGTGTCCTTGTGCGGACCAGCAAGGAAACCCACATCGTCTCGACACGTTGCAAAGGAACACACATGCGAACGACGCTGCCCCGCCCGCGTGGGTGGGGGCCGTTCTGAAGCTCGATTCACAGGACCAGTTAGGGGGGCAAACAATCACCACGGAACCGATCTCCCCTCAGCCGTTTCGCGACGTGGTGCACGGCTACGGACGACTATCCTTTTTTCCCGCCGATGAGGTGGAGCTGAGGACGCCCTTGTTCGGGACAGTGTGGCAACGACGAAAGAACCCGTATGAGTGGGTTAACGCGGGCGAGGTGATCGCGCTGATTGATTCTCCGGAACTGGTTCGGTTGAAAGGGGAATATCTCCAGGCCTGGATCGAGCACAAGGCAGCCAAACAAAAGGCCGAGAGTCTGGTTCAGGCCCCGGTTTCCCAACAGGAAAAGCAATTGGCAGCGGCAGAGTTGACGGAAGCCACCCTCCACCTCAAGGCGGCTGCGGAAACGCTGATCGGCTACGGACTTCCGCTTCCTGATCCTTCCCCGGACGCGCGAGACTGGATTCAGGTGCGCGAGGAGCTGTGTTCCCTGGGACTGGAAGATTACTGGAAAGAGTTGGGGGACAGTCCTCCGGCCTCTTTGCTGCCCCTGCGGGCGCCGTTTTCTGGCGTTCTGATCGAATGTCCCGTGACTGAGGGCCAGGTGATTGAACAGAACGCACTGGTGTGCCGTTTGGTCAATCCGGTGCGGCTCCTGCTCGTCCTTTCGCTGAAAGGAGAGGACGCGGCCCGCGTTCACCCGGGACAACGGGCGGTCGTCCGCGCCGAGGGATCGCAAGAGGCGCAGGAAGCGACCGTCGTCTGGGTAGAACCCGTGGACGACCCTGACAAAGCCCAGGTTCGTGTTCACCTCGAAGTGAAGAATCGGCAAAAGGTCTTGAAGGCGGGGGCCTGGGGAGAAGCCGAGATTGTCGTCGGCGAGGCGAGTCGTGTTCTGTTCGTGCCGAAAGAGGCGCTTCATCGCGATGGAACAACGTGGGGCGTATTTGTGGTCGACAACAGCTCCCGGGAAACGCCAGAAGGTACACGTTTTCAGGCGCGGATGGTTCGGGTGGGCAAGTCGCGGGGAGATCGCTGCGAGATTGTGGCGGGGCTTCTTCCAGGTGAGCGGGTCGTGGTGCAGGGGAGTGACATGCTCTGGAATAAGATGCGCCGGGCGTTAAGTTCCCGGCTTCAGCAGGATAGGCCAAATCGTGGGGAGCTGGCAACCGACCACGTGGACTGAACAGTGAGGTGGGAAGCATGAACGTCCAGCATCTTTCGTCTGAGTCGATGGTCAGCGGGCACGATCAGCAAACGCACGTCCGGGCGTCTCGCGGAAAACGGCCAATCAGGGCCATTCTCGCGTTCGCGGGATTCTTTCTGTTGGGGATGGTGATTTCAGCCGTCGTGGTCCGCAGCGGCGCTGGTCCGGGTTTAATCGGTCATCTTCGCCTCGTGGGAGCACGCACCGCTCACGAGCGAAATGATTCGGACCACGCCCACGGAGGATGGTGCGCAGAGCATCACGTCCCGGAGGAACTCTGTGTGGGGTGTTCGCCGCAGCTCTGGCCCAGGACGAGATTCCAAGCGCGATGGTGTGAGAAGCACCGTGTTCCTGAATGCCCCCTCTGCCATCCTGAAATCGCTGAGCTGTCCACGACGCCGGACGTTTTGCCCGCGGACTTTGAAAGGGCATCTCGGGAGTCAGATAGTCCGATCAATCCCGAGTGTACTCTTCACCAGCGTTTGGTGCAGGTGGCCTCGGTGGACGTGTTGACGCGGTTGGGTGTAGAAGTTTCCCCGGTGGCGCGAGGCACGCTTCGAGAAACCGTTGAGGCCCAGGGACGTGTGGAGCTCCATTACGGAAGCGTACTGCGAATCAGCGCCCCTTCGGCAGGGATTGTCCGACATATCGCCCGGCAGGAAGGAGATTCTGTGAAAAAAGGTGACATTCTGCTTGAGATGGAGTCTGCCGAGGTGGCTGAATGGCGCGCTGATGGACGGAAGGCTGCTCAACTTGTGACGTTGCGACGTGTTCAGATGGACCGGTTCACGTCGCTCAAAGGCCTCACCGTGGCGCCGCGCATGGTGGACGAAGCCCTGGCGCTATGGGAGCAGGCATGCGCAGAGCAGTGGATCAGTCAGGAAAAGCTGAACTGGGTGGCGAGGACCACCGCCGAACCCGAGCGTGATCTGTCCCGTGCCACCGAGCTTGGGGTTAGCCCAAGCGCCATGCCAGCTTCTTCTCAGCATCTTCCCCCAAACGAAAATTCATTGCCCGGAGATCCATTGTTGTCGCTTCACGCGCCGATGGCCGGTAGGGTGTTGTCGTGTTTTGTGGCTCCGGGTCAGCACGTCGTGGCGGGTCAGCCTTTGATGACGGTGGGTGACCCCAACCAGCTCATGCTTACGGTGTGGGTTCGTCCGGAAGATGCCTCTCGCATTCGGCGAGGTCAGCAGGTCATTTTTCGGCACAGTGGCCACGTCGAGCCGGATCGGGGCGAGGTCGTCGCAGTGAGCCCTTTAATCGACGCGCGGACCCGCTTGGTCGCCGTGTGGACAACGCTGGATCCAGCCGAAAGGGAAAACCACGTGGGAACGGTCGGCTGGGCGGAAATCCTTATTGCCGAAGAGCGGGACGTCATCATGGTCCCGGAATCAGCCGTTCACTGGGAGGGCGACTGTTTCGTCGTATTTGTTCGCGACCGGGATTTCGACCACCTGCCCTACAAAGTCTTTCACGTGCGGAAGGTCCGCATCGGGAGGAAAGTATGGCACGAGGGTCGGGAAATGAGGGAAATTGTCGCGGGGTTGTTGCCGGGCGAAGTTGTGGCCACCACTAACAGCTTTGTGTTGCGGGGGGCGCTTTTGGAGGAGCGACTGGGGGCCGGCTGCGCCGAGCACAACGACTGACTTTGGAAACAAGCGGGCGAGCAGGACATGCGCGAACAATGGACACCACCGAGGTAGGATCGCATGCTTGAACGGCTTATTACATGGTGCCTGCAAAACCGGTTTCTGGTGGTGCTGGCCGGGGTTGTCATCGCCGGGGTGGGAAGCTTCTCGCTGCTCCACTTGGACGTCGATGCCTTTCCCGACACAACCCCGGTTCAGGTACAGGTGAATACGGTGGCTCCGGCACTCGGCCCCGAAGAGGTGGAACGCCAGATCACGATCCCGCTGGAGCAGGTATTCGCCGGCCTTCCGCAGTTGCAGCTTCTCCGATCGATCTCCAAGTTCGGCCTGTCACAAATTGTGCTCACTTTTCGCGATGGAACAGACATGAAGTGGGCGCGCCAGATCGTGGCCGAGCGCCTCACCATGGTTGAACTTCCCGAGGGCATCGAGCGTCCGACGCTGGGGCCGATCTCCACCGGATTGGGAGAGATTTTCCATTATGTGGTGACTCTCAAAAACTGGGATCCGACGAATGCCACGCCGGAAGAGCGAGTCCAAAAGCTCACCTATCTGCGGACTTTGCAAGATTGGGTGATCAAACCCAAGCTGCTGGCGGTTTCCGGAGTGACGGAGGTCAATTCATGGGGAGGATACAAGAAGCAGTATGAAGTCCGACCCGATCCGCAGAAGCTTCTTTACTTCAACATCACACTCGAGGATGTTATTCGAGCCCTGGAAGCCAACAATCAGAATGTTGGAGCGGGTGTCGTCCGCCAGCACGGGGAAAGCGTCCTGGTACAGGGGATAGGGCGGGTAACCAATGAAGAACAAATTCGGCAGATTGGCGTGACTTCTCGAGATGGGGTGCCCGTCCGTATCGGTGATATTGCCGAGGTAACGGCCGGTTATGAAATTCGCCGCGGAGCAGTCACGGCGAACGGGAAAGGCGAGGCTGTTCTCGGGTTGTGTTTCATGCTGATGGGGGAAAATAGTCAGGAAGTATGTGCCGCGATACGGAAGCGGCTGGAAGAAATAAAAGCTATTTTGCCACCAGATGTGGATGTCCACGCTGTCTACGACCGGACGGAATTGGTCAATTACGTCCTGGAAACAGTGCGGAAAAACGCGTTTGAAGGCGCTCTGCTGGTAATTGCCGTGCTGTTCCTGTTTCTGGGCAATCTCCGGGCCGCGGCGATCGTGGCTCTGGCCATTCCTCTTTCCATGCTGGTCGCGTTTACTGGAATGCTCAAATTCGGAATTGCAATCAGTCTTCTCAGTCTGGGAGCGATCGACTTCGGCATGGTGGTGGATAGTTCCGTAGTGATGGTCGAAAACTGCGTCCGCCATGTCGCCAAGGGTGACCTTGGTCGTGGGTCCATGGTGGATCTCGTTCGCCAGGCTGCCGTTGAAGTCCGAAAACCGACTCTGTTCGGCGAGATGATCATCATGATCGTTTATTTGCCGATTCTCGCCCTTGAAGGAATAGAGGGAAAAATGTTCCGCCCCATGGCGCTGACGGTGATATTCTGCTTGTTTGGGGCCCTCGTTCTCTCACTGACATTGATGCCTGTGCTGGCGAGCATTGTTCTGCCGCGCCGCGTTGAGCATCGAGAGCCGCTGGCCATCCGTTTGGTGAAGATTATCTATCGACCCTTTTTGAGCTTTTCTACCCGCTATCCGGGCATGGTGCTGGCCATTGCGATTCCGTTTGTCGTTTTCGTGCTGGCTGGGATCGGGCCACGACTGGGCAGCGAGTTTTTGCCGAAATTGTCGGAAGGGTCCTTGACCATCAACGTCGTGCGCTTAACGGGCACCAGTCTGGAAGACTCCATCGCACTCAACACACGTATGGAAAAGATGCTTTTGGAAGCGTTTCCCGACGAGATCAGGGAGGTGTGGAGCCGCATCGGAACGGCCGAGGTGGCAACGGATCCCATGGGCATTGAACTGACGGATATCTATGTGATGTTGCGACCACGCAGCGAGTGGAAAAAAGCCCGTACCCAGGACGAATTGCGTCAAAAGATCGAAGAGGTGCTGCGCGTCATCCCCGGTCAGCGATTGGCCTTTTCCCAGCCTATTGAGCTCCGCATGAATGAACTCATTCACGGCGTGCGGAGCGACCTGGGGATCAAGATTTTCGGGGACGACTACGACATACTTCTGGAGAAAGCGGCTCAGATCGAAACGATTCTCAGACAGATCCCGGGCAGCGCGGATGTGGCCACGGAACAGGTGACGGGTCAACCTGCTCTGGAACTCTCCGTGAAACAGGATGAAATAGCCAGATACGGTCTTTCGGG
>NICF_comb_assmDRAFT_10002404_pt1 | contig 14123 bp, 14 predicted proteins | sample NewIslPassag4_SG_FD_11279 | JGI IMG/M metagenome (IMG submission 11279) | reverse complement strand
CACTGTCTCAGTCTATCGCCGTCTAGTCCGCCGCGACGGTGAGGTCGGACGATCCATCCCTACTCGTGCGACAGTGGCTTGACGCCATCAGCGCGTGCTTGGTACGTTGACACCGGTTCGTTTCCGCTGTTACCATTACGAGTGCCGACCATGCCCGGGGAGCGAAGGGATGACGCGGGTGTGCGTCGGCAACTGCGCTTGCCCACCCGGGCCGGTTCGTTTCTCGTACCGCGAGAACTCCATGCACCGGGTCCTATTGCCCACTGTTGTTTCGTCCGTGGCCGTGTGGGTGGGACCCGTCGCTGGCTGGCTGCCTGCAGCGCGGCAGTCCTGGCGACGGCGAGTCTTCTTCTGGCCCCGGGGCTGGCCGCGGCCGTATCGTATTGGGCCGAGGCGGTCCTGACCGGCGACCCGCTTCAGCCGCTGTTAGAGCACTCCTTGACGGTTCCTATGAATCTCGGCGTTCCCGTCCTGGGCCATCCCGTGTCGGCAGAGCTGACGCTGCGCAGCCGGACGGCGGTCGGCGAGGATGCCGCCCTGGCTGGAGCATTGGCGGTGACAGCCGGCCCGTGGGAAGCCTACTTGGTGCGCGATGAGGACCACCGGTCCTCTACGGAGCCTTTCCGTCTGGTGCACCGAAGCGCCCGGGTGCCGGGGACCTGGGCCGGCGGGCTGCAGTGGCGGGGCCGCTGGTTCGCGTTGCTGCAGTACGTCCAGGCGGTGCCCTTGCGGGGCCGGACCGGGCCGTTGCTGCTGGTGCAGGCGGGGCCGCCGCTGCCGTGGCCGAGGCTGACCTGGGTGGGCTACGGCACCGATCAGTTGCAGCACCAGTTCTTCGTGCTGGACGGCGCCTTCCGGTTGGGAACTAACGTGCGCGTGGCGTGGGCCGGCGCGTGGCAGACGGGCCTAGAAGTCGCGTCGCCGCTGGCCGTGCCGGGCCTGACCCATGTATCGGAAGGCGCCGCTTGGGCCCGGGTCCAACTGACCCGCCAGCGCCACCGGCTCTGGTTCACGGTCCACGCCACCTCATCCGGGTTCCGCTCGTTGGTCGCGGATTCGTATCCCCTTCACCGGGGCCAGGCGGGCATAGAGGGGCGCTGGCAGTTTCGCCCTCAAACCAGCCACTTGTTGAGCGTATACGGCGAGGTGCGGCAGCCGCTGAATCAAAAGGCGGTGCCCTTTCGGGCAGTGGAGGCGCGCTACAGCGTCGCCCCCCGCCAGCGATGGGCCTGGCACCTGGGGGCGCTGGTGAAATGGGAGGGCGGGGCTCCTCCAGCCGTAACGTGGCAGGCAGGCGCGCGTGACCCCAAGAGGCGGCTGGACGCCTCTCTGGAGTTGGCGACCGGCGGCCCCAGCCTGCGGTGGCGGCCGCGCATCGCGTGGGAGAGCGACGGCTGGCGCGTGGTGGCCACCGCTGACACCGACTTGCCGGGCTGGCGCGTGCAGTGGGTGCACTCTGCCTACGCCCCCTGGCACCTGACCGTGGTTTACAAGGAGCGCTGGTCGAAAGACGCGGCCGGGCCGGCCCGCCCGTGGACCCACGTGCGCCTCGCGCGGCGGCTGCAAGAGCGGGGCGAGGTCTGGGTGCGCTGGGGCGAGTGGGATCGGGGACGGCTGGACGTGGGGTGGTCGCAGGCGCCCGCTCTCGCGGCTGGGGTGTCGCTCACTTTCTAAGTCTCTGGGACCAGTGCGGTCAAGGTCCTGGAGCCTGTATTGGTGGCGTGGGCGGCGGAGGGTGCGGGCACGCCGCGTCGCCCCTCTGGAAACCTCGGCGGGGCCGGTCGCGTGGCCGCCGGTCCGTCTAACCACGCGGCCTGCGGACATACACTGTAGCGCACGGTGCAGCGCGGGGGGCCTACCCATGCGGTACAGCGATTTGGCCGGCAAGGAAATCATCGACATCGATCAGGGAATTCGCCTGGGGATCATCAACGATACCGACCTGGTGATCGACACGGACGCCGGGCGCGTGGTGGCCATCATTATCCCCAGCCGCGGCGGGTGGTGGGCCAGGCGGGAGTTGGAGATTCCCTGGCACGGCATCCGTAAGATCGGGGTCGACCTGATCATCGTCGACCTCAGCACCGCCGTGGACGCGCATGCCGCCGACCGGCGGAGCGCGGGACCAGGGAGCGAGCGGTCCCGGACCGTGTGGGACCGGGATGCTTCCGAGCCCGACCTGGGTTGAAGGCGCATACCCCCCCGGCGAGAGGGAACACTAGGCCGTGTACCACCACTCTGCTGGGGGGAACATCGGATGGCGAGCACCATCGGCGTTTTTGATTCGCACGACCAGGCCGAACGGGCTGTACGTAGGCTGCGGGAAACTGGCTTTTCCGAAAAGGAGATCTCCCTTGTGGCTCGGGGCCGAGGGGATCAGGGAGGCCGCCGGGGCCGCGGTGACATGGAAGCCGGCGATGAGGGCATGGGCGGTCAGAACATTAGCGACGGAGCGGCTTGGGGCGGCGGCATCGGCGCGCTGGGGGGGCTTTTGGCCAGCGCGGGCGCCTTGGCCATTCCGGGCATCGGTCCCATCGTAGCGGCAGGACCGCTGGCAGCGGCGCTTTCCGGCGCGGTGGCAGGCGGTGTGGCGGGAGGCCTGCTGGACATGGGCATCCCGGAGGAGCGCGGCCGGCAGTTTGAGGAAGAGGTCAAACAAGGCAGCATCCTGTGCGTGGTGGAAGCCGACGGCGACCGGGTCAAGGAGGCAGCCCAAATCCTGCGGGAGGCCGGGGCCCGCAACGTGGAAACTCACGGGGACAAGTAGGACGCGGCTGAACCGGTACAGCGCGGCAAGCACCCCGTTAAGCGCCCCGTCTTGACATCGGTGGCCGCATGTAGGAGAATGATCCCAAGGTCGGGCGGTTGGCGAACGCTCCGTGGCCAACCGTCTCGCATTTTGTCGTGGGGAAGCGATCATGCGGCACCGGGTCCTGGTATTGGGGTCCACGGGGCGGATGGGCCGAGAAGTCGTGCAGGCCGTCAGTGAGGCCCCCGACATGGATTTGGTCGGGGGCTTTCGCCGCGGGGATGACCTGGACGCCACCATCGCCCGTACACAGCCGACAGTGCTGGTTGACTTCACCAGCCCGCAGGCGGTCTTGGATCATATCTATACGGGCATCCGTCACGGCGTGCCGATGGTGGTTGGAACGACAGGGCTATCCCGCAGCGACCTGGACGACATCGACCGGGCCGCCCGAGAGCGGGGAATCGGTATCCTGGTAGCGCCCAACTTTTCCCTGGGCGCGATCGTCATGATGAAGTGTGCGGAGCTGGCGGCCCGCCATTTCCCGCATGTAGAGATCATCGAATTGCACCACGACGGGAAAAAGGACGCACCGTCGGGCACCGCCATCCGTACGGCAGAGCTGATCGCCAAGGCGCGGGGCCAGGCGCCTGCGCCTACCGAAGAGCTGGAACTGATCAACGGCGCCCGCGGCGGCGCCCACGAGGGGATTCGCATTCACAGTGTGCGCCTGCCGGGCTTGGTCGCCCACCAGGAAGTGATCATGGGTCTCCCCGGCCAGACGCTGCGCATCCGGCACGATTCGATGGACCGGCGGTCTTTCATGCCGGGGGTGCTGCTGGGAATCCGGCAAGTGCACACGTGGCAAGGGCTCGTGTACGGCCTGGAGCGGCTGCTGTTCCCAGAGAGCTAGGCACGTCCAGCTCGCCTCACTTCCCCCTAGACGGGCTCATATATTACTACGTACATGGGGGGAGGTCCGGATTGCCTTTCCCGGGCACGAGGGAGGACGGAGCCGGTGGCCGGTCCGCTGGCGGGTGTGCCCCTGGCCGTGGTGGGCGGCGATCGCCGGGAGCTTGAACTGGTGCGGGCCTTGGCAGCTGGCGGCGCGAAGGTGCGCGCGGTAGGCCTGCCGGCGGCAGACATCCCCGGCGTCGAGCAGTCCGCTAGCCTGGTCGAGGCACTGGCCGGCGCCCGGGCGGTTGTGGCGCCCATGGCCGGCACCGACCATGCTGGCCGCGTGGCGACGCCCCTTGTCCCAGAGGCCGATCTTCGCCTGGACGACGCATTTATGGCTGCACTGGGGACGGCGGTTCCCCTCTTTATCGGAACCTTGAAACCGGCAGTGGCGCGGGCCGCGGCTGCCCACCGGGTGCGAGTGGTGGAGTTGGCCGCCGTCGACGAGATCGCCATCGCCAACTCGGTGCCGACCGCCGAGGGGGCCGTGCAGATCGCGATGGAACGGCTGCCCGTGACCATCCACGGATGCGCGGCGTTGGTGGTCGGTTTCGGCCGGTGCGGGACGACCCTGGGCCGGCTGCTAGCCGCGATGGGTGCGCGCGTCGGCGTGGCCGCCCGTCGGCCGGCAGAACTGGCCCGGGCGGAGGAGATGGGGCTGATGTCATGGCCGTGGGCGGCGTTGCCGGAAGCCGTGGCGGAGCAGGACGTCATCTTCAACACCGTCCCGGCGCCCGTGCTCAGCCGCGGTGTGCTCCGGCGCACCCGGCCAGACGTGCTCATCGTCGACATCGCGTCCGCTCCCGGCGGCACCGACTTTCAAGCAGCCCAGGAGTTGGGGCGGAGCGCGGTGCTAGCCCTGGGGCTGCCGGGCAAAGTGGCCCCGGTGACGGCCGGGCGCATCCTGGCCCGGTACGTGCCGGAACTGATCCGGACCGAGTTGGAGCGCTTGTGAGGCTCCCCTCCCATGGGTACTGCAAAACATGGGGGGAGCGCTGCATGCGGCTGGCGGGCAAGACCATTGGGTTTGGGATCTCCGGGTCCCACTGCAGCTACGATGAGGTGCTGCCGCAGATCACCCGCCTGCGCGAGGAGGGGGCCACGGTGGTGCCCGTGATCTCGGACACGGTCCGCACTACCGACACCCGCTTCACGTCGGCAGCCGATCTGCGCCGGCGCCTGACCGAGTTGACGGGCCGCGAGCCCATCGATTCTATCGTGGACGCGGAGCCGACGGGCCAGCAAAAGACGTTTGACGCCTTTGTGGTGGCGCCCTGCACGGGCAATACCCTCGCGCGGTTGGCCAACGCCATCACCGACGGTCCGGTGCTCATGGCGGCCAAGGGCACGCTGCGCAACGGGCGTCCGCTGGTGCTCGCAGTATCCAGCAACGACATTCTGAGCGGCAACGCCATGAATCTGGCAGTGCTGCTCATGCGCAAGCACGTGTACTTCGTCCCGTTCGGCCAGGACAATCCAGAGGTCAAGCCCTGCTCGTGCGTGGCCGAATTTAGTTTGATAACCGACACGGTGGTGGCCGCCCTCGAAGGGCGCCAGCTGCAGCCGCTGCTTATCCAGCGGGAGCGGAGGCCGGTGCGCTGACAGGGGGCCTAGGCGGCTGCGCCGGGAGGCGAGGCTTGGATGGAGGAATCGCCGTGAAAGCACTAAACGTGGCCATCGTGGGCGCGACGGGCGCCGTCGGCCAAGAGTTCATCCGCATTTTGATGGAACGCCGGTTTCCCATGGCCGAACTGCGCCTGTTGGCGTCTCCCCGCAGCGCGGGCAAGAAGGTCCCGGTAGGCAGCGATGAACTCGAGGTCCAGGCGGCCACGCCGGAGGCGTTTCGCGGCGTGGATGTGGCCTTCTTCAGCGCGGGCGGCTCGGTGAGCAAGGCACTGGCCCCAGCGGCCGCGCAGGCGGGCGCTGTGGTCATCGACAACACCAGCGCCTTCCGGATGGACCCCGACGTTCCCCTGGTGGTGCCGGAGGTCAACGCGGACGCGGCCTTGCAGCACCGGGGAATCATCGCCAACCCCAATTGCTCCACCATCATTATGGTCGTGGCGCTGAACCCGCTGCACCGGGCCGCGCGCCTGCGCCGGGTCGTGGTCTCCACATACCAGGCGGTTTCAGGCGCCGGGATGCAGGCCATGGAGGAACTCCTGCAGCAGGTGCGGGACTACGTGGCCGGCCGGGAGCCGCAGGCCCGGATCCTGCCGGTGGCGTCTGGGGCTAAGCACTATCCCATCCTGTTCAACGTCATCCCGCAGGTGGATGTATTCGACGAGGCGGGTTACACGCGCGAAGAGTGGAAAATGGTGCGGGAAACCCACAAGATCCTGGGAGACGACGGGATCGGGATCACCGCGACGACGGTACGGGTGCCGGTGCTGCGCAGCCACTCCGAAAGCATTTACGTCGAAACCGAGCGCAGGCTGCCGGTGGAGGAGGCGCGGTCACTGCTCGCAGCGGCGCCGGGCGTGCGGGTGGTGGACGATCCCGCCGAGGCCCACTATCCCATGCCCATCGACGCCTCCGGGCGTGACGAGGTGTTGGTGGGCCGTATCCGGCCGGACCTGGTGGTGGAAAACGGCCTCAACCTGTGGGTCGTAGGCGATCAGATTCGGAAGGGCGCCGCGCTGAACGCGGTCCAAATCGCCGAGTACCTGCTGGCGGAGGGGCGGCTCGGCTGACGCCCGGAGCGCCTTCCGGCCGTCCATGGCCGACCCGTGTGCAGGGGAGTGGCGGCGTGAAGATCCTAGTACAAAAGTTCGGCGGCACGTCGGTGGTGACCCAGGAGCTGCGCCGGCAAGTGGTGCAGCACATCCTGGAGGCCCGGGAGGCCGGCTACAAGGTGGTTGCAGTTGTCTCGGCCATGGGCAGAGCCGGTGACCCTTACGCCACCGACACGCTGCTGCGGCTCTTGGAAGGCGGGGTCGACCCGGAGCCCCGGGACCGGGACCTGCTGCTCGCGTGCGGCGAGATCATCGCGTGCGTGGTGCTGGCCCACGCCTTGCGGGCGCAAGGGTGCCCGGCGGTGCCGCTGACGGGGCGGGACGCCGGCATCATTACCGATGACAACTTCGGCAACGCCCGGATCCTGCGGGTGGAGGCGGAGAGCGTCCTTCACCACCTGCGGGCGGGTCGCGTCGCTGTGGTGGCCGGTTTCCAGGGTGTCACGGTGGACGGCCAGGTGACCACCTTAGGGCGGGGCGGCAGCGACACCACCGCCGCGGCCTTGGGTGCCGCGCTGCGGGCGGAAGCGGTGGAGATCTTCAAAGACGTCGAGGGCGTGTACACGGCCGACCCGCGGCTCGTGCCCGACGCGGTGCGGCTGGACCGGCTCAGCTATCGGGAGATCGTGGAGATGGCCCACTTGGGGGCCAAAGTAGTGCACCCGCGGGCGGTAGAGATTGCCATGGAAGGACGGGTGCCCTTGCGCATCCGGCCGACCGTTGGCAACGGGCCGGGGACGTTGGTGTGCGATGGTTTTGGCGAAGGGCTCGCCCGGGGGAGTGATCGGGTGGTGACGGGCATCGCCCATGTCCCCGGCCGGGTGCAGTTTTGGATCGATGCGGCCAGCCTCGCGGGCGGGGGGGACGGCGCGGGGGGCAGCCCCGACGCGGTGGCGCGCCGGGTGTTTGGGCAACTGGGCGCCGTGGGCGTCAGCGCCGACATGATCCACGTGTCGCCCCAGGGCATTGCCTTTATCGTGGACGAGGCCAGCCGCGGGCGGACGGAGCAGGCCCTGCGTTTGCTATCCGTGCCCTTCACGGTCACGGCGGGCTTGGCCAAAGTGTCCGTCGTCGGCGCCGGCATGCATGGCGTGCCCGGCGTGATGGCCCGGGTGATGCGAGCGATGCACCGCGCGCAGGCGCCCGTCCTGCAGACCACGGATTCCCACGCCAACATTTCGTGCCTGGTGCGGGAGGCCGACGTGCAGCGGGCACTGCGCGCGTTGCACGATGAGTTCGAATTGGGAGAAGCGCGAGTTCGGCGACAGGAGGCGAAGGCGCATGAGGCTGGGTAACGTACTGACGGCGATGGTGACGCCTTTCCGGCCCGACGGGACGCTGGACACGGAGCAGGCGGCCCGCTTGGCGGCGCATTTGGTGGAGATCGGCAACGACGGCGTGGTGGTGGCCGGCACCACCGGCGAATCGCCCACGCTATCGGACAAGGAGAAACTGGACCTCTTCCGGGCCGTGGTGGACGCCATCGGCGGCCGGGCCACGGTGATCGCCGGCACCGGCAGCTACAACACCGAGCACAGCATCCACCTCACCAAAGAGGCGGAAAAGCTAGGCGTGGACGGCATCATGGCTGTCGTCCCGTATTACAACCGGCCTCCCCAAGAAGGTTTGTACCGGCACTTCCGCGCCATTGCAGAGAGCACCTCGCTCCCGGTGATGCTATACAACGTCCCCAGCCGCACCAGCAACAACCTGCTGCCCGAAACCGTGGCGCGGCTGGCGGAGATTCCCAACATTGTGGCCATTAAAGAGGCCAGCGGGAACATGGATCAGGTGTCGGAGATCCGGCGCCGCACGCCGTCCGAGTTTCTGATCTACGCGGGCGACGACTCGCTGACCTTGCCCATGCTGGCCTTGGGCGGCACCGGTGTGGTCAGCGTGGCCGGGCACTTGGTGGGCCGGCGCATCCGGGCCATGATCGAAGCGTTTCAAAAAGGTGACGTGAAGACGGCGACGGCCATTCACCTGGAATTGTTGCCCGTGTTTAAGGCCATGTTCATCACGACCAACCCGATTCCGGTGAAGACGGCCGTCAACATGCTCGGCATCCCGGTGGGACCCTTGCGCCCGCCGCTGTGCGAGCCCACGGAAGAACAGCGTCAGGCCCTCCGCCGGGTGCTGGTGGAGAGCGGCCTGTTGGAGTAGGAGGAATCGTTTGTCGCAATGCCCATTCGCGCCAACTCCATCGCGCTGATTCCCCTTGGGGGACTGGGCGAGATCGGGAAGAACATGTGGGTGGTGGAAACAGCCGAGGACATCGTCATCATCGACGCGGGCGTCATGTTCCCCGAAGATGACATGCTCGGCGTGGATCTGGTCATCCCCGACATTTCGTATCTGAAAGAACGCAAAAACAAGGTGCGGGCCATCCTGCTGACCCACGGGCACGAGGATCACATCGGGGCGCTGCCCTACGTGCTTAAGGAGTTGAACGTGCCCGTCTACGGCACCCGTCTGACGCTGGGGCTGGTCAACAACCGCTTGCAGGAGCACGAACTCGGTGATGTAAAGCTGGTGGAGGTGCGGGCGGGCGACCGGCTGCGCATCGGTGGGCTGACCGTCGAGTTGTTGCACGTCAACCACAGCATCCCCGACGTCGTGTCCTTGGCCATCCCTACGCCGGCGGGCTACATCGTCTTTGCCACGGACTTCAAGTTCGACCAGACGCCCATCGACGGGCGGCCGGCCGATGTGCAGAAGCTGGCGGAGATGGGGGCCAGGGGAGTCTTGGCCCTCTTTTCGGATTCCACCAACGCCGAGCGGCCCGGCTACACCTTGTCGGAGAAGGTGGTCGGGCAAGCGTTCATGGATGTGTTCCGGACGGCTCGCGGGCGCATCCTGGTGGCCACCTTCGCTTCCAACGTGCACCGAATCCAGCAGGTGTTGGACGCAGCCGCGGCCTTTCAGCGCAAAGTGTGCGTCATCGGCCGCAGCATGGTCAATGTGGTGCGGATCGCGCTGGACTTGGGCTACCTCCGGTTTCCGGAGCGGATGCTCATCGACGCTTCAGAGTTGGACCGCTACGACCACGACCAACTGGTCATCTTGACTACGGGCAGCCAGGGCGAACCCATGTCGGCGCTGTCCCGCATGGCGGCGTCGGAGCACCGGCAGGTGGAGATCGTGCCGGGCGACACGGTGGTCATCTCGGCCCACCCTATCCCGGGCAACGAGCGGCTGGTGGGCAAGACCATCAACCAGTTGTACAAGCTGGGGGCGGAAGTTATCTACCATCCCTTCAGCGGCATCCACGTGTCAGGTCACGCCAGCCAGGAAGAGCTCAAGTGGATGCTCAACCTCTGCCGCCCGCGGTATTTCATCCCCATTCACGGCGAGTTCCGCATGCTCTGGCACCACGCCCGGCTGGCCCGGGAGGTGGGCATCCCCGACGAGCGGATCTTTATGCTGGACCTGGGCGACGTGCTGGAGTTCTCCCCGGACGGGCAGGCGACGGTCACCGGCCGCGTGGCGGCTGGGCAGGTCCTGGTCGACGGGCTCGGCGTCGGTGACGTGGGCAATGTGGTGTTGCGGGATCGGCGGCAGTTGTCGCAGGACGGCATCCTCATCGCCGTGGTCACCATCGACAAGCGCACGGGCGCCGTGGTGGCCGGACCCGACATCGTGTCGCGCGGCTTTGTGTATGTGCGTGAGTCAGAGGCTTTGCTGGATGAAGCGCGCGAGCGGCTGTTGCAAGTCCTGGCGCAGCTTCAGAGCCACCATGTCACCGAGTGGGGCATCCTCAAAAACAGCATGCGGGAAGCCTTGAGCCGGTTTCTGTACGAACGCACCAAGCGCCGGCCCATCATTCTCCCGGTGGTCATGGAAGTGTGAGGGCGGGCCTCCCTGCGGGGAGGCCGCTTTGTTTAGGGACGGGCGTGGGGCCCCAAGCGCGGCGGCTTTGGCGCAAGTGATCCCCCAGGCTCGGGCGTGCATGACGGAGCAGGGAGCGACCGATACTAGCTTGGACCGCTGTGCCGGATGTGCTGCCGGCGGACAAGCGAGGCGGAGCATGGGAAGCAACCTGATCCATGAGCCCCAAGGACCCCGCATCATAAGCAGCAGCGCCGTGTCGCCCTTAGACGCCATCCGCCAGTTGGGACTGGCCACGGTGCCCGCGCGCACGGAGAGCGCCTTTCACGTGTTGAACGTCATTGGCCAGATCGAGGGGCACCTGGTCTTACCGGCCAAGAACAAGACCACCAAGTACGAGCACGTGATCCCGCAGCTCGTGGCCGTCGAACAGGATCCCAAGATCCGGGGGCTTTTGGTCATCCTCAATACGGTGGGCGGCGACATCGAAGCGGGGCTGGCCATCGCGGAGATGGTGAAAAGTCTCTCCAAGCCCAAGGTGTCCCTGGTGCTGGGCGGTGGGCACTCCATTGGCGCGCCCATCGCCGTGGCGGCCGACTACAGTTTCATTGTTCCAACGGCCACCATCACGGTCCATCCCATCAGGCTGACGGGGTTGGTGATCGGTGTCCCCCAGACGTACGAGTACCTGGAGAAGATGCAGGATCGGGTCATCCGCTTCCTGGTGGAGCACTCGCGGGTGACCGAAGAGAAGCTGCGGGAGGCCATGTTCCGCACCGGAGAGCTCGTACGGGACGTGGGCACGGTTCTGGTGGGGCGCGAGGCGGTGGAGATCGGGCTGATCGACGAGTTGGGGGGACTGGACAAGGCCATGGCCAAGCTGCGGGAGTTGGCCGGGGTGACGGAGCCTGCCCCCGCCCCGCCGGAGCCGGTCCAGCCGGGGGATGAACAGGCTGTCGGACCAGGAGGGGGCCACGCGGGCGCGCACCCGGCTGCCGGGGGCACAACCACCGCGCCGGACCCCGGAACGGGCCACGGGACCACAGGGACGGCCCTACCCGGAGAAAGGCCGGCCCTGCCGCCGGACGGGGAGGGAGAGCCATGATGCTCTGGACCATCATGCCCCTCGAGTGGGTGCTGGAGGACGATGAGACTGTTCCCCAAGTGGTCGAGGTGCCAGTCGGGCGCATGCGGGTGCTGGTGGAAAGCGGCGCTGACGGGGCTACCCGCGTCCACCGGCTGCTCTCGACGGATCCGGCCGACTATCTGCACCCGCACTTGCAGCCCGGTGCGCCGTGGCCCCTGCCGCCGTTCCCGGGCGGGCCCTAGCTCGCCGCCGCCCGCATAGTGACCCTAGGGATGGGCAACACTGGTCCGGGAGGGAACAGGCCCGTGCCCAAGCGGTACATCTGGCCGGCGGCGGTCCTGGCGCTGGCGGTGCTTATGGTCTTGGTGGCTGACTGGCAGCCGGACCTCGTCTACTCGCAGTCGACCTATACGGTCCAATCGGGTGACAGCCTTTGGCTCATCGCCCGGCGTTACGGCACCACGGTGGCCGAACTGCAGCGGCTCAATCCGGGGGTAAACCCGCAGCGGCTGCAGGTGGGCCAGCGGTTGACGGTGCCCGCTCAATCCCGGCAGGCGGCCACGGGGGGCGGCGAGTCCTACCGCGCCGAGGACGTGGAGCTTCTCGCTCGGGTGATCGCCGCTGAAGCGCAAGGGGAGCCCTACGCCGGCATGGTGGCGGTGGGCGCGGTGATTCTCAACAGGGTACGCAGCCCGCAGTTTCCCAACAGCCTGAGCGGTGTCATCTACCAGCCCCACGCCTTTGAATCGGTTTCCAACGGGTTGATCTGGCGGCGCACGCCGAGTGCCGAGGCGTACCGGGCGGCGCGCGACGCCCTTAACGGTTGGGACCCAACCTACGGGGCGCTGTTTTTCTGGAATCCCAACAAGCCCGTCAACCCGTGGGTCTGGTCGCGACAGATCGTGGTTCGCATCGGCAATCACGTCTTTGCCCGGTGAGAGCCGGCTTCCGCCGGGCTGGAGCGCAGGGTGGAGGAAAGGGTCAATGGAGCGGCCCATGGGACGTACGGCGCTGTTGCTGGCCGTCGCGCTGCTGGCGGCGCTGGCCTTCGGCGGGTGGCAGTGGCGGCAACGGGCGCAGGCTGAGAACATGTTGACGGCCCAGTACCAGCGGGCCTTCTACGAACTCCTCTCTCAGGTGGAAAACACCGAGGTCCTGCTGGCCAAGAGCCTGGTAGCGGCGTCATCCCGCCAGCAGGTGCTGCACCTCACGGACGTCTGGCGCCAGGCCTTTGGCGCTCAGGCCAACCTCAACCAACTGCCCTTGAGCGATATCTCCCTACTGCGCACGTCTCGGTTTCTGACCCAAGTGGGCGACTACGCGTACGCCCTGGCCCGGCGGGCAGCGCGCGGCGAACGCGTCACGCCCGAGCAGTGGCAGCAGCTGGACGAACTGCGGCGGCAGGCGGCCACCGTCGTCCGGCAGCTCCAGGCGGTGGTGGAGGAGAGCCGCCGGGGTCCCACAACGTGGCGCGAGCTGCAGCGCCTGGCCAGCCGCCGTGTGGGCCGGGGCGCCAACAGCTTCCGGGACGGCTTTGAGCGGCTCGAACTAGAGCTGACCGAGTTCCCCACCCTCGTGTACGACGGGCCCTTTTCGGACCACATCGAGCGGCGGGAGCCGAGGGGGCTGACGGGGGAGGACATCTCGGAGGCAGAGGCGGAGGCGGTCGCACGGGACTTTGCTCCCGTCGCCGATCCCGAGGCGGTGCGGGTCACCGGGCAGGTAGAGGGACCGATCCCGGCATACGTGGTCCGGGTCGAACGGGCTAGCGGCAGTCCGGGCGTTGAGATGCACGTCAGCCGCCGCGGGGGCCACGTGGTCTGGATGCTGGATGAACGGGGCGCCGGAGAACCGGTCCTGTCCCTGGAGGACGCGGTGGAGCGAGCGCGCGCCTTTCTGGCCGAGCGCGGCATAGACGGCTTCGAACCGACGTGGGCCAGCGCCGCCCAGGGCCGTGCAGTCATCCCCTTCGTCTGGGTGCAGGACGGGGTGCGCGTGTACCCCGACCTCATCAAGGTGACGGTGGCGCTGTCGGACGGTGCCGTCGTCGGCTACGAAGCCCTGGGCTTCCTCATGTCCCACCAGGTACGCTCGCTCCCCGCACCCCAGCTGAACGAGGCCGAAGCCCGCGCACGGGTGCATCCGGCCCTCGCAACCGGGCCCGGCCGGCTCGCCGTCATTCCCCTGGAAACCCTGGAGGAAGTGTTGACCTGGGAGTTTCCCGGAGAGTTGGACGGTGACCCCTACGTCGTGTACATCAACGCCGTCACCGGCGCAGAGGAGCAGATCCTCAAACTCCTGCCCACCGGCGAAGGCACCCTTGCTCTTTAGTCTCACCCTCGCAGCGTCCCGCCCAAGGCCCGATCCGGCCCAGCGGTCCGCCCCGGCCTGCGCCGGATGATCGCGTCAGGGCGGCAGGACCCCTTTGCCCCGGACAGAACTAGATGGAAGCGTGAGCCATGGGTGCGGCCCGCAGGCGGGCTGGACGGTGGTGGGCGATGACGACGGCGGCGCCCCGGCGCAGGCGCTGGCGGGGGGTCCTGGTGGCGATCGCGGCGGTCCTGGGCGTATGGCTTTTAGGCTCGTCCTTGCGAGCGCGGCTGGACATGTGGTTCCTGGAGACGGCCGCGGCGGAGTACCGCACGCTGGAGGACACCTTCACCGGCACGGCCATGGTGGTGCGAGACGAAACGCTCCTGACCGCGCCGGCCGCCGGCCGCGTGCACTTGCTCGTGAGCGACGGCAGCCGCGTCCGGGCCCAGGCGGT
>NICF_comb_assmDRAFT_10002403_pt1 | contig 14125 bp, 12 predicted proteins | sample NewIslPassag4_SG_FD_11279 | JGI IMG/M metagenome (IMG submission 11279) | reverse complement strand
GGAGCCGTGGCGCCTGCCGTACTTTGGAATCGGCAACGAGAACTGGGGCTGCGGCGGCCACATGCGCCCCGAGTACTACGCCGACGTGTACCGGCGGTACCAGTCGTACGTGCGCTCGCTTTCGGGCAACCGGATTTACAAGATCGCCTGCGGGGCGAACGCCGCCGACTACCGGTGGACTGAGGTGCTGATGCGCGAGGCCGCGCGGTTCATGAACGGGCTCAGCCTCCACTACTACACCATGCTGCCGCGTGGAATGAGCAGGTCGGCGACGCACTTCGGCGCCCTCGAATGGTTTGAAACGCTGCGGCGGGCCCTCGAGATGGAAAAGCTGATCGTCCGCCACGGGGCGATCATGGACCAGTACGATCCCGAGCGACGCATCGGGATGATCGTCGACGAGTGGGGCACCTGGTACGACGTGGAGCCCGGCACGAACCCCGGTTTTCTCTACCAGCAAAACACAATCCGGGACGCGCTCGTGGCCGGACTCACCCTCAACATTTTTAACAACCACGCCTACCGGGTGCGCATGGCGAACCTCGCGCAGACGGTGAACGTGCTGCAGGCCATGATTCTGACCGACGGGCCCAGGATGCTGCTCACCCCGACGTACCACGTCTTCGACATGTACAAGGACCATCAGGGGGCGACGCTCCTTCCTTCGACGCTCGAGTGCAGGCCGTACTCGCTCGAGGGGCAGGAGATCCCCTCGCTCAGCGCTTCGGCTTCCCGAGGCGAGCAGGGCGTCACGATCACCCTCTGCAACCTGAGCCACGACGAAGAGGCGCCCCTGAAGTGCGAGTTGAGGGGCGCCAGGGCCTTGGAGGCGCGGGGCAAGGTGCTCACGGCGGACCGGATCACGGAGCACAACACATTCGAAGCGCCCGAACGGGTGCGCCCCGTCCCCCTCGAAGAGGTGCGCATCACCCACGACGGGCTGGCCGTGATCCTGCCGCCCCGATCCGTCGCGGCGATCCGTGTGACTGTGTAGTATTTTAGATAGGCTTTCGATTCGGAAGGAGCGCGACACGTTGGAAGAGAGCTACATCCAGGGGCTTTTCGCCGAGCGCATCGGCGGCCAAAGCTTCGGCAAGGGCACGGAGATCTACAAGTTTGAAAAGATCAAGCGGGCGAAGGCCGCGGCGAGGCAGGCCCNCCCCGGCGTCGAGCTGATCGACATGGGCGTGGGCGAACCCGACTGGCCGGCCGACCCGGGGGTCGTCGAGGAGCTCGCTCGCCAGGCCGGGCGGCCGGAAAACCGCTTTTACGCCGACAACGGGATCATGGAGTTCCGCGAGGCGGCGGCCGAATACATGGCGGAGGTGTACGGCGTCAAAGGGCTCGACCCTGCGACCCAGATTTGCCACAGTATCGGGTCGAAGCCGGCGTTCGCCATCCTTCCCCTCGTCTTCATCAACCCGGGCGACATCGCGGTCATGACCGTGCCCGGCTACCCCGTCATGGGCACGTACACAAAGTACCTGGGCGGTGAAGTGGTCAACCTGCCGCTGCTCGAGGAGAACGACTTCCTGCCCGACCTCGACGCGCTCACGCCCGACCAGAGAAAGCGCGCCAAGCTGCTCTACCTCAACTACCCGAACAACCCGACCGGGGCGGCCGCGAGGCGGTCGTTTTTCGAGTACGCGGTCGACTTCGCAAGGAAGCACAACATCCTGATCGTGCAGGACGCCGCATACGGGGCGCTCGTGTACGACGGGGCGAAGCCGCTCAGCGTGCTTTCCGTGCCGGGGGCGATGGACGTGGCCATCGAGGTTCACTCGATGTCGAAGGCCTTCAACATGACCGGCTGGCGCATGGGTTGGGTGTGCGGCAACCCGCTTGCAGTGAGCGGCTTCGCGGCGGTGAAGGACAACACCGATTCCGGGCAGTTCAGGGCCATCCAGTGGGCGTCGATCTATGCGCTGAAGCATCCGGAGATCACCAAAGCGACGGTCGAAAAATACTCCCGCCGTCACGACATGCTCGCCGAGGCCTTGCGCGACGCGGGCTTCAATGCGAAGAAGCCGGCCGGGACGTTCTATATGTACGTGCGGGCGCCGAAGGGGACGAAGGACGGCAGGACGTTCGCCACGGCCGAGGACTTTTCGCAGTACCTGATCCGCGAAAAGCTGATCTCCACGGTGCCCTGGGACGACGCCGGCCCGTTCGTGCGGTTCTCCGTCACCTTTGAGGCGAAGGACGAGGCCGACGAGCGCCGGGTGATCGACGAGGCGAGAAGGCGGCTTGCGTCGACGGAGTTTGTTTTCTAATCAAACTCAAATTCCAGGACTCAAACACAAATCGAGGAGTGGGCGTCGTGGCGCTGATCGAAGAAGGCGCTGTTGTCGTATTCCAAGGGGACAGCATCACGGATGCGGGGCGCAACCGGCAGCTGCCCCGGGACCTCGGCCGCGGGTACGCCATGATGGCGGCGGCGTGGTTCTCGGCCGCGTACCCGGAGCGGAACGTCACTTTCTACAACCGGGGCATCTCGGGTAACCGCGTGAAAGACCTCGAGCAGCGGTGGGACGCCGACTGCTTGGACCTCGGTCCCACGTGGGTGTCGATCCTGATCGGCATCAACGACTGCTGGCGCAGGTACGACAGTAACGATCCGACGAGCGTCGAAGCGTTCGCCGCGGGCTACCGCAGGATCCTCGAGCGCACGCGGGAGCGGACGGGCGCGCGGCTCATCCTGCTCGAACCTTTCGTGCTGCCGGTTCCTGAAGACCGCAAGGCGTGGCGGGAGGATCTCGACCCGAAGATTCACGCCGTCCGGGAGCTCGCCCGGGAGTTCGGCGCACTCTACGTGCCGCTCGACGGGCTCTTCGCCGCCGCGTCGACCCGCCGCGAACCGGCCTTCTGGGCCCACGACGGCGTGCACCCGTCGCCTGCCGGGCATGCGCTGATCGCCAGGGCTTGGCTCGAGGCGGTCGGCGCCCGGTGAGCGCCGGCGGGTGGGGCGCCCGGGAGATCATCGACGCCTTGGGTCTTGAGCCGCTCCCCGTAGAGGGCGGTTACTTTCGCCGCACGTACGAGTCGGATCTGTGGACCGGAGGAGCGGATGCGCCCGAGGGAGGCAAGGCGCGGCGCCGGCTTGCGACGGCGATCTATTATTTGGTCACCGGGGACGAGTTCTCCGCGATGCACCGGCTGGCGTCGGACGAAATCTTTCACTTCTACCTCGGCGACCCCGTCGAAATGCTCCGGCTTTACCCCGACGGGTCCGGCGACGTCACGATCATCGGTCCGGACCTTGCCCGCGGGATGCAGCCGCAGGTCGTCGTACCCCGGGGCGTATGGCAAGGCGCACGCCTTGTGCCCGGCGGGAGATTCGCCCTTTTGGGAACGACGGTCTCGCCGGGCTTCGAGTACGACGACTACGAGCACGGCGACCGGGAGGCGCTCGCGTCGCAGTATCCGGCGTTCCGGGCGGTCATCGAAGCGCTCACGCGGCCCGGCTCGCCGCGGTAGGCGCGCCCGGCGCCGGGGGACCTGCGGGCGAGGGAGAGTGCTCCGGGTACCTGCGGAAGATCCAGACGCCGCCGAGCACAAACAGGGCCGCCATCGGGCCCACGCCGAGGATCCCCCACGGGGCCTCGGCGGTGTAGCCCAGGGTTTGCAACAGCTGCGTCGTGAGTACCGACGAAAGCGCCATCGACCCCTTGACGATCAGGCCTTGCACCCCGAAGTAGATCGCCTCGCGGCGGCGGCCGGTCATGCGCTCGTCGATGTCGGTGATTTCCGCCATCACCGCGTTGGGCAAAACAAGCAGGCCTGCGATCGGCACGCCCGCGAGCGCGTTGACGATCAACGCCTGGGCGTACGGCGAAAGGGGCATGAACGGCCGGCCGACGAGGCCTGAAAGAGCGAGAACCGCGGCGAACCAGATCATGCTCGCGATGAGGCTCCGTCGCAGGCCGTACTTGTTGGTGGCGCGCAGCAGCGCCGGAAACGCCACGAGCGCGGAAAGGACGGCGACGCCCAGGGCAAGCGAGGCGTCCGCTTCCGTTCCGCCGGCCACGACCGTGATCATGTAGGGCGCGCCGATGAGGATCGCGTTCAACGCGAACCAGAAGCAAAACTGGCCGGCGACGTAGAGCCGGAAGGGCCGGTTGGCCAGGGTGAAGCGGATCGAGTCCCAAAGGCCCACGCCTCCCGCTTCCGGGGCCAAGGGGGGCTCCACGACGGTCCAGGCCGGAACGGCGAAGCTCACAAGCGACAGAGCGGCGAGCGCGACGCCCATCACGCCGAAGCCGAACGCGCCGGCGATGGTGCCTGCGACGACGGCGCCGACCGCGATACCTGCGACGTTGAAACCGCCCTGCCATGCCGAAAGTTTGAGCCTGCCCTCCCGGTTGGAGGAGAGTTGCGGGAGCAGCGCGAGGTACGGGGCGACATAAAGCGTGTAAAAGAGAAAGTACGCGCTGAGGACGACGGAGAGATACGCGAAGGTCCCGGCGGGACCCGTCCCGCGCGGCGGAAGCCAAATGAGCGCGAACGAAAGCGCCAAAGGGAGTGAAGAGGCTCGAAGGAACGGAATCCGCCTGCCGCGCCCGCTGCGGTGACGGTCGCTCCAAACGCCCACGAGCGGATCGGAGACGGCGTCGACGATGCGGCCGATCGCGAACGCCATCCCGGCCCAAGCGGGCGGGAGGAGCGGGGCGAGGTTGCTCGCCTCGGGCGGGGCGTAGAAATAGGTCACCCACGCGCCGGTGACGTACGTGATCAGGGCGATGCCGAGGTAGCCGGACCCGTACCGAAAGCCGATCGACCGCTGCATGTCGCTCACCTCTGCGGCACAGTTTGCGGCCGCCCTGCACGTTTCCTCTATTGTTTGAAGTGTTTGAAGCGCCGGGAGAGGACCGCCGGGGGGAAGACTGTGGGTCCCATGATCCAGCTCGTCGCCGTTCAGATGCGCCTAGACGTCGAGGATTTCTGGAGCAAGGACGCGTTTCGCAGCAAGATCCAAAGGACGATCGCTCTCATCGAGCCGCGCGTCGACCGGTCGCTGCCGTCGCTGGTCGTCTACCCCGAGGACGTGGGCCTCATGCTCGTCGCGCAGGGGCTGCGGGAGGCGCTCTCCGGTGTCGACACTGTCGAGCGAGCGATTGCCCGCTCCATCCGGGCGATGTTCTGGCGGGCGCTCGTCGAGCGGGCCCGCTCGCGGCTTTCGTGGGTGCCTGCACTCTTCATGATGCGGCGCTGTGCGATCGCCGGGACGTACTTCGAGGTGTTCGAAGAGGCCGCTCGGGAGCTCGGCGCCTACGTCGTCGCCGGCTCGGTCCCACTTCCGCCGTGCCGGATCGAGGACGGCCGGGCTCTGTGGCAGGAGAAGCCTCGCGAGCGGCGGGTGTACAACGCTTCGTTCATCTTTGATCCCCGGGGGCGGGTGATCGGTTCCCAGCGGAAGGTGTACCTGACGGAGCTCGAGCAAAGGGGGACGCTCGACCTCGCGCAAGCCGCCCTGAGCGACCTGTCGGTGGTCCGAACACCGCTCGGGGTGATCGGCGTCGCCGTCTGCCTCGACTGCTTCCAAGACGACGTCGCGCTGCGCCTTGTAGAGCTCGGGGCCGAGATTCTCGTCCAACCATCGGCGAATCCTGCCCCGTGGACGCCCGAGCAACAGGCGGAATGGCGCGAGAGCGCCTACAAGAGGACTTGCGTGCAAAAGCTCTTCGCGTACGCCGTGAACCCGATGATGACGGGGAACATCTGGAACGTCGCCTTCTACGGCCAATCGTCGATCGTGGGGCGCGAGGGCGTCCTGGCGGAGGCCGAGTCGGACGACGGCGAGGAGGTCCTCGTCGTCCGGGCGCCTCACCCCGCGCTCGTCTTACGGAACCGCGACTAGGGCCTCCCGGGTAGTCCAATCGAGGCCCGGGTAATAGGTCTCCGCCACGATGAGGTTGGGCCCTAGGCACTTGGCCGAGTCGCAGGCGCAGGCGATACGCCTGCGGGCTCCGGAGTCGAGCCAGCGGTCCCAGATCTCGTTGAAGCTGTCGTGCATGATGTTGCCCAGCGGCGCGAAGTCGGCGAAGTCCTGCAGGAGCACGTCCCCGGTCAGGCTGCTCACGTTGAGGCGGTTGCGGCCGTCGGGGTCGTTGCGCACCGTGGTGCACGGTTCGGCGTGGGCCCGGACGTAAAGCTCCCGGTAGCGCGGCTCCGGGCTGCATGCGAAGAACGGGAAGGTGCCGAATAGGATCCAGGTGTCCGGGTCCCGGGCGTCGAGGAGCGCTTCGACGCCGTCGGCTAGCTGGTCGAGCGTGGGAAGTTGCATCGACGCCGCAAAGTCGCTTGGGTACAGCGGGTGGATCTCGTGGCGCCGGCACCCGAGCTCCACGATGCGCTCGTGGATCCGGGCGATGTGCGGGATCGTCGCCGGCGTGAGGATCGTCTCCGCCGAGACGAAGACGCCCGAGCGGGCCAGCTCCCGCGTGTTCTCCTCCAGCCGGCGGAATGCAAAATCGCTGCGCGTGTGCGCCTCCGGCGCGCGCGCGTAGGCGATACGGGCGAACTCCGCCGCGTCCGGGTAGTTGTACGAAATATGCAGGACATCGACCAGTTCTGCGAAGGCCTCATACCGCGCGAGCGGCTGCGTGAGGTTGGTGTTGATCTGCGTGCGCAGGCCGCGCCCCTTGGCGTACTTGAGGAGCGGGACGACCACCTCGTCGACGAGCTTCTGAGTCGCGGTCGGCTCGCCGCCGGTGACGCTGAACGTGACGAGCGAGTCGACCTCATCGAGCCGCTGGAGGATCTGGTCCAGGGAGACGTGCCGCTCCTCGCGGTAGGTGAGGAGATCGCCGACCGCGCAGTGCTCGCATCGCAGGTTGCACGTGTTGGTCACGGTCACCTCGATGCTCGCAAGGAGCGGGCGGCCGTTCCACGAGCCCGTGATCAGCGGATCCCAGGGATCGTGCTCCGGGGAAATGGGCGTCTCCTTTAGCCATTGGATTCGTTCCGCGAACTTCTGGTCCGGTGATCCCGCCGGGTTTCTCATCGCCCTTGCCTCCTTGGCGGCATGCGCCTTCCGGCGATTCGCCGATATCGGGCCAAAGCAAGATTCTTACTCGCATTCATGACGTATTCCTGCCGCCGTTTGTGTCAGCTCCTCTTTCAAAAAGTCGCGCAGGGCGCTCGTCGCCTTGCTGAGATAGCGCCTCGGGTTCCACGCGATGCCGACGCTGCGGCGGAGCACAGGTTTCGTGATCGCCGGCGTGGCGACGCCCGGAACCGATTTGGTGACGAGCTTCGGCACGAGCGTGACGCCGAGGCCCGCCTGGACGAAGCGGAGCGCCGTGTCGACGTTCGTGCCGCTCAGCGCGACCCTGGGGATGAAGCCGGCGGCTTGGCACGCGTCGAGTGTGACGCGCCGGAGGTGAAAGCCCTCTTGGCAGAGGATAAAGCTCTCGTCCCGCAGTTCGACGAGGGCGACCGACTCCCGGCCGCTCAAGGGGTGGTTTCCGGGAAGCGCCGCCACGATCTCTTCGGTGAACAAAGCCTCAAACGCGCTCCCCTCGATGCTCGGCGTCGCGACGATGAGGGCGAGGTCGAGGCGCCCTTCGTCGAGCTCTCGGGCGAGGTGGTCGGGAACCGCTTCGGTGATCGTGAGCTCGAGCCCGGGGTACCGCATGTGGAAACTTTGGAGGACGCGGGGGAGGAGGTGGCCGCCGAGCGTCGGCGTCGTCCCAAGGCGGATCCGGCCGCGGCGCAGTTTGCTCCTGTCGGCAAGCTCGGCCCGGGCGTCGTCGGCCAGGGCGAGCATCCGGCGGGCGTAAGGGAGAAAGGCCTCCCCGTCTCCCGTTAAGACAACGCACCGCTTCGTCCGCTCGAAGAGGATGACGCCGAGTTCGTCTTCAAGGGCGCGGATCTGCTGGCTGAGTGAGGGCTGGGCGATGTGCAGCGCCTGGGCGGCGCGGCCGAAATGCCGGTATTCGGCCAAGGCCACGAAATAGCGCAATCGCCGGAGCTCCATTTGCACTCCCTCCCATCGGGGTGTGCCGACGCGCGCAGTTCTATAGCTACATTCTATCACTGTAATGAAAAAATAGTATTAGACCCTATCGGGTCCGAGGTGCTATTGTAAAATACGGTTTAATGTGCGATTGAGATCGAAACCTTAGAAAAGGGCGAGGCGCGCTCATGGCGACTTCAGTGAATTACTGGCGTTCGACGGTGGGCAGGAAGTTCATTATGGCGATCAGCGGGATCGCACTGATCATCTACCTGATCGTGCACCTGCTCGGCAACTTGACCCTCTTCATCCCCGACGGGGGCGTCACGTTCAACTATTACAGCTACATCCTCCACCAGTTGGGACCGATCCTGAACGTCATCCGGGTCATCTTGGCGGCGGCGTTCCTTTTCCACATCGGCACCGCTGTACGCGTGTTCGTCGAAAACCGGCGGGCCCGCTCGAAGCGCTACGCAGTGACCGCGTCGAAGGGGGGCCCGAGCAAGTTGAGCGCGGCGTCGCGCTCCATGGCGATCACGGGTCTCCTCCTGTTCATTTTCGTCCCGATCCACGTCTGGATGTTCACGCTGGGCCCTTACTATGAGACCGTGATCGGCGGCCACGTCGTGCGCGACCTTTACCGGGTCGTCGTGCCGGCGTTCAAAAACCCCTTGATCGCGTTCGGGTATTCAGCGACGATGCTGTTTTTGTGGATGCACCTCAGGCACGGGTTTTGGAGCTCGCTCCAGTCGCTTGGAGCGCTCCGCCCGAATTGGACGAACGCGATCTACGCATTCGGCCGTGTGTTTGCGTTCTTGCTTGCCGGCGGATTCTTGATCCTGCCCCTGTATGTCTGCTTTATCGTCCCGTGGCCGTAATGTAGGCCAGCGACGCCGACTTCGAGCATATCGGAGGAGTCTGTGACATGGCGCAAAGCATCAGTTTGGACGCGAAGATCCCGGCGGGCCGGATTCAAGACAAGTGGCAAAACCACCTGGCCTCCATCAAGCTCGTAAGCCCGGCCAATAAGCGGAAGTACACGATCATCGTCGTCGGCACGGGGCTTGCGGGCGGGTCTGCCGCGGCGACCTTCGGCGAACTCGGCTACAACGTGCTCAGTTTCTGCATCCAGGACTCGCCTCGCCGGGCGCACAGCGTGGCGGCTCAAGGCGGCATCAACGCGGCCAAGAACTACCAAAACGACGGCGACAGCGTCTGGCGCCTCTTCTACGACACGATCAAGGGCGGCGACTACCGGGCCCGCGAGGCCAACGTCTACCGCCTCGCCGAGTTGAGCTCGAACATCATCGACCAGTGCGTCGCGCAAGGCGTTCCTTTCGCGCGGGAGTACGGCGGAACGCTTGCCAACCGCTCGTTCGGCGGCGCGCAGGTCTCCCGCACGTTCTACGCCCGGGGTCAGACGGGCCAGCAGCTCTTGCTCGGCTGCTACAGCGCGCTGATGCGGCAGGTCAACGCCGGGACGGTGAAGCTCTTCCCCCGCCGCGAGATGCTCGACCTTGTGATCGTCGACGGGCGAGCCCGGGGTATCGTCTGCCGCAACCTGGTGACAGGCGAAATCGAGGCGTACGCCGCCGACGCCGTCTGCGTCGCGACGGGCGGGTATTCGACGGTCTTCTACCTATCGACCAACGCCGTGAACAGCAACGCCACCGCCATCTGGCGCTGCCACAAGCGGGGGGCGTTTTTCGCGAACCCGTGTTTCACGCAGATTCACCCGACGTGCCTGCCGCTCTCCGGTGAAGGGCAGTCGAAGCTCACCTTGATGAGCGAGAGCCTGCGCAACGACGGCCGGGTGTGGGTTCCCAAGAACAAGGGCGACAAGCGCCCGCCGGGCCAGATCCCCGAGAGCGAGCGGGACTACTTCCTCGAGCGCCGGTACCCGGCGTTCGGCAACCTGGTGCCGCGGGACATCGCCTCGCGGGCGGCCAAGGCCGTGTGCGACGAAGGGTACGGCGTCGGGCCGACGGGGCTTGCGGTGTATCTCGACTTCGCGGACGCCATCAAGCGTCTGGGCAAGGAAGTGATCCGCCAGCGCTACGGCAACCTTTTCGACATGTACCATGAGATCACGGGCGAAGACCCGATGGAGACGCCGATGCGCATCTACCCCGCGCCGCACTACACGATGGGCGGGCTGTGGGTCGACTACAACCTGATGACGACCATCCCGGGCCTGTACGCCCTCGGCGAGGCCAACTTCTCCGACCACGGGGCGAACCGCCTCGGGGCGAGCGCCCTCATGCAGGGCCTCGCGGACGGGTACTTCATCATCCCGGCGACGATCGGCGACTTCCTTGCCGAGCACCGGCCCGACGGGCTGAAAGTGGACCATCCCGCCTTCGCCGAGGCAAGGCGCGGTGTGGAGGACCAGGTAAAGCGGTTCCTCAGCATCAACGGCACGAAGTCCGTCCGCCAGTTCCACCGCGAGCTCGGCCGGATCATGTGGGAGAAGGTCGGCATGAGCCGCAACGAGCAGGGCCTCAAAGAGGCCATCGCCGATATCCGCGCGCTTCGCGAAGAGTTCTGGCGCAACGTGAAGGTGACCGGCTCGGCGGGCGACCTCAACAAGGATCTCGAGTTCGCCGGGCGCGTGGCGGACTTTCTCGAGCTCGGCGAGTTGATGGCGATGGACGCCCTCGACCGGGCCGAGTCGTGCGGCGGGCACTTCCGCGAGGAGTACCAGACGCCCGACGGCGAGGCGCTCCGCCGCGACGACGAGTTCTGCCACGTTTCGGCGTGGGAGTACAAGGGAGAGGTCAGCCAGGCGGTGCGGCACAAGGAGCCGCTCGTCTTCGAATATGCGAAGCCCACGCAGCGCAGTTACAAATGATCGGCTACAAGGGGCGATGACGTCGTGAAATTCAAGCTGAAAATCTGGCGGCAAGACGGGCCGGACGCTCCGGGGGCGTTCAAGGAGTACGTCGTCGACAACATCCTGCCCGAAATGTCCTTCCTCGAGATGCTCGACAAGCTGAACGAGGACTTGATCAAGAAGGGCGAACGGCCGATCGAATTCGACAGCGACTGCCGCGAGGGTATCTGCGGGACGTGCGGCCTCGTCATCGGCGGAATGGCGCACGGACCGAAGCGCGCCTGCACCACCTGCGAACTTCGCATGCGCAACTTCCAAGACGGCGCCGAAATCACCGTCGAGCCGTTCCGGGCGGACGCATTCCCGGTTATCCGGGACCTGGTCGTCGACCGCAGCGCGCTCGACCGCATCATCGCGGCGGGCGGGTACATTTCCGTCAACACCGGGTCGGCCCCCGACGCCAACTCGATCCTCATCCCCAAAGAGGTCGCGGAACAGGCGATGGATGCCGCGCAGTGCATCGGTTGCGGGGCGTGTGTAGCGGCCTGCCCGAACGGGTCTGCGGCGCTTTTCACCAGCGCAAAGATCGCCCAGCTCTCGCTGCTCCCGCAAGGGCAAGTCGAGCGCGCGCGGCGTGTGGTCCGCATGGTGGAGCAGATGGACCGCGAGGGCTTCGGCAACTGCTCGAACCACGGGGAATGCCAGGCGGCTTGCCCCAAGAACATCTCGATCGCCAACATCGCGCGCATGAGGCGGGAGTACATGAGGGCGGCGCTGGGCAGGTCGTAGAGCCGCATCGCAGAGCGAGCAAGGAATGTAACGTTGCTGAGAAGAGCGGGGGCGGACCGCCCCCGTGTTTTATTTGACGGCGAAGTGCGCTGCAGCCGAGCGCCCGTAAGCGTTCTTGATGTACTCGCGCGGCGAGACGCCTTCGAAGCGGCGGAAGATCCTGCCGAAGTAGGACGGGTCCGAATACCCTACCCGCTCCGCCACGTCCCGGATCGAGCCGTCCGGGTTCATCTCGAGCAAGAGGACGCGGGCCAACTCGACCCGCAGGTAGTGGATGTAGTCCGTGATCGTCATGCCGGTGGCCTTGCTGAATTGCCGCGATAGGTAGGAATAGTTGTAGCCTGCGTGTTTTGCGATCTCCTCCGACGACAAGTCCTCCCTGAAGTGCGCTTCGAGAAACGCCTTGACGCAGCTTACCACGTGCGCTTCGTGCGGTGAACGGACGTTGAGCGGGCTCGAACCCGCGCGAAACGGCATGGTCTCCCTTGCGATCGCCACGAGCAGCTTCGTGACGATGGCGGCCGCATGGCACCTGTAATACTTCGGCCTGTGCCACATCTCGTCGAGTAATTCCGAAAAGAGGGCGAACAACGCCGGGTGGGTGCATTTTCCGTAGATCGGGAGCGCGATCGCGTCGCTTCTCGGACTCGCTTGGCCGTCGGCTGAGAACTGGACGTAAAAGAAGCCGGACTCGGTCGGTACGCTACCCCAGGAGCGGTGAAGCTCGTTGGGGTGGAGCAGGAGGACGTGCCCGTTTTGCAAAAGCAGGCGCTCCTCGCTCTTTTGGAAGTGAAGGTCGCGCCCTTTGGCAAGCACCAGCTGCCAGTGGGGGTTGCTGTGGGAACGCTGGCGCCATGATCGATGGTCGTCGGGGATGAAATTCGCTGAATGCACGACGAGTCCCGACAGGGAGAGCAGCACCGAATGCTCCTGCGAACGCTGTCGACGCATGCGCGATCCCTTTTTCAGACTAGGTAAAAATCGTCCGTTTTTAGGACAATACAGCGCCTCGACGGGCGATTCCTCCCTTCGTATACTTGGAAGCAAAACAATGCGTGCCGTCCCGGCAGCCGGAAGGAGGAGGAAAGCAAGCAGTAAGTCGTAATTTGAATTTTCACAAACGTATGACCAAATGGCAAAATAGGGGGGTCTTGAACGTGAGCCGCATTCGAATCGCCATCGCAGTTAGTATAATTTTGACACTCCAGCATCTCGGCGCCAGCCCGAATGCCGCGGCCCAGCAGCGAGCGCAGTTGCACTTCCTCGCCCCCGGTCTTTCCACCGAGGTGGTTTCGCTCCTCGAAAACGAGCTGTTGCCCGCTTTCGAGGCCGAGTACAACGTTGACGTGTACGTCGATCCAATCGCATGGGGCGAGCGCAGCGATCGGATCGCAATCCTCATCGCGTCCGGCAATCCCCCGGACGTCATCGGTACCGGATATTACAGCCCGTACCAGGAAGGTGGTTCCCGGCTGCTTGCGCCGCTCGACCGGTACGTCGCCGGGTGGAACGACAGAAGCGCCATCCCCGAGCCGGTGTGGGAGACGCAAACCTGGCGGGGCTCGATCGTGGCCGTACCTTTGTATTTCGATCTGAGGGCGATCGCATACAACAGGAACGTCTTCGCAGAGTCGGGATTGCCTCGGCGTTCACTCCACCTGAATCCGGTCGCCCTTGGGTTCATCAACGGTCTTGGCATCACGGAACTCAGCCGGAACAAGGACTTCGCCTGGAAGTTCATCGAATTCTTCATGAGCAGCGAGGTCCTTGCGAAAATGCAGGCGGTCTCCGGATGGATGACGACCCGGGTCGACCTGGCTGAAGCGCCGGGGGCAGCGCACCTTACGATGTATTACCCGCAGGTTCCGTACATCAAGCCCGCACAACTGCCGCCTCCCCGGGACCGGTCGCAAAATGAGCTCTCGCAGCTCATGACTCGGGCGATCAACGGCGAAATCGCACCGGAGCAGGCGATGCTGCAGGCGCACGAGCTTTGGGCAAGGCTCTTGGAGGAGTGGCGTTCCCAGCTCTAACGGGGCTCGCGTAACTTCCGGGCGTCCGCCGGGCGGGGAGCGAGGGGCTCCCGCCCGGCGGACGCGCGTTTGGGGCTGCGGGGCGCCGGCGGGCACAAGGAGTGCGCGCCCAGGCGGCGAGGACCGGCGCGGCCTTGAACTGCCCGGAAAGACCCGGGAGATACTTGCGCGAGGAGAGAAACGTCGCGATGGAACTCCTTTTCGCCTACGGCACGCTTCTCGATCCCGACGTGCAGCGGAGCGTCATCGGGCGGACCGTTCAAAGCCGTCCGGACACGCTGCCGGGGTATCGCAGGGGCGTGTTGCGTTCCGGCGGGGCTTCTTACTTCATCGCGATCCCCGACGAGCAGGGGGCGATCGACGGCGGCATCCTCGAGGTGACGCGCGAGGAGCTCGAGCGCATTGACGAGTACGAGGGCGACGAGTACGAGCGCGCTCGCGTCCGGCTCGGGAGTGGGATTTTCGCATGGGTGTACCGCCGGCCGGCAGCCGGCCACGACGCGAACTCGGCTC
>NICF_comb_assmDRAFT_10002399_pt1 | contig 14141 bp, 13 predicted proteins | sample NewIslPassag4_SG_FD_11279 | JGI IMG/M metagenome (IMG submission 11279) | reverse complement strand
CCCCCCTGCCACTCCAACGCTGCCCCCGCTGTGGGGAGGTCCTCGCGGATATCAAAGGCTCGCGGCTGGCGGTGTGCCGCCGGTGTGGATACAAAGACGACTGCTGTTAGCGACGCAAGAAGAAGGCGCGCGATGCGCGCCTTCTGTTTGAGGTTTCGCAGGCTGCGCGATGGTTACCGGCGAACCGCTTCGATCCTGAAGTGGGTTTCGCCGCGCGGCGTGACCACAACCACTTCCTCGCCGGGGCGCCGGCCGAGCAGCTCCTTCCCCACAGGCGATTCCACCGAGATCCGCTGCATGCTCGCGTTCGCTTCACGCGGGCTCACGAGCACGTACTCGAACGTGCGCTGCGTCTCGAGGTTCACGACGACGACCGTCGAACCAACGGTCGAGCGATCGTCGGTGCCCTCGACGGCGACAGCGCGTGCGAGCGTCGCCTCGATTTCGCGGAGCTTGTTTTCGTGGAACCCGAGGGCCTCGCGGGCCGCGTGGTAGGGCGCGTTTTCGCGCAGGTCGCCATCGGAGCGGGCGTTTTCGACCGCGGCGATGAGCTCGGCCGTCTTCTTCTTGAGCTCTTCGTACTCGCGCTTGAGGGCCTCGATGCCCTCGGCGGTCATCTGGATCGGCACCTGCTCGACGCGAACCGCGTTGGCACTCACCGTCGTCGACGCGCGGCCGGTGGTGCGGCGGAGGCGAATGTGCACACCGTAGTTCTGTGGCGTGTAGTCCTTCCGCTTGAGGTACTGGAAGAACTTCTTGAGTGCGTCAACGCGCTCCGGTGCAGCCGGGTCGGAGGGCCGGATCTCGCGCTCCGCGAACGATTCGACACGACTTCCGCTCAGGTCGCTGAGGAAAGTCATGCCCGAGGTTTCGACGAATTTGCGGATGTAAGGGGCGTAATTCGCGGCTTGAGGGGGCTTGAGCGTCTGGAGGAACTCGGCCATGGCCTCGCCGAGTGTGACGGGACGCGCCGCCGTCTCCGATTCTTGCGTCATAATCAGAGATTATCATCCACTTCGTGAATGTGCTGCCCGACGAAACGGTAAAGTTCGGCTGGGGGCAACTGCCGGCGCTGTTCCCCGGCATTCCCGGTCACGAACGATGGCTCCCGCTGCTCAAGCGCCACGCGGAAGTGGTCGAAGAGGCGGCGCCGCGGGTTCGTGTGACAGCGGTGGCCGCCGATGAGGTGGTTCGCCGCCACTACGCCGAATCGCTCGAACTCTGGCGGATCGTGCTGGAGCGGCACGGCGAACCGCGCGTGCTGGTGGACGTGGGAAGCGGGGGCGGCTTCCCCGGCCTGGTCATCGCAGCCGTAGCGCCACAGGTCGAGACGCACCTCGTGGAGCCGCTGCAAAAGCGCGCCCGGCTCCTCGAGGAGATGGTCCGCGAGCTCGAACTTTCGAACGTGACGGTACACCCCATCCGTGCCGAGGAGGCAGGGCGCGGCCCGCTGCGGGATGCCGCCGAGGTGGTCACGGCGCGGGCCGTGGCCGAGCTCCGGGAGCTGCTCGAATACACGGCGCCGCTCGCCGCGCCCGGTGCGCTGCTCGCGTTTCCGAAGGGCAGCGGGCTCGATGCCGAGATCGAGGCGGCGCAGCACGCCATGGAGGTGCTCGGCGCCGAGATGGCGGGCATCGAGCCGATGCGCCCGGAAGTGAGCGAAACCCTTCGCGTGGTCACCTTCCGGAAGACCGGCCCGACGCCCGCAGCCTATCCGCGTCGCCCCGGCATACCGGGGAAGCGGCCCCTCTGAGCCTCAGTTCACGCGGCGTTCGCGGCCGGCCCAGTAGGGTTCACGCAGTTCGCGCTTCAGGATCTTGCCGCTCGGGTTGCGCGGCAGCTCGCTCACGAAGTCGACACTCTTCGGCACCTTGTAGCCGGCGATTCGCTCGCGAGCGAACGCGATGAGTTCCTCGGCGGTGGGGTTGGTGCCGGGCTTGGGGACCACGATGGCCTTGACGGCTTCGCCCCAGCGGTCGTCGGGGACGCCGATAACGGCGACGTCTGCGACGGCCGGGTGGCCGAAGAGGGCGCTTTCAACCTCGGCCGGGTACACGTTCTCGCCGCCCGAGACGATCATGTCCTTCACCCGGTCGTGGATGTAGAGGTAGCCATCCTCATCGAAGTACCCCGCGTCGCCGGTGTAGAACCAGCCGTCGCGGATGGCCTGCGCCGTCGCATCGGGCAGGTTCCAGTAGCCCTTCATGACCTGTGGCGAGCGAACGATGATTTCGCCCACTTGCCCCGGCGGCAGTTCGTTGCCTTCGGGATCGACGACCCTGATCTCGGCGCTGCTGAGCGGCCTGCCGCAGGAGCGCATTCGCGGCGTCCCGTTCGGGTCGTGGTCCTCGGGGTGAAGCGCGGTGACGGCGCCCGTGGTCTCCGTCAGCCCGTAGAGCTGCATGAAGCCGCACTTGAACGTGGCGAGCGAATCGCGCAGCAGGTCGAGCGGAATGGGCGAGGCGCCGTAGGCAATGAGTTCGAGGCTCGAGAAGTCGGCTTCCTGGACCCCGGGCGTTTGGAGCAGGAAGAGCAGCACGGCCGGCACGAAGAACGCCTTCGTCACCCGGTACTTCGGGATGAGCTCGATGATCGTGGGCGGCACGACCTCGCGAACGACCACCGTCTTCGCGCCGACGCAGAGCCCGAGCAGTCCCCAGCCGCTCCCCGCGATATGGAACAGCGGCATCGCGACCAGGTTCACGTCGGCGGGGCTCCAGGTGCCCCACTCGTTTAAGGCGGTGGGCACCAGCGTGAACAGGTTGCGGTTGGTGAGCTGCACACCCTTCGGGTGCCCCGTCGTGCCGCTGGTATAGAGCTGGATGGCGACGTCGTCGGGCGTGGAAGGCAGGCCCGGGTCCTCCGCGGACTGCCGATCGCGCCACGCTTCGTACGACTCCCATTCGGGGTGCGAGCCGCTGACAGCGATGATCTTCCGGACCGTTTTCAGTTCGCCGCGGATGCGTTCGATGACCGGGAAGAACTCCTCGCCGACAAACAGGACCTCGGCCAGCGCGTCATTAATAACGTAGGCAACTTCCGGGGGCGCCAGCCGCCAGTTGACTGCGACAAGCACCGACCGGGCCTGCGCGCTGCCGAACAGCACCTCGAAGAAGCGGTCGCTGTTCTTGTCGAGAATGGCGATGCGCGACTCGGGCTTGCAGCCCTCGGAGATGAGCCCGTTGGCCACCCGGTGTGCGCGCTGCCCCAACTCGCCATAGGTGGTTTCGCGGCCCTCGAACACGAGCGCAACGTGGTCCGGCTGCCGGGCAGCGTAGTGCCGGGTCACGTCAGCGACCGTATGGACCGCCACTTCCGTCGTCATAGCCATATCCCCCCTTAAACGGTGGCCCATTTTCGTCACCCGGCAGGTAGTTGACAATGCTCCGAACACCCAGGGCGGCCCGGGGCGCAGGGAGGTACGGTCTGGCAGTCGAACAGGCGGCACTCGAAGACTCCGCAGGCCACGCGCCGGGGCGTCGTGCGCCAATCGACGAGCACCGGCTCGGGAGGTCGGTCCTTCGGTTGGCGTGGCCACTGGTCGCCGAACGGCTGTCGCTGTCGCTGCTTGCGGCGGTCAACGGCGTGCTGGTCGGGCGGTATGTCGGCGACGATGGCCTGGCGGCCGTCGGGCTGGCGACGCTGATTCTCTGGATGCCGGAGACCGGGGTGATCGGGCTCGAAACGGGCACCACGACCGTCACGAGCTGGGACTTTGGCCGGGGAGACCGCGAACGGCTTTCGGCAACCGTGCGGTCGAGTCTCACGCTGGCGTTGCTGTGGGGGCTCAGCATGGCGCTCCTCATGGCGACGATCGCCGAGCCGGCCATGCGCGTGATGGGCGTGGAGGACGCGGTGGTTCGCGAGGGCGTGGCGTATATGCGCCCGGCGGCCATCGGGCTCATCGGGCTCTCGGTCTTCGCGGCCTGCGCAGGCGCGTTTCGCGGTGTGGGGAACTCGCGCTTCCCGATGGCGGTGATGCTTGGAGCGAACGCGGTGAACGCGGCGGTGACGTGGCTGCTCATCTCCGGGGCAATCGGGATCGAGCTCAACACCGCGGCCGGGGGCTGGGCGTTCGCCACATCGGGGATGACCGCCGGGGCGGTGGCGCTGGCGGCGGTGATCCGGCGCCGCGGCGGGCTGGATGTACCGCTCGGCCAGCCGTGGCGCGTGAGCAGGTTCGCCGTGCGGCGTGTGCTGCAGATGTCGGTGCCGGTCGGGCTCGAGGAGCTCCAGTTCCAGCTCGCGTTCCTGGCCTACGTGCGCATCATCGCCGCCATCGGGACGGACGCCACGGCCGCCCACACCGTGGCCCTCCGAACCACCGACATCGCGATCGTGGCGGTGTTTGGCCTCGGCACGGCGACGACGGCGCTCGTCGGGCAGGCGATGGGCGCGGGCCGGCCGGAGCTCGCCGAACGGGTGGCGCACATCGCCCAGCGGTACGGGCTGGGGGCAATGGTGGCGCTGGCCATCTGCCAGTTCCTGTTCGCGCCGCAGGTCGCCCGGTTGTTCACGAACGACGCCGAGGTGGTGGACCAGGCGGTGCAGGCGCTCCGCGTCTTCGCGCTTGGCGTGCCGGCGTTGGGCCTCTACGCGACAACATCCGGGGCGCTCCGCGGTGCCGGCGATGTGCGCTTCGTGCTCCTCATTCTCACGGTGACGGCGTGGGGTGTGCGCATCCCGGGTGCGTTCGTCGGCGCACACGTGCTGGACCTCGGGCTGCCCGGCGCGTGGCTGGGTGCGGTGGTCGAAGTGAACACCCGGGCGGGGCTCAACGTGCTGCGGTTCCGCACAGGCCGCTGGAAGCAGGGCGAGGTGTAGCGGGCGGCGGTCGGTAAAGTCCCGATACCTGTCATGAAAGTTGATTGCGCCACATTCAGGCGCGCGAACGGCACGCCGATATTTGGGGCGTGGGATCGGACACGGCAGCACTCCTCGAACGATTAGATGAGCTTCCGCCCCTGCCCCCGGTGGCCGCACGGGTCATGGGCATGGCCGATGACGACCGGACCAGCGCGCTACAACTCGCGCAGGTGCTGAGCACCGACCAGGCACTGACGGCGAAGCTCATCCGGATCAGCAACTCCGCGTTCTACGGGTTCGCCCGCCGGGTGAGCACAGTCCGGGAAGCGATACTGGTGCTCGGGTTCAAGCAAGTGCGGCAGCTGGCCGTGGGCACGGCACTGATGAACCTGTTCGCACCGCGCCGGCCCGGGGAGGTGTTCGACCTCGACCTGTTCTGGGGCCACTCGGTCGCGGTAGCGGTCGCGGCGGAGACGGTGGCGCGCAAGACGCGCCGCGCGAAGCCCGAGGACGCCTTCACGGCGGGAATCCTGCACGATATCGGCCGGCTGGCCATCCGCCAGTTGATGCCGGAAGAGTTCGACCGCGCCGTGGAGTTGGCCATTACGGGGGACTGTTCGCTCCACGCCGCCGAGTGCACGATGACCGGCTACTCGCACGAGGATGTCGGCCGCGCACTCGGGGAGAAATGGAAGTTCCCACCGCACCTGATCGACGCCGTCTGCGACCACCACAACCCGCGCCTGAAGATCGAGGAGGATGGGCTCGCGGGGATCATCGCGCAGTGCAACCGGTGGGTGCTGCACTACGGGTTGTTCTGCGGCTACGACATCCCGTGCGGACAGCCGGGGCCGCTTCCGCTCGAACTGATGGTGATCGAGGAAGCGTGCCGGGGAATCGACACGGTGCTCGAGCGCGCGTTCGCCTTTATCGAAAGCGCATCGGGAACGCCGGCGCGCTGGTACTCGGCGGCGGGTTAGGTTCGCGCGAACGCCTGGTCGAGCTAGATATCGAGGTCGGCGCGAAGGACGCCATCGCCGGCGGCGCGGAGACGGAAGCCCATCTTGCGCGCGAGCGACTGCATCCGCCGGTTCTCGACCAGCATGTCGGCGCTCAGATGCGTGATGCCTTCGTTGCGGGCGATCCGGATGAGCCGCTGCAGCAACTCGACGCCGATCCCCTTGCCCTGGAACTCGTCGGCGAGCAGGAGCGCGAACTCGGCGTGGCCCGGGATGGGTAGCTTCGTAACCCGCGCGATACCGATGATGCGGCGCTCGCCTTCTACCTCCGTCTCGGCAACGAGCGCCATCTGGCGTGAGTAATCAATGAAGCAGATCCGGGTCAGCCGGTCGTGGTCGATGCGGCGCTGGAGCGGCAGCCCCGAGAGGTAGCGGAAGTACACCGTCTGGGGCGACAGGCGCCGGTGGAAGTCGACGACCAGCGGCTCATCCTCGGGGCGGATGGGCCGGATGGTCATGGGCACGCCTGCGAGTACGGTCTGCTCGACGTACTGCGTCGGGTAGGGCCGGATCGCGGGCCGGGGCAGCCGGTCCCGTTCGACGTCCGGGGGATGGAGCACGACGCGGGCATCGAGAGCGACCAGCCGGTTCGGCCCGAGGAGCAGCGGGTTGATGTCGATCTCCGCGATGGTCGGCTGTTCGACGACCAGGCGGCTGAAGCGGACGAGCAGCGCTTCGAGCGGGCCGGGGTCGATGGGCAGCGCGCCGCGGATGCCCTTCAGGAACTCCCGGATGGGCGTGCGTTCGATGAGCCGGCGGGCCAGCGTGGTCGTGAGGGGTGGCAGTTCGAGCGCGTAGGTGCGCAGCACCTCGACGAGCGCGCCGCCGCTCCCGAGCAGCAGCACCGGGCCAAACTGCGAATCGATCGACGAACCGACGATGAGCTCGTAGCCATCCTGGGGCACAAAGGGCTGGACCGTGACGCCCTGGAAGTGCTCGGGACCCGCCAGCTTCGAAACCGACTCCTGGATCTCCGCGTAGGCACGGCGAACGGCATCGGCGTCGGGCAGGTCCAGCTTGACGCCGCCGACATCGGTCTTGTGGGTGATGGTCTTCGAGCGGAGCTTGACGACCACCGGATAGCCCAGCCGGTCGGCTTCGGCGACGGCCTCCTCGGGCGTGGAGGCTTCGCGCGTGGGCACTGTGGGGATGCCATAGAGGGCGAGCAGGTCTTTCGATTCGCGCTCGTTGAGCAGCGCGCGTCCCTCCGCGCGAATGCGCTCGAGGAGCTGGTTGGCTTCGCTGGACGGGCCGTAGACGTCGGTCACCCCGTCGACCGCTTCGGGTGTTTCGTAGAGCAGTCGAAGCTGGTCGCCGTGGCGGCTCATCAGCGCGAAGACGCGGGCGGCGTCGTCCGGGTAGGCGAACGTGGGGATGGACGCGTCGCGAAGGATCTCGCGGCCGGCGGCGACTTCTGCCCCGCCCATCCAGCTCGTGAGCAGGGGCTTGCCGCGCGGAAGCTCCACCTTCTTGAGCTCTTCGGCGGTGCGCGTCGGGTTCGTCATCGCCTGGGGAGTGAGCACCACCAACAGGCCGTCGTAGTTGTCGTCGTTCGCCACAATCTGCGTGGCCCGGGCGTACCGTTCGGGGTCGGCGTCGCCGAGGATGTCGAACGGGTTGTTGTGGCTCCAGGCGGCGGGCAGGTGCTTGTTGAGTTCAGCAAGCGTGGCTTCGGACGGCGGCGGGAGCTGCCCGCCCGACGCGATAACCGCATCGGTCGCGAGGACGCCGGGGCCGCCGGCGTTGGTGATTACCGCGAGGCGCGGCCCGGCGGGCGTGGGCTGCATGGCAAGCGCCTGGGCCATCGAGAAGAGCTCTTCGATAGTGTCGACGCGGAGGGCGCCCACACGGCGGAACGCGGCATCGAGCACCTCGTCGCTCCCGGTGAGCGCGCCGGTGTGCGACGAAGCGGCGCGGGCGGCTTCGCTGCTGCGGCCCGGCTTGATGATGATGACCGGCTTGGTCAGCGCGACTTCGCGCACGGCCGAGAGGAACGACCGGGCGTCGCTGCCGACCGATTCCATATACATGACGATGCTCTGGGTGCGGCCATCGGTGCCCAGGTGGTCGATGAGGTCGCCCCAGGTGACATCGGCCATGCCGCCAACCGAAACGAAGGCACTGAACCCGACGCGGGCGCCGATGCTCCAGTCGAGGATGGCCGTGCCGATGGCGCCGCTCTGGGTGAGGAGCGCGATGCGGCCGGGGTTCGCCGAACGGCTGGCGAACGTGGCGTTGAGCCCGGTGAGCGGGTTCATCAGGCCGAGGCAGTTCGGGCCGAGGACCCGGATGCCCGCCTTTCGCGCCTCCTCGACGAGTTGCCGTTCGAGTTCCGCGCCCGCGGGACCGGTTTCGCGGAAGCCCGCTGAGATTACGATTGCCGCCGGGACGCCGACTTCGCCGCATTCGCGGATGATCCCGGGCACCGTTGGCGCGGGCGTCGCGATAACGGCGAGGTCGACCGGCTCGGGGATCTCCGCAACGCTCGGGAACGTCGGGATGCCGAGGACGCTGCGGCGGGACGGGTTCACCGGGTAGACCGTGCCGCCGAACGGACTGCTGACCATGTTCCAGAGCAGGGTCCGCCCGACGCTGCCGGGCGTATCGGACGCCCCGATGATGGCGACCGTTCGCGGGTTGAAGAAGGCGTCGAGCGGGCGTCCATAGGTTCGGGTGACGTCAAGGGAGCTATCGGCGCGGCGTTGAGTCCTCGGCGTTGTCATGCCCTACAGCCTACGTTTTCGAGCACGCGCTGTGACCCACCCAATTTCGCAACTCCCCGGGATCCGTTGCCCCGGGACGCAGGGCGGAATCGACATGGCGCCGGGAAGCCACGCAGAATATGAGCCGTGCACATTCCGACCTGGGTGGTAGAAGGGCTCATCGCGACAAGCCCGCGGCCGGGCTATGCACCGGGAGAAGAGCGCCGGGTGCCGGCCCACGTGGTGGACGAGTGGATCGAACGGGTGATGCAGCGCGGGATCCGCTCGATCATCTGCCTCATCGACGAAAGCCAGTTGTGGCTGTACCGCCATTCGCTCCCCGAGGGGCTGCTCGGGCGGTACAGGCGTGCCGGTTTCGAAGTGGCGCATATCCCCGCGCCCGACCAGCAGACCGTCCCGTTCACGCCAGAGCAGTATGAGCAGGCGTGGCACGCGTTCCAGACGCTGCCCAAGCCGGTGCTGGTGCACTGCAGCGCGGGCATGGACCGGACGGGCCGCATCGTCAGCCACATCCTGTCGCAACTCCGCGACCCGCGAATCGACGAACTGCTGAAGAACCACGACTTCCGCTGGCGGCTGCCTGCGGGGTAGCGGCGCTGCGCTCTCTCAATTGCCGCGTTCCCTCAATTACTGAAGCTCAGCGACGCGAGGCGCGGGCCGTTCGCGCGAATGGACGCCGCGGCGGTGCGGGCGCGTTCGGTACCACGCGGCAAAGAGCGCAACCGCGAGCAGAAGCTCGGCGGCATCGCCGCCGTAGTACATCCACTGGAGCCCTTCGCGGAGTTCGGCGGCCGAATGGCCGGTGCCCGCGGGGAGCGCGTGCGCGTACATCACCTTGATCAGCGCGGCGTGGGCTGCAGCGGCGACCACGAGGACCACGAGCCGCAGGGCGAATCCCGGCCGGCGTGCGGCGGCGTCGATGCCCGCGATCGACCACGCGAACACGTAGCCGGCCACGAACAGGTGGGCGTGCACCGCGAGGTGAAGCAGCGCGTTCGTCTCGGACGCGGCAAAGAGCGGTGCCAGGTAGAGGACGGCCATGCCCGCAACGTTGAGTACGCCCGCGGTCGCCGGGTGGGATACGACGCGGGCGGGGCGGGTTCGCAGGAGCGCCGCCAGCGAACGGGCGTAGCTGTGGGGAAGGCTCCAGAGGAGCAATGTGACGGGCGCGCCGAGGACCAGCACCGCCGGCCCGAGCATCCCGAGGAGGACGTGTTCGAGCGCGTGTTCGGCGAACCCCGACGCCACAAGGCCTGTCGCGGGCGTGAGGCTGGCCCCGATGAGCGCGAGCCCGAGCAGGAACGCGGCGGTTCGCCACGGGCTCCAGCGCTTCCCGCGCGACCGGAGCCGGGACACGGCTGCGAGGTAGGCCCAGGCGGCCGCCGGGGGCACGGCCAACAGCAGGGCCGGCGGTTCGGCGGGCGAGGCCGCGTGCAGAAAGGGAGCAGCGAACGGGGTCACCCCCGCGCCTCCGCGCGGCGGGGAAGGTTCGCCGCCTCCAGGCTCCGGGCGCGCCACGCGAGCGCGGTGCCGATGGCCAGCATCAGCAACGCAAACCCGATCCAGGCGAGGTCGTACGGCAGGATGTCGACGCCGTAGCGGACCTGGTGGACGCGCAGGATCTTGTGGTCGACAACGCCATCGAAGAGCTGGAACGCGCCGGCGCCCACGAAGAAGCCGCTCCATGCCCACGGAACCGAGAGCGCCCGGCGAACCCGGAGGTCCGCGAAGAGGAAGAGCGCGGCGACAATGACGATGAGTTCGGCGGCATGGAGCGCGCCATCGGAGGCGAGCGCGGCGTCGTTCGACGACTCGTCGTAGAAGTGGTGCCACGACAGGAGCTGGTGGAAGACGATTTCGTCCACCGCCGCCATGACGCCGATGCCGAGCAAGAGGAGCACCCAGAAGGAGCGCCGGGCATCCTTCGGCCGGGCTGCTTCGGTCACGCTGTCGTCCCCCGGGGCGAACGGCCCGGGTTCAGGCTAGCCGGGCGGGCAGCCGCGACCGGTGGCTGCCCGGCCCGGGCGAGTTGCAGTGCTCTCTCAGCGGAGCGGGGGGAGGGCTACCGGCGGTATGGACCGTCGCGCCATTCGAGCGCGCCCTTGAGGCCCGTCCCGGCTTCGAACGATTCGCGCACCTTGTCCTGCCAGAGGTAAGCCTGCTCCGTGAACTGGGCCGCGGCATCGAGGTCGGTGGAGCTTCGCACCGACGAGTAGATGCCCATGTTTTCGTAGAAGCGGTTCATGTTGAGCTTGAGGATGGCGAGGTGGTCGGCGCTCAGGTTGGCGATGCGGTCAGCGAGGGCAATCGTGCGCTCCTCGAGCTCCTCCTTCGGCCAGGCGTAGTTGATCATGCCGATGCGCTCGGCTTCGGCGCCCGAGATGCTGTCGCCCGTGTAGTAGAGCTCCTTCGCCTTCCGCATACCGATGACCAGCGGCCAGATGACGCCCGTGCGGCTGGTGCCGAGGCCGCGCAGGCCCGGGTGGCCGAACTGGGCATCGTCGGCGGCGGTGATGAGGTCGGCCATCATGGCGAGCTCGCAGCCACCGGCCAGCGCGTAGCCGTGCACCTGGGCAATGGTCACCCGGGCCATGTTCCAGAAATAAAGATGGATGTCGGTGACCTGCTGCATGCCGGTGCGGATGCCCATGAGGAGGCGGCGCCCCTTCGCGTCGGTCACTGCATGACGGCGAACGACGGCGTCGGCGCCACCGCCCGCGGGGGCGAGGTCGTAGCCGGCGCTGAAGGTCCGGCCGGCGCCGCGAAGGATGATGACGCGGACGGACTGGTCGGCCTCGTAGTCGTGGAGCGCGTCGTTGAGCTCGTAGAGGAGCTCCTGCGAGAGCGCGTTCATCTTTTCGGGGCGGTTGAGGGTGATGCGCCCGACGCGGCCATCGGTGCCGACGCGGTCGAGCTCGATGAACTGGTACGTGCCCAAGGCAGCCTCCCGATGCGTGGTGTGCGCACGCTACGCGAAGAGGGGCCCGGGGCGAAAGGGGGGCGGGGCCGAACGCAATGATTCACGAATGCGTAATTGATAGATGACAAACTCGTACGTCGAGCGTAGAAGAGGACCCGATCCACCTTCTGAGGGGCACCATGTCGAGGTTCGAACTAACCGGCAAGGAGCGGGAAGCCGCTCGGGAGCGGCGCGGCGCGGCAGCACGCGAAGCGGCAACGGCAACACAGGCAGCGGTCACAGGCCCAAAGTCGAAAAAGAAGAAGGCGAAACAAGCCGCCGGACGACCACAGGTGACACAATCCCCAGCGCCGTCACTCACACCAATACAATCGCAGAAGCCGAGCGCACCAAAGCCGCAACAGACGGCACTGCTGAAGCTCGAACAGCATCCGCTCTACCACTCGGCATATGAGGAGTTTCGCAAGTCCATCACCGACCTTCTTGAGCGCTACCCCCGAGAGATCATCAAGAGGGTGGTGGGGAAAGCGAACGCCGAGTTCGATCGCTGGTTCCCACCGCCATCCCCGCTTTCTGAAGCTGGCCGACGTCAGGCAGACCTGTGGGCAATGGCGAACGCGCCCCGTCTTCCGGACGGCGGGGTAGCCGCCGATGACCTCGTGAGGGACCGATGGAACAGAAACGAGTGCGCTCGGTGCGGAGCGAGCCTCGAAGCACACAGGAGCGCCAGAGCGGGGTACGGTCCCGAATGCAGGCGCTTCGTCCCGCGAAAGGATTGGGGGAGCCCGGGAGGCTATCGAGAGGAAATGGGCATTCGTTGGTGGGTGGAAAATGTGACTCTTGAAGAGCGACTGATCGACGGCGGCATGCGGCTGTAGGCGAGTTGTCGCAGTGAGCTAAGCGGGCGACAATAACTGTTCGTGCGCCCCTGTGGCGCGCAGCCGATTTCGTGGAGGGCGTGGGCAGCCGTTCGGCGAACCCGCCCGCTTGGACACAGGAGTTCGTTTCGTGGCAAAGAAAGTCCGCGCAGTGCTCACGCTGCAACTGCCGGCTGGGAAAGCCAGCCCGGCGCCGCCGGTTGGCCCCGCGCTTGGCCAGCACGGCGTGAACATCATGGAGTTCGTCAAGGAGTACAACGCCCGCACCGCGGACAAGGTGGGGCAGATTCTCCCGGCGCAGCTCACCATCTACGAAGACCGCTCGTTCACCTTTGTCCTTCGCACGCCGCCGGCAGCCGACCTGCTGCGCAAGGCCGCGGGTATCGAGAAGGGCAGCGGGAACGCGCGCGTCCAGAAGGTCGGCAAGGTGACCGTTGCGGACATCCGCAAGATCGCCGAGACAAAGATGCCGGACCTCAACGCGAACAGCATTGAGGAAGCCATGAAGATCATCGAAGGTACTGCCCGCAGCATGGGCATCGAGGTGGTGTAGCGATGCCGAAGCGCGGGAAGAAGTACCTCGAAGCACTCAGCAAGGTCGACCGCAGCCGGTATTACCCGGTTGACGAAGCGATTCAGCTCGCGAAGGAAATCGCGCGGGCGAAGTTCGACGAGACGGTGGAGCTCCACCTGCGCACGGGCCTCGACCCGCGGCACGCCGAACAGCAGATCCGCGGTTCGACGGTGCTCCCGCACGGCCTGGGGAAGGAGCAGCGCGTGCTCGTGTTCACCGAAGGTGAGGCGGCACAGGCTGCCCGAGCGGCCGGCGCGGATTATGTCGGCAGCGACGACCTCATCAAGCAGATTGAAGGCGGCTGGACGGACTTCGACGTGGCCATCGCCACGCGCGAAATGATGGGCAAGGTGGGCCGCCTTGGCCGCATCCTCGGTCCGCGCGGCCTTATGCCGAACCCTCGCTCCGGGACGGTCGTTGCGGCCGAAGACGTCGCGAAGGCGGTGCAGGACGCGAAGTCGGGCCGCGTGGAGTTCCGCATCGACCGGCTGGCGAACATCCATGCACCGATCGGCAAAGTCAGCTTCGACGTGCAGCAGCTGCGCGAGAACATGGCCGCCTTCATCGAGGCGATCAACGCTGCGAAGCCGAAGGAGGCGAAGGGCCAGTACATCCGCGCCGCGACGCTGACCACCACGATGGGCCCGGGCATCCCGCTCGACCTGGGCCAGGCGCTCTCGCTGAAGGTGTCGTAGCCCGGCTATTGGCTGTTGGCTGTTGGCTGTTGGAAGGGCCGCCCGTCGTGGGCGGCCCTTTGCTTTGTTCAGTGTTTCACATTGAATTCGGTGAATTTCACATATTGACAAGTAATAGCGAGGGATATAGCATCCCGTCGTTCGCGAGCGAACAGACTTGCATGAGCGAAGGAGAGCGGGATGAGGGTCCATCTGAACAACGCGCGGGGGATTTCGGTGACAGCCATTGGCGTCGTGGCGCTCCTGGCTGTGGCCGTTGTGGCGGTGATCGTGTGGCCGAACAGCGCGGGCGCCGGCCCGGACGAGGGAGCGCAGGTGCCGGCCGGCGAGGTAGAACGGATCGCGCAGGGCGCTGGCCCCGAACAGCAGGCCGCGCTCGAGGACGGGCAGGTCACCAACAGTGAATACGTCAACGCGGTCTACGCGACGGTCGCGTGCATCCGCGAAGCCGGCATCCCGGTGAGCGACCCATCGTGGTCGGGCGGGCGCCTCGAATACACCGGCGGCCCCTTCCCGACGTATGAGG
>NICF_comb_assmDRAFT_10002386_pt1 | contig 14193 bp, 7 predicted proteins | sample NewIslPassag4_SG_FD_11279 | JGI IMG/M metagenome (IMG submission 11279) | reverse complement strand
TGTTTGATCACTTGAAAACTTCTCCAAGTTGGGGTGAAGTCCCTTTTTTATGTCCGAAAATCCTTACAAATCAAGGCCTTGGATTATTGCAAAACGCTCAATTATATGGATTGAAAATCGTTTATTGCAGTGATTATACGATTTATCACTCTGTCCAGATCTTGTTTTGCTTCATGTTCCCAAAATCTCAATATGGTCCAATTGCGTGATTTATAGTAATTCGTCACCTCAATGTCCCTTTCAATATTACGTTTTATCTTCTTTTCCCAAAACTCCCGATTGCTTTTCGGCATTACTCCATGCTCAGGACATCCATGCCAATAGCAAGAATCCAAAAATATAACCAGCTTGTACTTTTTGATTGCGATATCAGGTGCACCCATCAACCCCCGAACGTTTTTTCGATATCGAATGCCGTTCTTCCAAAGCTCTTTTCTCACCATTTTTTCAAGAGCGGTTTCCTTGGCACGAATGGCTTGCATGTTTTTTCTTCGTTGCTCTTTGCTTAATACATCCGTCATGATGAAAACCGCCTTTTCTGACTACAAAATTGACTCTTCCCATCGGAAGAAGTATCCCAATTCCGGGTCGCCCGGGCTGCCGACAACAAGCAAACGATCAAGAATACGATTGCCGTTCTCACAGGAAGTTTCGGGCAGCAGGGCGCAGGTATGACATGCGGCCAAATTGCAGGAATTCGGCCCTTGACCTTGGCTTTCCATGCAAATCGGATCAGAAGAGCACCATTTGGCTTCTTGCAGCGCCGTCAGCACAATTTCTTCCAATCTTCCCGGTTGTCCTTGTCTGACCAATCCGCCAAGTGACCCTTCCGAATCTCCGGAAGCCGTATAAATCAATACCCCGTTCATTGGTTTGTCGGGATGAAGCTCGTCGCAATAGATTCTCTCCCTTAAAGCTGAACTGCCGTAACCGCATGAATAACTCAATTGGTTGATGATCAAGTGGGCAAAAGTGTGCAATAGAATAAATTTTGCACTGTAATTCTTGGCACTTTGCCCGCTTGATACTCTATATGAGCGTACATTGGAGTTCAACATCTCGGTTCTTTGCTTAACTTGAGGAAGTTCTGCCCACCTATTAATGCGTTCACCGTCAAATTCAAAAAATATTCCTTCTCCTCTCACCACTATGGCGGGAAGCCAATCAATGTTTGGAGATAAATGAAGTTCGGCTTTTAATTCTTTTACTGTGCGATTGTTTTCCGGACGCAAGCGCGAAAAGCCGACTAACGCCCGTGTTTCCTTTATCTTGTGAAGCAACGCCACACTTTTAAAATAGTTTGAAAGTTCTCTCTCGTAATGAGTTCCATTCACATTTACTACATAGAAATCTTGATTGTCTCCACCCGCACCGGATAATATGGCTTCATACTCCATTCTGCGGTACGATTCTTCAGAATCCCCGATTACTTCCTCCTCAGTTGAATCACCATACTGATTATTTAATTTTTCCAGAGCCGCCTTATACAATTGCTCTGAATCTATATCTTTAAGATCGGCCAATGCGTCAATATAGGCACGATCCAATTGTCCGTTTACCCGATGACCAGCAATCTTGGACCAGTATTGTTCAATAATTTCTATCGCTTTTCTATTCGTTGTCTTTTCCCAGTAGGGCAGATAAATTGAACTCCGAATTTCCGGAAAATAAACGTTTGATGCACCTCTCTGCACGACCTTTAAGCTGCAACCGCATAATTCTTCATCGTTATCCGTTTCTCCAAGCCACGGACGATTTCCTGAGCATTTCTTGATCTTATCCAAAGAGCGATCATTGAAGGCAGTAGACATAGATCTGCTTTGTGAACAATTGCACACAATTTTGATGCCGGATAAAGCACTGCTGCCTCTTCCGGGAAGCAGCCTGAGTTTGCAAAATGAATCATGAGGTCGTTCGCGATGTACCCATTCCATGAATGGGAAATCTTCAATATGACCCGCCTCACATATTGTGATAAAACGAACGGGAATTAACCATGGCCTCTGACGTTCCGGCAATTTATGACAAGATAATCCATCTGAATATTTCGGTCCTTTGCATCTTTGTCTGGACCCGAAAGGCGATAATTTCTCCATCGATCCGCAATAAGGACAATAATGCCATAACGGAAATCTTACGCAAGGAATTCTTAAGTTTGCATTTCTTACCCCGGAACCGGGAGTTCTGTATTCCGGAGGCAATCGAAAATGCGAAACGCCCAATCTTTTCTCAAGACGTTCCTCTCTGATAATAAACTCCTCTGTACCATGCGGAGCAGATTGATAAACTTTCTCCCAAGCATCCAATCCGCTTACCATCAGTGATTCGTCGCCTGGAAAGTTAATCATTTGTCCGACTCCCCATGGAGATATCAACTGGCTTCGTCGTACGGCTCTTTGAACCACGGTTCACACCTCTTTTGGATATTCCGTTATGACCCTGGCTTCACATGAAGAATCCACATTTCTCATTGACGAAGGAGTTGCCCACGCCCGGCCATCCCACTCATCCATCGGGGAGCTGCCCGCTGGATACATAAGCGGCGCCTCGGCGGTTGGCGGTGCAAAATCCCCATATTTTGACGGCTGAAACCTTCGCCAATCATCTAACAATTCATCAATTCTATTTAGTGTCAGCTCATGTTCCTCTTCATCGACACACAACACTCTGTTGCTGATTATATCTTTAATTTTCTTAACCAATGATGCATCAGGCAAAGGTTGCGGGGAGGTTCTGTTCAGTTGATTCCCCATAAATCTTACCAATCCGACCAGAATAGCATGCAATGCCCTTTCCCTTACCGGAGAAGAAAAGGGGGTTACACTTGTCGGTTCAACAAATCGATAAATGGAATCGTGGTATGAGTAGAAATGCTCATAATGTGAACGGTCTCTAGGTTTACTCGGATTATAAATAACAACAACCAATCCAGGAGCGTCTTTGGACCTTCCTACACGGCTTGTCGCTTGTATATACTCCGAAGTGGTTTTAGGTTGTCCGACCACCGCCATCAAACCCAGTCTCGGCACGTCCAAACCAACCGAGATCATGTTGGTGGCCAAACAGATATCAACCGGTGCTCGATCTTTATTGAAAGACGGATAGTTCTCTTCCAGCAATTGCAATGCTTTGGAGATCTCTCCGCTTGCAATACGGCTGGTCAGCTCTATGGCACGGTTAATGAACCTTCTTGGATCACGATCGACTTGTTTTTTTATTCCTTTTCTCAGTCTAATGACATTCAAATATTCCGAAATGTCCGCTCTGATTAATGTCGCTGCATGTCCAAGCTCTCTCAGACTGTTAAAGTAACACAATAGCGACCAATAGGGGTCTCTTTGACTTTCATCCGCGACCGTAATCGAGCTTACCGCCTGTAACAATGCCGCAAATACTCTGACTTGAGTGGTAACATGAGACGGCAGTGCCGTAGCATGTATGCCGACATAAGTACGACCCTGAGCATCTTTGTCCACAGTCGCAAAAAATGATTCTCCCGCGTCCAAGCATTGAGGCGGAAACTGAAATACCTTGTCTTTATCACACGCATAAAGCGCTTGAGCTTGTTCCTTTGCCCTGCTGATGGTAGCTGTTGATGCAATTATTTTAGGATATGTTCCTCGTTCCGGATGTTTGCAAAGTTCCAACACAAGTGTTTCATAATGTCCAACCATGGAACCGAGCGGTCCCGATATCAGGTGAAGCTCGTCTTGAATGATCAGATCCGGAGGAGATACTCTGACATTATCCTCACGATAGCCGAAAATCCCCCTTGCTTCAGGTCTCCATGGAAGCATTGCAAATTTATCAACGGTACCAATTAATAGCGTTGGAGGGTTCTCGTAAATGTCATCGTCAATAACCATTAACGGAAGCGTAAACTCGGGTTTGGAAAAATCACAATCTGAATCACTGCATTGATATACCACAGTGTTGGACATTCTGCGGTAACCTTTAATTTGGGTTGATTTCCCGACCTTAACCGGACCCATCTGTGCACCGCACCAAGGACATTTCAATACAATAAATGGGTTTTCTTCCTCTGATTTCTCCTTTTTCTGTAATTGATTGAAATGTTTTATTGCATCTGCATGCTTATTGGGAGTTAAATTATCCCCCACCCACAAACCGATAGTGATTCGGTCATTTCCCAACAGGGCGGTATTTTCCTTCCGAATGAGTTCAATGGCACAAATAAGTGAAGATGCGCGCTGATATTGTTGAGCTGTCAGTAATCTGAGGGTGTATCTCATCAGCACCGATGTGCCGGAATCATTTTTGTTTCTTAATCGTCGCAGGAAGATGGTAAATGCCGTCAGTCCCAAATAAGCCTCTGTCTTACCTCCACCGGTGGGGAACCAAATGATATCTACTATTTTTCTGTCTTCGCTTTCAGGTACGCTCATCGACACCAAGTTCATTAAGATAAACGCAATTTGAAAAGGCCTCCACGAACCATACCTGGGGTTATCGGCATCAGGCCATGTAGCCCTGTTCCACAGGTCTGGTTTTCTTAATTTATCAATTACCATTGTCTTATCTTTTTCATACCAGTTACGCAACTTTAGCCCATAGTGGATTTGCTGCATAACCATAGCCCGGTTCATCAAACCAAAGGCTAATTTGACTTGCGGGTCTTCTTCGATAAGCGTTATTCCGTTTCTCATTCTTTCCAAGCATTGTCTGCAATTATCAATGTGGCGTTCTGCCGTTTCAAGCAACTCGCCGGAAAGTTGCTTATGCGCCTCTTCATGTCGATCCTCAATCCAAGCTTCATAACTGTCACATAATTGTTTCAAAGGATCGGTAATGTTATAGGATGCATCGGACATATTCAGCATGCTTAAGTCAATATGCCCCAATTTCGCGGGTACCACAGGCTTCATGTCATATACGGGTATTATGCTCGTCCGTATTGCATCCGCAACGGCCTCAGCTCCGTTCACACTGTCCCATTCCGCAGCGCACCCGTGACCAATAGCGAACGTATGGTGATTACGATAGAGCAAATCGTTGCTTCTCTCATCATCGGTCAGTCCGCCAAATCTTCTTTTTGGATATGGAAGAAAAATTGGTTGCCCTTCAATATCTTTGATCTCGAGCTCGACCTGAAAAAAACAGTCGTCGCTGCTGCTTTTTCCATGATCGGATTGAATCCTGTTGATTAGTGTAAAAGTCATCAACGTTCCATCATTTTCCGACCCGATGTTGGAACGATTTTGAATATGAAGTGTCAGCCCGGTTTCGTTTCCGTCTTTTTTCACCGGGTATTCATGATTTGAATTCGCTTTAAACGGCAACTTGTCCACTGTTAAATCGAATTCTGTGTCCAACTTTTTTCTGAAGTATGCCTTCTTCAAGTATGTTTTGCCGTCCCCGTCTGTTATGGCATAATCACCGGATACATATTTTGCCGCCTTAATCGAAACTCTGATCCCGACAGCAGGAGTCAATAAATTACAAGTAAAGCCGATTGCGGAAGGCAAAAGAGAATTTGCAAGGTTAACGATATCATCATTTGCTCCCTCTTCCATTTCAGAACCGGAACCTGATCTGACATCTATGTCAGCATCTATCCCTGCGTCTTCCAACGTTTCACCCGGAAGGTTTAGTTCATTCTCACTTAACACTTGTACTTCGTTCTCATTTACTTCTTCACTCTTTTCCCGAAGCGCAGCCATCGGAAACAATACTCCGGCACCATACCTGTTTCGCGGTGTATCAGCAAGAATTATTTCTTCTCCATCTTCTTGAACAAGCGGAGGATTGGGGTCCGGGCCGATGATTTCACGTTTGAGATATTCAATGATTTCGCTTCTCATGACACCAAACTCCTTTTGACCAGCTCTTTGTATTCCTTCTCAACTGTTTGATCCATAATAACAAACAATCCTGCTTTCGCCCTGGACATACCAACGTAGAGCAGAGACTTTACATCAGGATTATTCAAAGAATTGATGTCAGTCAGTATAATGTAGCTGTTCTCCAGCCCTTTAAAGCCATGAATCGTTGAAAAACTAACCTTGTTAATTCCGGATTTGAACTTTCCGAATTTGTTCAGATTCGTGATACCAACGCCATTCGATAACCCGCTCACAGAAGAGTTCTCAAATCGATAAGGCGACAGAATGGTAATAAATTCCGGAGGGACTCCTTCGGTATTTAATCGTCTTAAAAGCGAATTTAGTTCTTTGGTAAAATCATTCTTATCGCAAAAGATATACTCAACCGGCATACCTTCCACTTTGGCAGGCAGAAAAGGAGGTTCTTCAAACCCCGTTAACATCGCTGTCTGTTCACCTATCATCTTTGTATTTCTGCAATTTATTTTCAGCTTAAAGCGGGCAAAGGAAGATCTCTCATCCAACATGGACAACATTTCCTGTGCTGAATATTCTGAAAAAATCGCCTGTCTTTCAAGATCGGCATATATTTCCCAGCTTCCGCCACTTAGTCCGCCAAGCAACAACGCATCTAATACATCCAAATATTCAGGACGAATCAAATCTTGGCCTTCGTCAACTATAATGTGATCAAAAGGTTCACAATAACCTTCATCTATCGATGTTAAGGCAAGCAATGGAAGATCGAATTTAAAATATTCATCATCTTTATCAGATTCAGGTCTGATTCGGTCGGGTTTGGCGGAAGCCAACTGTTCAAGGAAACGATGAAAAGTACTTATCGTTATTTGCCCCGAACGGAATGAAATTTGCTGTTCCTGCAACCAACTTGCCAGCAATGCATTAAAACAAAGAAACAATACTCTCTTGTTCTTGAATATTTTTCGTCTTGCGGATTCCATTGCGATCATTGTTTTGCCTGTGCCGGCCGCGCCCAGAAACAGGCACCGCGGATTTTCTTCCAATTGATCGAGGCATAGAAATTGCTCCGAGGTATACTTATCCAATTCTTCCTCAATTTCACTTATCATATCCTTCTTTCTGACAAGGCGCTCAAAATCACCGCGCAAATAATTGACTAATTGCCTGACATCTTCTTTTGTGGGGAGAACAACATCGGGTTTGATGTTTTTTATCTTATCCAATGTTCTCTTTGACAATTGGCGAATAAATGCACTGATCGGCAATCTTCGTGAATCCCGGTCATAGATCTGCCAACCTTCCTGATCCGGTCCTTCCGCTGGAAATATAATGTGCGGGAACATGACACCGAATCCGAACAACACTTTTGCCAATCTGTGTTCCTTTCCGAATTTGCGTCTGATCGCTTCAAGCAGACTAAACATGCCTTCTTGTGCTTGTTCGAACGGTCCTCGTGCCCGTATTGTAGATTCACCAAATCGATTGGTGAAAATCCATATTCCGTTTTCCCGTCTTACACTTCCTGATTTTACCTCCAAGCAAAATACGCCGAGATTGGGAGCCAATACCAAAAAGTCGATTTCACCATACAGACGCTTCGTATGTTTGCTTAACGCCAGCGAGTGAAGCACTACCCAATCTTCGGCTTCAGGATCATTCTGAAAAAGATTATATATCAACTTCTCTCCTGAGCTTTTTACATCCTCGGAGATATATGGCGGAATCATTTTCGCCACGCGAATCACTCCAATGGAAATAGCTTGTAAGTAGCGCTCAAACTGACTTCCGTATATTCATCCGATACTCGATCCACTGAAGCCAACGAAACTGTTCCATATTGGTCCAATTTCAAAGTAACGACTCGAGAAAATGATTTGCTTACATTCCCCATCATGTCCGGCAAATTGCTTATCAACTGCTTATTGAGGTATGATGCTGCTTGAATATGAACACTTCTCAGCGTTGACACGGCATCCAAAACTTGTTGTAACTTTTCATTAAGTTCTTTGTCCATGGTGGCACGACTGATTAAAACAATGTCGTTCATGTCTCGCGGGCCGATCATGGAATCATCAAGCAGCCAATTGCGAATAGTTATTTCATGTCGGTTGCAACCGTTCGCTTTTAGTTCCCTCTTTAGCCTTCTTATGCTTTCATCCAATGCCTTGTATCGTCTTAACAATGCATCTCTCCAGATGGAGGCTGTACTCCGAAGATGAAGCATATTATTTTGCTTGAGCATGACATCTGCAATTTCTCGTATCAGGTCATTATCCGAATCTCTGAATAGTACGATATCCCCGAATTGCAATTCATTAACAACTTTTCTTTCGATTTCTTCACCAGTCTCATATATAAGATCCGTGACTACCAACAGTCGTTGTTGATCGGTAAAAAATGCATAGTGACTGCTATTAAAAATAACCAATTTTGATTTACACAAACTTTCTGTCGATCCATCTGGTTTTGTTAATAGATGATATCTTCGAGTTATTACTCTGAACTCCAAATCCTCAAGATCCACATCAACATTTCCAGTATATTCCTGGTGTTCTAAATTGCGATTAATCGAGGCATTTGGTTCACTATAGTTGAAATCCAGTCCGTATTCGTTGTGCCACTGTTTCAGTCTGTTCTTCAACCATTCCATTTCATGCGGATAGTATATAAAACTCAATGATTGAAATGCGTATGAAGTCAGAAGCTTAAATACTTGATTTTGTCCAGGCCAATAAAATACTATCAGCTTTTCAACCTTTCCACTTCTCGACAATAACTCTGACATTGTGACGGCCTTAAGTCTCTTTAGTCCGAAAGACTCAAATAGCACGTTATAATAACGTGCGTCGCTTTGCGTGCGCACGACAATGTGCTTCTTACCCTGATCTTCACGATTGACAAGATCAAATATTGCTTTCATTTTCGCTGCATTTTCGGATGTAATCTGAATTTGGTTAAGCTTGTCAACTAATTGCAGCAGTTCATATTTCAATTCCTTCGGGATCCACATCCCGCTTCTTTCCAGCTCAGATTTGATATGATTTAATCTTTCAGACTTTGACTTTTGAAAGTCTGGCGGCATTGAGAACAACAATCTCGAAAACTGATAAGTTAAAATACTTAAAGAATCCAGCAGTTCAGAAATACTGCTGCTGTATTCATGATACTTTTTTTTGATGATTTTTATTGCTTTATAAACATCAGTCAGTTCAGTGAAATAAACTTCGTTCAAATCAATTTGGAAGTTGAAATCCGGATGGTTTCGAATTCTTATTTCCTTAAAATCACGATCATACAAGTGACCGAGGTCAGGCAATTCCGACTCTTCTGCAATCACAATAAAAGGTATGTTAAACTGCAAAATATCATCAAATACATAAAGCTGGTTAATGTATTGATGGAATCCGTCAAAAATAATCAATTCAGGCATTTGCTTTGCTTTGTTAAGAAACGTATACAGCCTGTCCAAATCAGGAGATATCAGACAGTTTGGCTTATCGGATTTCGAATGAGGGCCCAATACCTCCACTTCACCCGATTTCTTAATCTTCCCCCATGGAAATAGCTGTCTTACTTGAACATCCTCGATGCAATTATTGGAAATAAAAAACTCAGAATCATTGCTTCTCGTAACCAGTACTATATAATTGGATTTGGACACGAAGCCGCTTAATCCGAAGAATTGACTCTTACTTTTCTTTCTGTTCTTGGTGTTTGTAACTCTCAATAAATAATTCATGCTGTGCAATTTTTTGTTCTGGGTAGATGTAAGGGTGTGGACATAAGACAGCGGCATCGTGTAGTTTCCGTCACTGCACTTTACAACAATCATATTTTTATCTTTCAGCAAATCTTCGAAAATGACGACACAATTATTCAGAAGAATTGTCTCACCTTTACTGAATCGCAGGTTCTCAATACTCGAATAAGTGTCTTCCGACGTCAGGAACATCAAAGTTTTTGCTACTGCAAGCCATTTGGCTGCATCATTACTTTTCGGAACTATCATTAACAGTCTCTTTTCCGGCACTTCTGATTCAATCATTACTGCTTTCTTCACTGAGTGAACAGCCAAAGAACCAGATATTGAACTTACGGATTCGAGCAGTTTTGAAAGGATACTCGAGTTAATGTTCACAATCTCTTCATTGTGCATAACCAAGTTCCTCCAACTTTTTGCCTATGCTATACTTACTATAATACGACATGTTTCGCTTCAAACCTTTTTTTCATGGCGAAATCAGGAGAATTGGGGAGTTCTTTCCGATGATTGTAGTCGATCTGTTTTCCGGGGGCGGCGGACTCAGCGAGGGCTTTCATGAAAACGGCTATAAAATCGTCGCGCAAGTGGAAAAAGACCGGTGGGCTTGTGAAACTCTGAGAACGCGCATGATTTATCACCATTTACGCAACTGCAATGACTTAAACTTGTACTTTGATTACCTGAAGAAGCACCGATCCTATAAGACAATTAATCAAGATCGAATTTTCATCTATGAAAAATACCCGGAATTGGTCGAAATTTTGGACCATGTTGTGCTGAACAAGAAGTTTGGCAATCCCGCCAGTGACCCTCAAGCAACTTCAACCAAAGAAATCATCCGGTTGATAGATAATTCCCTAAGATTTCACAACGAAAATTCAGTTAATGTCATAATTGGAGGCCCGCCCTGTCAAGCTTATTCAATCGTGGGACGAAGCAGAATGAAGGAACAAGCGGAAAAAGATCCCCGAAATTACCTGTTTTTCTACTATTTGACGATTGTAAAAGAATATCAACCGGATGTTTTTATTTTCGAGAACGTCCCTGGCATACTGAATGCGAAAAACGGACTGGTTTTTGAAAAAATCAAGGAAGAGTTTGAATTAGCAGGATACAGGTTGACAACAGGCATCGAAAAAGATGATCAAAAAAATGTAATCGACTTTGCCGATTACGGTATCCCCCAAAAAAGAAAAAGAGTGTTGCTGTTTGGTATCAGGCAGGGATTGAAAATTGGTTACCCTGTCTTTGAGAGATACAAATACAATTGGACTAACACGTTAAAAGTCAGAGATATCATTTCTGACTTACCATTTTTACATCCTGGTCAGGGTGACGATCACAAAATTACTGATTATGCTTCAGAAATAATGCTCAATCCTTTTTTGAAAGAGATACGGCAAAACAGCATCGGGGTGCTAAACCATAAAGCAAGACCATTGCATGAACGAGACAGAGAAATCTATAAGTTGGCAATTATTGCAGCAAAGAATGGGGTGCAATTGAAGTATCCCGATCTCCCGTCTCATTTGAAAACCCACAATAATGAAAAAATCTTCTTGGACAGGTTCAAAGTACATTGGTGGGATAATATACCTCATACCGTGGTTGCACATATTGCAAAGGATGGTCACTATAACATACATCCGGACATATCCCAATTGAGATCACTTACAGTCAGAGAAGCGGCAAGAATTCAAACTTTTTCTGACAATCATGTGTTTGAGGGTCCCAGGACCGCTCAATATATTCAGGTTGGAAATGCCGTTCCCCCCTTGATGTCGAAGATTATCGCCAAGGCAATCAGAGATCAATTGCTGTCATTGAATTCTGATATGCCCACCTGTCAGTCGTCCAGTATATCATAGTGACTTATGGGTTAAATGGTGCGTCTATATAGCATGGATGCACCTTTTTCTTATTTCATATCAATAGTTATAGAATGTTTTTAGATGTGGTGACAGTCTCATGCGAAAATCAACCGCCCTTCTCCTGACGGCCGCGCTGACGGCGCTGCTCGCGGACGCGGCCGCGCTGACGGCGCTGCTCGCGGACGCGGCCGCGCATCGGGCGGCGTCCGAACCATCCGGACCGGCGTACAAGACCCGGGAGTTGATCCTGCTGGAGGAAGAGAAAGCGAGGCTGGAGCTGGAGGGCAAGGAAGTCCCAGGAGAGCTGTTGGCCAAGATCGAATGGGAATCCCGATACAGCGAGGAAATGGCGGCGGAGCTGGAGAAGCGCGAGCGGGAAATCCGGGAGCTGGAGGACATGCGGAGACGGGCGCCGAAGGACGGGAAAGGCAATCCGCGCATGACGACGCCCGAGTTTCCGGCGTATGCGCCTGAGCCGTACGAACATGCGGGAGAAGCGGGAGACCGGGAGTACGCGGAGTCTTTTTTCCCCCGGTCCTTCACGTACACCCGCGAGCTGGTGTCCGCGATCACGGCTTCCCATGACGTGCTGGTGTCCGGCGTCTACCGGGACGACCCGGGGCGCGGCTTCATCATCCGCATCTGCAATGGGGAAGAGCGCGGCGAGACGTGCCGGGAGCAGTTCGATCACGACGGCGCGGGCGAGATCCGGTTCACCGAACTTGTCGACGACCGCATCGCGCTCTTCCGCTACGACGGCGACCGGGAAGGCTTCTTCGACCTGGCGGCGGGCCGCGCCGAGTTCCGCCCGTATGAACCGCAAATGCCGGAGCCTGCTCTCCGCCCCGTCACTCCCGCTCCCGCGCCGCCTCCCGCCGCTCCGCGTTCGCCTTAAGGTGCATGAACCCCCAGTCGCACATCGCCTTGAGCAGGGCGGACAGCGAGCGGCCGTGCTCGGTCAGCGAATACTCGACCCGCGGCGGCACCTCGGCGTACACCTTCCGCTCGACGAGCCCGTCCCGCTCGAGCTCGCGGAGCTGCGCGGCCAGCATCCCCTGCCGCACCTCCGGGATCAGCCGCCGCAGTTCGCCGAACCGCTTCGTTCCTTCGTAGAGCAGGATGAACAGGATGAACGGCTTCCATTTGCCCCCGATCACCCGAAGCGTCGTCAGAATCCCCCGCGTGTCCGCCCCGATCGGACGTTGTTCCACCTGGCATCCCCCTTCCGTTCCCATGCATGTATAAAAATAGCATACCTTCCCGCAGCCGCCCAGACGCGCCAATGGTACGGTCCGCCGGACTAAGTCCGGAAAAAAAGCGTACTTCCCAACCCCCGGCATCCCGCCGATAATGGGACGTGAATCCGACAGGAGGGGATGGGGATGAACATTTCGCTTGAAGGCAAAGTCGCGCTCGTCACCGGCGGCGCCCGCGGCATCGGGCTTGCGACGGTTCGCGCGCTCGCGGAATCCGGCGCGAAGGTCGCGGCCACGTCCCGCGAAGGATCGGACGCGCTGCGCGGGCTGGCGTCCGGGTATCCGGTGGCGCATCTGCCGGTCGACGCGGCATCCGAAGCCGGGGCCGAACAGGCCGTCGCCGGGACGGTGGCGCGGTTCGGCCGGCTGGACATCCTGGTGAACAACATCGGCGCGACCGACCCGTCGGCCGGGTCGGGGTTTGCGGCGCTGACGGACCGCGAGTGGAGCGAGATCCTCGAGGTGAACCTGATGAGCGTGGTGCGCGTGACGCGCGCGGCGATTCCGCACCTGCTCGAAAGCGGCGGCGGCAGCGTCGTCAACGTCTCGACGATCAACGCGATGATGCCGATCCCGTTCCTGTTCGCCTACAGCGCCGCGAAGGCTGCGGTCACGAACCTGACGAAGAACCTGGCCCAGGCGTACGCGGAGCGGGGCATCCGTTTCAACACGGTGTCGCCGGGCCCGACGCGCACCGACATGTGGGCGGGCAGGCTGCCCGAGCCCGCGACCGGCGAGGCGCTGCGCGCCTTCGCCCGGGAGCAGCTCGGCATCCCGCTCGGCCGCCTCGCGGAACCGGAGGAAGTCGCGAATCTGATCGTCTTCCTGGCGTCCGACCATGCCGCGATGGTTACCGGATCGGACCATATCATCGACGGCGGTCTGGTCAGGACGATCTGAAGGCGGATGATGGAGATGGCGATGGCGGTTCGGACGCGTTCCGCAAGCGCCGCGCTGCTGCTGCTCTGTGCCGCGCAGCTGATGGTGCTGCTCGACGCCTCGATCGTGCACATCGCGCTGCCGTCGATCCAGCGCGAGTTCGGCGTCGCGTCGGGACGGCTGCAATGGATCACGACGGCGTACACGCTCTGTTTCGGCGGATTTCTGCTCGTCGGCGGCCGGCTGGGGGACCGGTTCGGCAGGCGGCGGACGCTGGCCGCCGGGGTGTGGCTGTTCGCGCTCGCCTCCGCGGCGGCCGGGTTCGCGCCGTCCGCCGGGGCGCTCATCGCGGCGCGGGCGCTGCAGGGGCTGAGCGCGGCGATGGTCGCGCCGATGGTGTTCGTGTTTGTCGCGGCGATTTTTCCGGAGGGGCCTTCGCGCAACCGGGCGATGGGGATTCTGAGCGCCGTGTCGGCGGCCGGGTTCGTGACCGGGCTCATCCTCGGCGGGACGCTGACCGGATGGCTCGGCTGGCGGGCCGTGTTCTTCGCCACGGTGCTGATCGGGCTGCTCATCGCGGCGATGCTGCCGATCCTGCC
>NICF_comb_assmDRAFT_10002384_pt1 | contig 14200 bp, 11 predicted proteins | sample NewIslPassag4_SG_FD_11279 | JGI IMG/M metagenome (IMG submission 11279) | reverse complement strand
CCATGGTGGGTTATCTGTACCTTATTTACTCCCTCATCGAACCCCGGCCGGTCGTATCCCCGCAGCCATTATCACTTGACGATTTTGACAGACTGATACCGCAATGTCCGGAAAGCCAAGGAAACCCCGCACCATGAGCCGTCGGTGGGTAGCCGTTCTGGTGGTCCTGGGAGTCGTTGGCGGTCTGGCCGCCGCACACCAGTGGTGGCTTCCCCACCTGGCAAGTTGGCTGGATGTCAGCGGTCCGGTGCGCCGTGCTGACTACGCCATGGTGATGGGAGGAGGTGTGGAAAACCGTCCCGTGCTGGCTGCCGTTTTGTACCGGAAGCGCTGGGTGGATCGGATTCTCATCTCGGAAATCAGACCCATCCCCTCACGGACCCGACCCCTCATACCCGCCGAGCATGAACTCACAAAAGCCCTTTTGATGCGCTTGGGGGTACCGGAGGACCGAATTGTCCTGTTGCGGGGCAATCATGCGGCGACTTTTCATGAAATCACTTCCTTGCGCGATGTGCTGGCAGAGTCTCCCTCCGTTCGGGTAATCATCGTGACCGACAGTCTCCACACCCGGCGGACTGCCTGGAGTGTCCGCCATTTGCTGGGCCCCATGGCCGACCGCGTGACCTTCGTGGGGGCTCCTTCAGAACGCTACGACCTCCGCCGGTGGTGGCAGTCCGGCGACGGGTTCTTCATGGTCACAAGCGAATACCTCAAGCTTGTTTCATACTGGATCCTTTATGGAACGGGCAAATGGTGGGTACCCGGCGTTATCGCCTTGATCCTCGCGCTCGGCATGCTCCGACGTCACCTCACCCGATACCGGAGAACTCACCGCCTGACGCAGGGAACAGCTTGAAAGAGCACGAGCCGCGGTCCGGAGATTGACGCCGTCCCGCGCGTGCCGCCTCGCTGGTGCATTCAACAGTTTTTGGCCCACCCAAGACGGCCGTTTTGAAAACGTTCCTCTCTTTCGGGGCCAGCCCGCCTCGCAAATTCCCCAAGTTGGTGGTGTGGCACTACCGCACCAGGAGCCAAACTGGTAAGATTATCATGGTGGTAGGGCAACCATCAGTTTGAGGGGGGACGTGGTGGGCGCCAGATGCGTTGGCGGGGCGTCGCTTCAAGGGGATATAAGCTGGGAGATCCATGGCCATGAACGAGGCACAAACTGAACCCAAAAAAATTCGGGTGTTCATCGCCGACGACCACGAGATGGTGCGGGTGGGCCTGCGCGCCATGTTTCAGGGAACGGAGATCGAGGTCGTCGGGGAAGCGGGAACGGGCGAGGACGCGGTCAACTTTCTGCGCAACAACGATGTCGATGTTGCCATCCTTGATGTGCGGATGCCCCATGGCGATGGCCTCAATGCCCTGGGTCGGATCAAGCTCGAAAAGCCCGATCTCCCGGTTCTGATCCTCTCCACATTCGACAACCCCAGCTACGTCGCCCGCGCGGTTGCTTTCGGTGCCCAGGGATATCTCCTTAAAAGCAGCACACGCGACGAGCTTTTGGAGGCCATTCGGGCAGCCGCCCGGGGGGAAAGTATCTGGACTCGGGAAGAACTTCGCCGGGTGGCGGGGGGACTGGCCACGCCCCGGACTCAGGGAAACATCGATATTCCGTTGACTCAGCGGGAAAGCGAGGTGCTGCGCCACCTTGCCCGGGGAATGACCAACAAAGAGATCGCTCAGGCCCTCAAAATCAGCTACGAAACCGTCAAGGAACACGTCCAGCACATTTTGAGAAAAATTGGTGTGACGGACCGGACTCAGGCGGCCGTCTGGGCGGTGAAAAACGGTTTGGTATGAATTTGTCGCTCATGCCGGTAGGCTAAACTGGACGGGAGCGAGTTCTCCCGTTTTTTTATCCTGCTATTTCTCTTCCGTATGCCACATTTTCTGGGCAGCGAGAAAATCCTTCCCAAAGATGGTCCTACCCAGTTTCAAGCTTCCGGCTACGGTGGAAAACGATGGCCGTTATCCCCCTATCCCCAGCTAATTTTCCGCGATTTGAATCAGACCTGGTCCTCAAACCGTGGACAATCGAGAGCGGGAACGCTGAGGCGGCGTTTCCCCTTCCTCCCGGGGCGTACTTTCCAGCACTGCCGGAGAAGCCAGCTCTGCCTGAACCGGTGGAAGTTCTGGGCCTGCCTATTTCCCCATGGACAAAGAGCCAGGTTCTCGAGTTTGTGGATTGGCTCGTGCTCCGAGGTCAGCCGTCGTTTTTCATCACGGCCAATCTCCACTACGCCCGACTGACGGCACGGTGGCCCGATCTGAAAGAGATCAACAAAAAAGCGGCCTTCATCGTGGCCGACGGGATGCCTCTCCTCTGGGTGGCTCGCTGGATGGGGCGTCCCCTGCCTGAACGGGTGACCGGTGCCGATCTTGTTTGGGATCTTTCCGAGCTGGCGGCCTCTCGCGGTTATCCTGTCTTTCTTTTGGGAGGGACCCCGGGAGTTGCCGAAATAGCGGCACGAAAACTGCTCGAAAGGTTCCCACGTTTGGTCATCGCCGGGACGGCGGCCCCAATGCTGGATATCCTGGAGCCGGCGCGCGAAGCGGAGTTACTGGCCCAGATCAGGCACAGTGGGGTCCGAATCCTCTTTGCCGCCTTTGGTCAACCCAAGGGAGAACGCTGGCTGGCCTCGCGTATCGAGACACTGGGTGTCCCGGTCGCCGTTCAGGTCGGAGCCGCTCTGGATTTTGCCGCGAGGAAAGTCCGTCGGGCACCGCGATTTCTTCAACGCGTCGGTCTGGAATGGGCCTATCGGATTCTGTGCGATCCCCGGCGGCTGGCTCCTCGGTACATGGCCGACGGCCTGTTCTTCCTGCGCGCCCTTGCGCGGATTCAAAAGGGATGAATATCCACTAACGATTCACGGTGTATTCGAGGGTCAAAGTGCTCTCGCCACCATCGGAAACCTCAACGGGCAGACGCCAGCCTTGAATTCCAATGCGGCATAAACCACGGCCGGACTTTTCGCACCAGTAAAACACGGCCACAACTTCAAGCGTCGTGGTGCCGGAGTCCAGCGGAGAGAGCTCGACTTCGATAGGCCCTTCCTTCGGCGTGACCCGAAAGACTTCAAAGCCCTGCCGCGTGTCCCCTGAGGACGCTGACGTTCCAGACTGCTGCAATCGCCGAACCCGAATCTCCACCGGCATGGCCGGATTCAAACCGTGGTCCGGAGGGAACCGGAGATCAAGGCGAATTTTCAGTGGTGATTCCGAACGTACTGAGACTTTTTCCCGGGTGATGAAGGGAACGTCAGCGAAAGGTGGCTCACTTTCACGTTTGATTTGGGGTGCCTGCAGACCTTTGATCGTCACCGTGGTGACCCGAACCGCCGGGGCAAGCTCAATTCGCCGTATCGCGTGATTATTCGTATCAGCCACGTAAAGAACCGAGTCCGAAGCAGGTGAAATCCCAGCCGGCTCATCGAAACGGGGTGGATCGTCGCTGTTGCCCGGCTGGGTGTCACCGGCCACGGTCACGGTCTCCCCAGTCTCGGGATGCACCCGCTTGATTTTGTTGTTGTACGTATCGGCCACATAGAGAAATTTCCCTGCATAGCACAGACCTATGGGGTGCTGAAGCAGGACCTGAGGGGCGGGCCCGTCCCGATCCCCAAACGTAAACAGCCGCGCAGCCATCAAACGGGCGGTTCCCACCACCGTTCGGACCTCACCGCCTATTTGCAGCGGCACGGCACGGATGGAACTTCCTTCGCTGTCAGCCACATAGAGCCATCGACCATCGGTGGCCAGCCCACTGGGCTGTGCGAACGAGGCGAACCCCAAAGCGTATGGTGATGGCGGGAGAAGCGGCCCGTCGACGATATCCTCACGGGCATTTCCCGCATACGGACCAATCCGGCTGAACTGCGTATCCATCCGCCAAATCTGGTGACATCCCGCCATCGCGATGTAGATCCACTCTCTCACGATGCACAGATCCCATGGGCTGCTCAATTCGGTGGTAAGAGGAGCTCCCATGCGGACAGGTGGCGGGCGACGCAGTTGACGACCCGTTCCCGCGACTGTTCGCACAACGCGTTTTTCCAGATCCACCGCGCGGATCGCATGGTTTTCGGTATCTGCTACTAAAAGGATTTGGCCCAGGAGTGCCATTCCCTGAGGGCTGGAAAACTGGGCTGCCTCGAACGTCCCGTTCCGGAGGCCCGGCTCCCCCGACCCAATCACGGCGAGAAGATCTCCCTCCAGGGTGGTCACGACAATTCGATGATGTCCGGAATCCGCTATGAAAAAGCCGTTTTCCCGAAGAATCGACGAGAATTTTGCCGGGAAACCGCAACGGAGTGGGTTCAACGCGGCGGGCAAGCGTCTCGAAATGAATCGGGGTGCGGTCGAGAGTGCCGCGTTTGTCGTAGTATGCAATTGCGGGCCGCAGGAGCCGATCCAACGCCTCGAACGTGGTCTCTCCGCTTTCACCCCAAACGACAAAGCCTTCGGGATCGATCAGAACCAGCGTCGGCCAGGCGTTAACACCAAACCGCCGCCAAATTGTCATGTTGCGGTCGTTGATGACCGGATGCTCGATTCCGTAGCGCAAGATGGCCTGCTTGATGTTCTCCGTGTCGCGCTCTTCATCGAACTTCGCAGAGTGTACGCCGATTACCACCAGTTCCCGCGGATACTTGGCCTCCAGCTTCTTCAACTCGGGAATGATGTGCATGCAGTTGATGCAGCAGTATGTCCAGAAGTCGAGAAGGACAAATTTGCCGCGAAGGTCTTCCCATCGCAGCGGCCCCGCGGTATTCAACCATTCCACGTCTTCTGGCAGATCCGGAACAGGATGACGCACTGCAAAGGGTGCTGCTTCCATAGTCAAACCTTTATTGGCACAACCAAAAGAAACTAAATTGAGCGTGCACACAAATATGGCAAGTAAAAGCCACGAGCGACCATACCTCAGGAATCCGCTTTGTGGCACCCGATCTCGACACCGCTGGGAATTGTCGGCGATCTGGATCGTGGGATTGGAAGGTCTCCACAAAACCATGGCCATATCCTTCGCGCCTGACGAAAATGGCACAACGTTTCTTCTCATTCCCATTGAAGATTTCTTCCCGGTCTCCAGAGGTCCGGCTGGAGGTTGAAACGGCCCTGTCATCTTAGTGCCCGGGGGTCGTGGAAATGACAAACGGATTCCGATGGCCCGAATTCCGATGAAGACGACATCCGTCCTGGGATTGCCCAATCCTATACCCGACAAGGCCGCTGGGACAATAACCACCAACGCTGAGACATCCCCACTCTTTCTCTGACGAGGGGGACGCGGACGTTCACACTGGTTCGCGCCGGAGCGAAATTCAACCGAGGGAACCTGCTTGCCAGGTCCGCTTTCGGAGGGACGTGCCGGTCACGTCCACTTTGCAACGTTAGACCACCCGTTGGGTTTCGGCGGGCATGGCAAGTGTCTCCCTGCGCGTTCAATGGACGCCGTGGAAGGCATCCCTCCGACAGACGCAGATGCCGCCCTGAGCGATCGTCCCGTTGGCGTCCGAATCGTGAGAAGCGCTCAAATGTTCGGTTCCATTTGCGGGCCCATTTTATCCGGGCCCCGGGACCGGTAGGGGCAATTCATGAATTGCCCCTACAGCACGTTGCGCTTGTGGCATCTCAGAGGTTATTGAGAAGCAGGAATGACTCGGGCACCCACGGTGACGATTTGCCCTCTGAGCGGTTGTACCGGAGGCTCAAACTGATCTATCCAGGAACAACTCGGCCGGAGACTGAAAAGAGCCTGCGAAACTGTTAGGAGGCCTGAGAGAGCTGCGAGACGAGCCGTGCAAACTCCTGCTGGACCCTCTGTTGAATCCCCGAAGTGTCCGGGTCACTGGAAAGGGCTGCCTGCCGAAGTGCCAGTTCGCTGCAGAGAACCACCGCCCTGCAGGTCGCATCATAGTTAATGGGGAGGAAGATTCGCAGCCGGGCGGGCAAAAATCGCCTGCGAAGAAGCGCTGCCTGGTCAGGCCGAATTCGGCCCTCGCGCACCTGCTCCTCCAGATACCGCACAAAGGACCCGTACTCTCGCCGCAAAATAGCGATCACCACCATCACGGCGACAAGCCACGCCAACCCGTCGACCCAGCCGGCGACGCTGACCGGAGAATAACCCATGCGTTCGCTGAGAAGCAGCACGGCCCCGTTTCTGAGAACACGCACACCGTACACGCCACTCCACAGCGTGATTGCCGTATGCCAGCGCTGCCACAATTTGGGACGGCTTTGCGCCCAGGCCAGCGCGGCCCCGATGGCCGCCCCACAAAGCGTGGTCATGAATCCCCCAGCAACCACGCGATTCACGAACACGCTGGCCATCCCGCCATATCCCGCCGGCTGCCACCCCGCCAGATAGAGATAAAACACATTCTGAATGGCGGCGAATCCCGCTGCGATGACGCCCCCGTAGATCATGGCCTCCGAGAGATAGCCGAACTGTTTGCGGAACATCAGCATCACCGCCAGAATGGCGAGCGCCTTAAGGCCCTCTTCCACAGCGGGAGCCACAAGAAGAAACCGACGAGGCACCNCCAGGGCCTGGCTTTCCAGATGAAACGCCATATTCCAGGGAACAAGCAATCCCAAGAATAAATTGGCGAACACCCCNGCCACGAGACCCCAGCCAAACACGCACCCCAGTAAATAGGTCTCCTGCCACCGGTACCGCTCCAGCCAGTAGAAAAACCAGGCAAAGCTAACGCCGGCCAATAGAGACCCAACAGTGCATATGAGCAATCCGAGGGCTTCGCTCATCCTTGCTTTCCCTCAGTCAAAAGTCAGAGCGTCACTGATAACCCACCTCCCGAAATAAACAGATGTCAACTTCCGCCCCCAAAAGCCCTAAGGCTCTTATGGCACGTTTTGCCACAAGCGGCCCTCCAATCGGGAGACTTCTCGCAGTGCAGTATCTTAACGCCGCCGGTCCCGCGAGCCATACCCCGATCGCCGACTCCTCGCTTCCAAATTTTTCTGAATAACATAGCCGACCACCTCGGCCCAACCGGGAACCGCCTTGTGCGATGGTCGCGGAATTTCTTCCTCGTCGGTGTCGTGGGCTTCCTCCTCTTCTGGCTTGCTCTCGGCGGACGTTACACTACGCCGTTTTCGCTGGGGCGCGACCTCGGGTTCCTCCCGTACCGCCTGGGTTGGCTCTGCCTCTTCTGGAGATTCTCCTGTTTCCCCGTTAGCCTCCGCACCACTAACGGCAAGCTCCACGATCTCGGGAAGCTCTTCTTCAAACGGTTCCGGAGATACCGGGGCCACACCGGAGCGTTTCTTTCGACGTTTTCTCCGGCGTTTTTTCTTTTCGCCCGTTAGAGCCTCGGCTTCTGACGCGGATTCCCCGGACGACACATCGGCCACAACCGGTTGAAGCGTGGCCGTATCCGCTGCCACCGCACGCCCTGCGGAGGAGGGCGTCAGAATTTCTTCCACCACCGGCACAAGTGGGGCAGGAGGGTTTTCTCCTTCCACGGGCGCGACCACCTGCTCCTCCAGCCAATCGCCCTGTGGAGTGACCTCCGCCTGGACCACCTCCCGTACCTCCTCCTCCGGTGGCAAGGTCACCGCCACCACAGACGCCTCTTCGAACGGCTCGGGAGCGATTGTCTGTTCGACCGGTGCAAACCATTCCAGAGCACCGGTAGATGGGGCGACCGTCTCGGAAGTGCCCTTCTCTCCCGTTGGCCGGGCGGTCATTTGGTCGGACGTGACCCCCTCGGCCGGGGCTGCCGTCTCTTTGGGCCGTAGCCCAAGCTGGGCTGCGATATCGTCCCAATCACCCCCCGACCGACTCCGCGGCGTCCACCGGCGCAAGGGAATGCGATCCGGGATTGCTTCGAGCGTGATAGGCCCCGGCGATTTTCCAGACGCCTGGGTCACCGCTACACTCGGCTGTTCACCAGGTTGCTGCGATTCCGATGGAGTGTCCCGTTGATCCGTCGCACTCCCTTCCACGGGCGTGGCGGACCCGGAGGAAGGCTGCGAAGACTCCGCACCACTGTCAGCCGGCCGAAGTCCGAGGAATTCGGCCAGCTTCGCCCACGGATCGTTCTCAGTTCGCTGCTTGCTTGATGATTCGGACGCTTCTGCCATAGGTGCTCAGGTTGCCCAAGTAGCCCGGTAAACAGGCGCAGGACCGCATTAACGAGGAATACCTCCGCAGGAGGCAACAAAACGAGGACGACTCACTGCGAGTTTTTCTTAATTTTTCGCATCTTTTAATATACGCCAGCCTTCTGCCCGTGAAAAGCAAGCCCGCCGCGACGTGGGAAGCCTTGCCAAAGGGACTACCTCCACTTTCCCCCGTCGATAGGTACGCGGAGGCCACATCGGCTTACGTCAACCCGGAGGGACGTGCTTGTCGCGTCCGCTTTTCAGCGTTAGGTGATGCGGTGTGGTTCGGTAGGCTCCATGGAGTGCGGGGCTTTAGCCCCGCTTTCCGCGCGGGACTTCAGTCCCCGGTGAAACGGAATGGACGATCCAACGTTGAACGGCGGCCCCGACAAGCGGGGCCCTCCGAGAAATCATTCGGAGGGGCACGCTCGTCGTGCCCGGGACAACGGAACTCGCCACAAATGGACGCCGTGGAACGCCTCTTTCTATTGCATGGCTTGAAGGATCCGCTTCCACCCGGGCGCAACTCCGTTTCGGTCCGGATCAACGCCACGGTCGTGAAGGCTAAAGCCTTCACCGAAAAGCGGCGATAAATCGCCGCACTCCATGGAGTGCGGGACTTTACCCCGCTTTTCGCGCGGGACTTCAGTCCCCGGTGAAACGGAATGGACGATCAAACGTTGAACGGCGGCCCCGACAAGCGGGGCCCTCCGAAAAAACGGCCCCGAGAAGCGCATCGCTCCGGAGAAAAGCGGACGTGACAAGCACGTCCCTCCGATGTTGTCGGAGCAATTCATGAATTGCCCTGACAACACGGTGTGCCTTCACACTTTGACAGATCCTTCCAAAAAGTGGGGATGGGTCAGGGCAATCGGTCGCTTGTCAGGGCCCTGCCGGGCCGGGTACGATAACATTTCCTGTGCCCCCTGAATTCAACACCACTGGACGGCGTGTGAGGCAGACGGCTGGCAGTGCTTCCCGCCGCAAGACCTTGATCAACTGACCAGGTAAAGGACGTGCCTATGTCTGTCAATCCGTGGCTTCCATTCCCGATAGACCAGCTTGCGCAGGCCGGGTATCGCGATTATCAGCGCCAGCGGCAACTCACGCTGGGTGACCTCCTGCTGGAAAACCGCATCATCCTCCTCCAGGGGCCGATCTACGACCTCAACGCGAGCGAGGTCATCATGAAACTCCTCTATTTGCAAAGCGAAAACCGACGGAAAGACATTCATTTTTACATCAATTCGCCCGGGGGAAGTGTCACCGCTACCCTGGCGATTTACGACACGATGCAGATTCTCAGTTGCCCGGTGGCCACTTACTGCGTGGGTCTGGCTGCCAGTGGAGGCGCGGTCCTTTTGGCCGGAGGCACCAAGGGCAAACGCTTCGCGCTCCCGCACTCCAAGGTGATGATCCACCAGCCCTACGGCCAGGTGGGCGGTCAGGTGAGCGACATCGAGATTCAAACACAGGAGATTCTTCGCACGCGGGACATTCTTAATCAAATTCTCGCGCAGCATACAGGACAGCCAATCGAACGCATTGCAAAGGACACAGACCGCGATTTCTACATGACTGCCGAGGAGGCCAAGGCTTACGGTATCGTGGACGATATTCTTTCCAAACAGTCCCAGGAAAAACCCGAAGACGAACTGGAATGAACCAGAAAGTGCCAGCCCAGGAAATAGCCGCTGCCATCTGGACTTCTTGCATTCTCCGAATCATGCGGTCTTTTGAAGCGGCTTACCGGGACCTGCACGCGTGAGGCAGCCGCCGCAACGAAAACAATGCGAAGTTGTCAGGAGACTCAATCATGACGCTGATCCCTTTTGTTATTGAACGGACGGGTCGGGAAGAGCGGGCGATGGATATTTACAGTCGCCTGCTCAAAGATCGGATTGTCTTTATCGGTGCTCCCATCACGGACGAACTGGCCAACTCGGTGGTCGCGCAATTGCTCTATCTGCAATCCGAAAACCCCAAGGCAGATGTGCACATTTACATTAATTCGCCAGGCGGAAGTGTGACGGCGGGACTGGCCATCTACGATACGATGCAATTCATCCGCTGCGATGTCGCCACCTACTGCATCGGACAGGCAGCGTCCATGGCGGCCGTGCTCCTGGCCGCAGGAACAAAAGGAAAACGCTACGCCCTGCCTAATTCGCGGATCATGATCCATCAGCCGATGGCCGGTGTCGAAGGAACTGCTACCGAGATCATGATTCACGCCAAGGAATTCCGGAACCTCAAAGAGCGGATCAATCGCATCCTGATCAAACACACGGGACACCCTCTTGAGAAAATCGAAAAAGACACGGACCGCGATTGTTTCATGTCCGCTGAGGAAGCCCGCGATTACGGACTGATCGACCACGTGATCGAGCGTGCCCCGGAGCCTGTGGAAGGGCAGTGAGTCTCAACTCAGAGGAATAGCGCAACGTTAAGCCCCCAAACGAACGTCACGCAGGCACCGGTGTGTCTTCAACGAGGCGACGGATGAGCGCTTCCACGGCGTCCCGCTGACCTCCGTGGAGATACCCCTGGGTGATGACACGGTGAGCGAGGACGGGCACGGCAAGGGCCTGGATGTCGTCTGGCACCACGAAATCTCGTCCCTCCAGAAAAGCCCGAGCCTGCGCCGCCCGGTAAAGGACCAGCGACGCCCGGACACTGGCCCCCACGCGGATTTCCGGGCATTTCCGAGTGGCTTCCACGAGGTCGAGAAGATACTCCAGCACGGATCGCTCCATGCGGACCTCACGAACGGCGGCCTGCAGCGCCAGCACCTGCTCCGTTGTGAGTACCGGCTCGAGCGAGTCCACCGGTTCCCCGTTGCGGTGCTGCTCCAATAGTTCCCGTTCGAAATCACGGGCGGGATATCCTACCGAAATCCGCAGCAAAAACCGGTCCATCTGACTTTCCGGCAAAGGATAAGTCCCCTCGAATTCCAGCGGATTCTGCGTGGCAATGACCAGAAATGGACGGGGCAGCGGATATGTCTTGCCCTCCACAGTCACCTGGGCTTCGTTCATGGCCTCCAGAAGAGCACTCTGCGTCCGCGGGGTGGCACGATTGATTTCGTCGGCCAGAACGACGTTAGCAAAAATCGGACCTGGATAAAAGACAAATTCGCGGCGATCTGCATGATATAAGTTGCTTCCCGTGATGTCCGATGGCAGCAGATCCGGCGTAAACTGAATGCGGCGGAAAACGCCTGCAATGCTTCGTGCGATCGCCTTTCCCAGCAGCGTCTTGCCCACTCCTGGAACATCTTCGAGGAGGAGGTGTTCCCCGGCCAACAGCGCGATCAGACACATCTCCACGACAGATTGTTTGCCGAGGAGCACACCATTGATATTGTCCCGCAGGGCTTGGAGAAGGCGAAACGTTTCATTGTCCATAAGGCAAATACGCCCGACTCAAAAGACTAACTTCTGTTGCTGGCGGAAACGAACAGAGGGAAGCATCACGGGTTTGCACCGCCTCACGTGCGCGGATCAATGTCGCTCCTGATGCCCCATTATAATCTAGCCAGCTTCGATGTCGTCCGCCCACACCTGAAAGGAGAAACGCCCGCCACGCGGGTGATGCGAGAACTGGGCAGGGAAACTGGCTCGAAGAGAGAAGATACGCCAGTCCCATCGCATCCCAAATTCAAGACCATCGCCAGCAGCCCACAGTTCGGGCACGAACTGGGAGGAGTGCGGCAACTCCTCGCCAGGTTCAGACGGTGGGGGCGGATGCCGGTTCCATTTCAGGGTTTGACCGCCCGCCAGGATTCGGCGGTCACCCCTGCCGGTGTCTCCTCGGCTGATTGGTTCCGCGCATTCGCGGGTTTGCTCGTGGAGGGCACGTCGTCCGATACGCCCACCCAGGCTACCGGTTCCACCTCGCCTACCCCGTTCTTCTGCGCGGGTGTTCCTTCCGCTTTGTGCGTTGCCACGTCGCGCTGCGCCGATGACCGGCCGGGCTGCAAATGCGTGCCGAGCGCTCTCAACTCTAGATCGCCGGGAGAAACTTGCGAGGCAACGCGCTCATACGACCTGCCATGGGATACCCTTGTGTTCTGGCTCCCTTGCGAGCCCGAGTTGACCGAAGGTGCCTTCACGATGCGCAGGGTGGAGCCACCCTCTTTTGCACCCGAATCAGAACGGGGGCTGAGCCGGGTCGTAGATGGAAGAGGTGGGACCTCCGGGCCTTCTTCGCCGGTGCTTTTCTGCGGCTTGGGAGCAGGTAACACCTCGGGCCCCTTCGGCTCGGTCTTGGATTCGGTCGCGTTTTCGCCCTCCGCAGTGAACGGATTACCGGAGTCCGAATCCCGTCGCCCCGCATGTTGATCATATTCCCCGCGGCTGAATACCGGCGGATTGGTCATGCCGTAGTTGAGATAGATTCCGGCATCGCGAGCCCGAGCCCGGCGAAGGGCGTCGAAGTACGCTTTTTCCGGCCAGGGACCCTCAGTGAGATACACACCGTTGTATTCCAGGAGGGAACCCTTCCGGAAGTGGAGATGGCTGATCGCGAACATGTACTTGGTGAGGGCCTGATAATACTGGATTTCCGCTTCCGCTCGACGCTGCTGCGCGTTAAGCAGAAGATCCAGTGTGGCCGTCCCCGCATCGTACATCGCCGTGACCGCGCGGACTTCGTTTTCGGCGGCCACCGTTCGGTTGTAGTTCGTCTGGGCAAGTGTGTAATACTCGTCGATTTCCCGCAAGACCCAGGCAATCTGGTGGGAGATTTCCAGCTCCTGCTCCTGGAGGATCGCTCTTTCCCGGGCAAGGTTGAGCTGCGCGTTGCGGACAGCGGCAAGTTCCTTCCGGAAACCGATCGGAATCTGCAACTCCATCCCCAGTTCCCAGTCCTGGAAGTCGCCCGACGTGAGCGATCCATAGGCATTGGACCTGCTGTTATCGGGATCGAGCAAGTCATGTCCCAGGCCGTTCCATCGGTAAAACCCGAAGAAATCCAGGCGGGGGAGAAGGTAATTTTTGGCCGCGATCAACTCCAGCTCGGCCTTCTTCACACGCCATTTCTCCCGCCGAAGGAGCGGGTTGCGGACAAGGGCCTCGGCGTGGACATCGTAAAAGTCAAACTGGACCTTTGCCCGGGTAGGTTCGTCTTTGGGCCTGATGAGGCGGCCATCGGTGGCGGCAAGCCCCATCAAGTAGCGGAGATTGTTTTCTGCTTTGTAGAGCGAGCTGAGTGACTGTTCCACCGCAGCGCGAAAGGCGAGGTATTGTTGACGAGCCTGGGCCTCTTCCTGGGCACTCCCCCCACGACCCCCGACCTCGTACTTCGCCCGAACCTGCCGCCACGTCTGGAGGGCGGCGTCCCGTCCGGTAATGACCGTGTCAAGCTGGCGATACGCGAGATACAGGGTCCAGTAGGCCTTTTCCACGTCCAGGAGGAGTTCCGAAACCGACTGCTCAAACTCCGCCAGCCGCTGATCCGTTTCCAATCGCGCGATGAGCACCCCGTTGTACACTCCGGGGATGGTGTTGGGACCAGCAATTCGATTGAACGTCACCCCCGCACCCTGGAGTAACGGTTGTCGGAACTCTGCTTGAAGATTCGCCGTCCAGTGACTGGGCCAGGCCCGGCTGGCCGTCGCATTATTCCATTCGTAGCCCACATTGTGACTGATGCTGAACGTCCCGCCTGTTGCGTAAGTCTTGGACAACTGCGTCTGAAACGTGCCAAGGTCCTGGCGAAAGGCCGATGGCCGAAAGAATGTGACAAAACCGGCCACGTTTTGAGGGGTGTCCAGTTTCTGCCAGAACAGGCGGGTACTCAGTTGAGCATCGAATTCGGCGAGCACCGCCTCAACACCGGTGCGAGGATTGGTCTCCTGCCGCGCTGGGTCGTAAATCGATGCCGTACCTTCCGGAGCCACAGTCAGCGTTGTCTCCGGGAGGCGCGGTGCACCCACGTCCGGTTGATTCAGACTGCGGATGATCTTGCTATTCTGAAGCGCAATCCGCACCGCCTCTTCGAGGGAAAGATCCCAGTATTCTTTCACCTCACTGTTGGAAATTGTAAAGGG
>NICF_comb_assmDRAFT_10002382_pt1 | contig 14203 bp, 8 predicted proteins | sample NewIslPassag4_SG_FD_11279 | JGI IMG/M metagenome (IMG submission 11279) | reverse complement strand
TATGCGGTGAGCGTGGCGAGCCTGCGGCGGCCCACGGTCGAGGCGGCGACCCAGGCAGTGCAACGGCTGGTCGACCAGTCGGTGGACGGACTGGTCCTGATCGCTCCCCAGGCCGCCGAGGCGATGGCGTTCGTCCGCGCCCTGCCGACCAGCGTCCCGGTCGTGGCCGTTGAGAACGCGGTGCCGAACGTCACCACGGTCTCCGTCGACCAGGTGCTGGGTGCCCGCCTGCTCACCGAGCACCTGCTGTCGTTGGGGCACGAGACCGTTCACCACGTGCGGGGACCCTCGGACTGGAGCGAGGCGAACGGGCGCGTCGAGGGCTGGTTGGCCACGCTCGAGGAGCACGGTCGGCCGGTGCCCCGGGAGCTTTCCGGTGACTGGAGCGCCAGGTCCGGGTACGTCGCCGGCCAGAAGCTGGCGCGGGACCGGCGGGTCACCGCGGTCTTCGCCGCGAACGATTCGATGGCCCTCGGTGTGCTGCGGGCCCTGCACGAAGCGGGTGTACGGGTGCCCGAGGATGTCAGCGTCGTGGGCTTCGATGACATCCCCGAAGCGGCGTTCATGATCCCGCCACTGACCACTGTGAGCCAGCCGTTCCGGGAGGTCGGGCGGCGCAGCATCGAGATCCTGCTGGGCGAGATCGAGGGGGGCGAGAAGCAGGCCGCGTCGGTGGTGATCCCCCCGGAACTCGTCATTCGCGCCAGCACGTCCACCCCTCCTCGCTAGCCGAGCCGCGCGCTCGCGCAGCCTGCCGCATTTCTTTCCACGAAGCCTTGACGCCGCCGCAGTTAACGCTAACATCGGGAGCAACTCCGGTGATGCTCGTGGCCCCGGTGGTCCCGCGCCCCCTGCCTTGGAGGAACCCGATGTCGCCGTACCTGCGCATCCCTCGCCGCCACCGGGGCCTGATCGGCGTCGATGCTGGCGCGTTGGCTGACTGGCCCGTCGTGCTGGTCGACGACGACGGACCGCTTCGGATCCGGCGAGAGGCGGAGCAGCGATGAGTACGACCTTTGAGGGAACGCTCACGCAAGCGGTGCGAAGGACCCGGGAGATAGTCGCTGCACTCCATGCGCACCTGACTGCATACGGCCTTGTGGCCTGGACCGCAGGCAACGTGTCCGGCCGCGTACCGGGCTACGACCTGATGGCTATCAAGCCGAGTGGCGTGGACTACGCGGACCTGACGCCGGATTCGATCGTCGTATGCGACCTGTACGGCAACGTCGTCGATGGAGATCTCAACCCGTCGAGCGACACCGCGGCCCACGCCTATGTCTACCGGAACCGCCCGGATGTCGGCGGCGTCGTCCACACCCACTCCACCTATGCCTCGGCGTGGGCAGCTCGAGGCGAGCCCATCCCATGTGTGCTCACCGCTATGGCCGACGAGTTCGGCGGGGAGATCCCGGTCGGGCCATTCGCGATGATCGGCGATGACTCCATCGGTCGCGGCATCGTGGAGACCCTGAACGGGCACCGATCGCCGGCGGTGCTCATGCGCAACCATGGTGTGTTCACCATCGGCGCGACGCCGCGCGATGCGGTCAAGGCGGCGGTCATGTGTGAGGACGTGGCACGGACCGTGCACATTGCACGGCAACTCGGCACACCCTTGCCTATCGACGCCGCTGACATCGACCGGCTCTACAAGCGCTACCAAGAGGTGTACGGCCAGGCTGGCCGGTCCGATCGAATGGAGTGACGCGGTGCGGACAGCAGACAACGCCGGAGAGATTTGGTTCCTGACGGGCAGCCAGGCACTGTACGGCGAGCGGGTGCTCGAACAGGTCGCGGAGCAGTCCCGTGAGGTGTGCCGGATGCTCGCTGACGGCCTCGGGCCGGGCCATCGTCTGGTGTGGAAGCCGGTACTGACGACCGCCGATGCGATCCGGCGCGTCTGCCTAGACGCCACCGCCGACGACGCGGTCGTCGGTGTCATCGCGTGGATGCACACGTTCTCGCCGGCGAAGGCCTGGATCGCCGGCCTGACCGCCCTCGGCAAGCCGCTGCTGCATCTGCACACCCAGGCCAACCGGTCACTGCCGTGGGCCGAGTTGGACATGGACTTCATGAATCTCAACCAGGCTGCGCACGGCGACCGGGAGTTCGGGTACGTGCAGTCGCGACTGGGTGTGGCCCGCAAGACGGTCGCGGGCTTCGCCAAAGATCCGGGAGTGGTGGCTCGAGTGGACGCCTGGGCCCGCGCGGCCACCGGATGGAGAACGGCCCGGTCACTGCGGATGGCTCGCTTTGGTGACAACATGCGTGACGTAGCAGTGACCGAAGGTGATAAGGTTGGCGCCCAGGCGACACTGGGTATCTCGGTCAACGGCTACGGCGTGAACGCCCTTGTCGCGGCCGTGGATGAGGTTGCGGACGCTGACGTCAGCAAGCTCGTCGTGGAGTACGAGGAGCGCTACGACGTGGCGCCGGAGTTGCGCCGAGGTGGTGAGCGGCACGAGTCGCTGCGCTACGGCGCTCGTATCGAGCTCGGCTTGCGTCATTTTCTCGACGCCGGTGGGTTCGATGCCTTCACCACGAACTTCGAGGACCTCGGTGGTCTGCGGCAGCTTCCCGGGCTCGCCGTGCAGAACCTGATGGCCGATGGCTACGGGTTCGGCGCCGAGGGCGACTGGAAAACGGCTGCTCTGCTGCGCATCCTGAAGGTGGTGGCTGGCGACAGACCCGGTGGAACCTCCTTCATGGAGGACTACACCTACCACTGGGGGCCGGGCGAGCCGAAGATCCTTGGTGCGCACATGCTCGAGGTCTGCCCGAGCATCGCTGAGGACCGGCCGCGCCTGGAGATCCATCCGTTGTCCATCGGCAACCGCGAAGATCCGGTTCGCCTGGTCTTCACCGCCGCGCCCGGCCCGGGCCTCGTCGTCGGCCTCGCCGACCTCGGCGGTCGGCTCCGCCTGACTGCGAATGAGATCGATGTGGTGGAGCCGGACGAACCGTTGCCGCGGCTGCCGGTCGCCCGAGCGGTATGGAAACCACGGCCCGACCTGGCCACCTCAGCGGAGTGCTGGCTGCTCGCTGGCGGCCCGCACCACACAGTGCTCTCCACCGCGGTCGGCCGGGAGGCACTCGCCGACTTCGCTGAGATGGCGGGTGTCGAGCTTCTCATGATCGACGCGACGACCGACGTACGATCCTTCGCCAACCAGATCCGCTGGAACAACACCTACTACCGCATGGTCCAGCGGCCGTAGTCCTGCTCGTCGCAGGCTAAACGGCTACGTGCGAACTCGACTGACCACGACAACCCTCGACAGCGCAGAAGGAGGAAGTACTCGCAGACCCGAGCTCGTCGGGACCGTCGGGGCCCGGCGGACAGTGAACCTTGAGGGAGACAACCATGAGAACAACCTCGCGCAGGCGGCGTGCGCTGCGCTCGCTCGCGGGAGTCCTCGTGGCGACGCTGGCCATGGGAATGGCAGCGTGCGGCAACGAACCGAGCGGCCCGGGCGCAGTCAACGTAGGGCCCGAGGGCGTCGACGACGGCACCGAGCTGACGCTGTGGACGCGTGCTCCGTTGGAAAAGCAGGCGAAGCTCCTCGTCGACGCCTACAACGCCACGCACAAGAACCAGGTGAAGCTTACCATCGTCCCAAATGACGACTATGTGGCGAAGGTGGGCGCGGCGGCGGGCTCGGGCAGCCTGCCGGACCTCTTCGCGGCGGACATCGTCTACGTGCCGAACTGGGTGGAGCAGGGCCTGTTCCAGGATATCAGCGCGAACATCAACGGCCTGAGCTTCAAGGACTCCATCAACAAGGGACATCTTGCCGCCGGTACTCGTGACGGCAAGGAGTACGTGCTGCCGTTCGTGCTCGACTTGTCGATGTTGTTCTGGAACAAGCAGCTGTTCAAGGAGGCCGGCCTGGACCCGGAGAAGGCTCCGGCGTCCCTGGAGGAGTTCGCCGAGGCGGCCAAGGCGATCCAGGCGATGAACAAGGAAGGCGTCTACGGCACCGCGACCGGCCTGAACTGCGGTGGCTGCCTGGTGTTCACCTGGTTCCCGTCCATCTGGGCCGCGGGTGGGGAGGTGCTGAGCGAGGACGGCAGGGAGTCCAAGCTCGCCGATGATGTGGCCCAGCAGGTCTACGCCGTCTGGCGGGACCTGTGGAAGTCCGGAGCGGTGCTGCCGGCCTCGGAGTCCGAGACAGGTCCCACGTGGACGGCTCCGTTCACCGAGGGCAAGGTCGGCCTGATGTTCTACCCGGCGACGCTGCTCTCCTCGACGCCGTTCGACGTCGGGGTCGCCGGCATCCCCGGTCCCAACGGCGGAGCCTCCACCTTCGTCGGGGGGGACGGCATCGGCATCTCCAAGGACTCCAAGAAGGCTGCGCAGGCCTGGAACTTCCTCAACTGGATGATGTCCGAGGAGGCCCAGGTCGAGGTGCTGGCGAAGAACAAGGACGTGGTGTCGCGCTCCGACCTGGCCAACAACAAGTATGCAGCCGAGGACCCACGGCTGGTCACCATCAACGAGGTGGCCGGCAATGGGAAGACGCCGGTCGCGATGAACTTCCAGCAGGCGTTCAACGCGCCGAACAGCCCATGGTTGACGCTCGTGCGCAATCAGGTGCTCAAGGACGGCGGGGACATCGACAAGGACAACGCGGAAATCACCGCCGTCCTCGCACAGTAGAGATTCGCCGCAGGTGTGTCGCCGTCGCCCGACGTCGGGGCACACCTGCGGCCCGGTTCGAAGATCCCGACGCGCGGCTCCCGCACCGCCCAGCGTGACCCGCGGCGGTGGCAGCCCAGAGATCGCCGAGCACGGCACCGAAAAACTGGATGGTTTCGATGAAAGTCAACGTGGCGTCTCACCGAGGTGTGGCGATGTTCGGCGCCGCCCGCTCCAGCCGCCGCAACGCCCTGCTTGGCTGGCTCTACGCGACACCGACCACGGTCTTCGTGGTGGCGCTCTTCGCCATCCCGTTGCTGCTCGTGATCAAGATGGCGGCGTCCAGGTGGCCGCTGCTCACCGGGGATCAGGGAATCAACTTCCCCGACAACTTCACCAAGGCGATCAACCACCGCTTTTTCGCGGATTCGGTGGTCTTCACCGTCAAGTACACCGTGCTCGCGACCGTGCTGCTGCTGGCGCTCGGCCTGGGGCTGGCACTGCTCGTGCAGGAGTCGAGCCGGTGGAACAACCTGCTCCGCGCGTCGTTCCTGATCCCCAGCGCCCTCGGCCTGGCTTCGGCGTCCTTGTTGTTCTACGTGCTCTACTCGCCGTACGCGAGCCCTTTCGCGCCCGTGATGGAACGCCTGGGCCTGACCTTCCTCGGCACACCGAATGCCGCGCTGTTCTCGACGCTCTTTCTCATCGTCTGGCGCTACGCCGGTTTCTACATGGTGCTCATGCTCGTCGGGCTGCAGAGCATACCGGCGGACGTGTTCGAAGCCGCCCGGATGGACGGCGCCACCCGGTGGCAGGCGTTCCGGAAGATCACTTTGCCGCTTCTGCGTCCTACGCTCGCACTGACCACGGTGCTGTGCGTCACGGGTTCCCTGCTCGCCTTCGAGCAGTTCTACATCCTCACCAAGGGCGGCCCGGACAACAGCACGATCACGGTCGTGCAGCTCATCTACATCGTCGCCTTCCAAGGCCAGAACGACCTCGGGGTGGCGGCGGCCCTGTCCATCATCGCGCTGGCGGCCCTGGTTCTTATCAACGCGCTGCAACTGCGCGCCTTCCGGACGAAGGAGAGCTGACGCGATGGCCACCGGTACCGTCTCCACCGTCGCCGGCGACCTGCCGTCGCTGCGGACCCCGCAGGCGCCCCGCGGGAAGTCCCGGCCGGGGGGTGCCACCATCGCCGGCGTGGCGATGCGGATGCCCTACTGGGTGTTCACCGGAGCGATCGCGCTGATCTTCCTGTTTCCGCTCCTGTGGACGGCCGTCTCCTCGGTCTCCCCACAGCCTGGCACCAACCAGGTGGACGGCTGGGGATTAGGCAACTACCGCACCCTGGTCGACTACCAGGCAGGCATCTGGCGCTACCTCGCGAACTCGACGTTCATGTCGCTGCTCACGGTCGTCCTCACCCTGCTGACCTCCCTGCTGGGCGGCTACGCGTTCGCGCGGTTCCGCTTCCCCGGCAAGAACGTCCTGTTTCTGCTCACGCTCGCCATTCTCATGGTCCCGTACGCGACGTTGCTCATCCCGCTGTACGTCCTGCTGAACAAGGTCGGGCTGCAGAATTCCCTCGTCGGTGTGGCCCTGGTGCTGACCATGTTCCAGCTGCCGTTCTCGACCTTCCTGATGCGCATCTCGTTCGAGGCCGTCCCGCGTGAGCTGGATGAGGCGGCGATGGTCGACGGGTGCTCATCGTTCAGCGCGCTCTGGCGGGTGCTCGTTCCCGCGGTGAAACCAGGCCTCATCACCGTCGGGCTCTTCGCGTTCCTCACCGCGTGGAACGACTTCATGGCGCCGCTGATCCTCATCAACGACACCGAGCGCATCACCCTGCCCCTGGCCGTGACCAACCTCCGCGGGCAGGTCCAGGGCGTCGTTGACTACGGCGCGACCGAGGCCGGTGTCGTCGTCCTCGCGCTGCCGTGCATCGTGCTCTTCCTGTTGTTGCAACGGCACTACGTGCGCGGCTTCATGTCCGGCGCGTTGAAGGGGTGACGGATGAACCGAACCGCACCGACCGCCGCACCTGTCCTGCCGGTCCGCGGCCGCTTCCAGCCGCTCGGAGTAGATCAGGTGCGCATCACCGGCGGATTCTGGGCCGAGCGTCAATCGGTCAACGCCGCCGCCACCCTCACCCACATCGAGCACTGGCTCGAGCGGGAGGGGTGGATCCGGAACTTCGACCTGGCCGCGAAGGGTGATCTCGCCGAGCGCCGCGGACGCGAGTTCTCCGACTCGGAGGTGTACAAGTTCCTCGAGGCGCTGGCCTGGGAGATCGGCCGCACCGGCGATCCGGGGCTGGAATCACGGTTCCGGGCCATCGTGCAGCGGGTCGCCGCGGCGCAGCATCCGGATGGTTACCTCAACACCAGGTTCGGCAACCCGGGACAGGCGCCGCGCTGGTCCGACCTGGAGTGGGGCCACGAACTCTACTGCATCGGTCACCTCCTGCAGGCCGCGGTCGCCCGTGCCCGCACCCGGCCTGACGCAGACGACGGTCTGCTCGTCGTCGCCCGCCGCGCCGCCGACAACGTGTGCCAGACGTTCGGACCGGACGGCATCGACGGTGTGTGTGGCCACCCGGAGATCGAGCCGGCCCTCGTGGAGTTCGCCCGCGTGACCGGCGACGACCGCTACCTGACGCAGGCGGTTGTCTTTCTCGAACGCAGGGGACAGGGCCGGCTGCGCGAGGTGGAGTGGGGGCGGGAGTACTTTCAGGACGACATCCCGGTACGGCAGGCCACGGTGCTGCGCGGGCATGCGGTGCGGGCGAACTACCTGGCGGCCGGCGCCGTCGACGTCGCGGTCGAGACGCAGGACGAGGATCTGTTGGCGGCACTGCGCGACCAGTGGCGGAACACGGTGTCGCGGCGCACGTACATCACCGGCGGCCAAGGCTCGCGCCATCAGGATGAAGCCTTCGGTGACGACTGGATGCTGCCGCCCGACCGGGCCTACTCCGAGACCTGCGCGGGCATCGGTTCGGTGATGTTCTCCTGGCGGCTCCTGCTGGCACACGGTGACCCCGCGTACGCCGATCTCATCGAGCGGACCCTGTTCAACGTCGTGGCGGCATCGCTGTCTGCCGATGGGCGCGGATTCTTCTACGCCAACACCCTCCACCGCCGGGAACTCGGCACCCTTCCCGACCAGGACCGGCCCAGCCCACGCGCGGCGGCCTCGCTGCGAGCGCCGTGGTTCGAGGTCTCCTGCTGCCCGACCAACCTCGCCCGCACCCTGGCCAGCCTCGCGGCGTACGTCGCCACGGCGGACGACGACGGCCTGCAGCTCCACCAGTATGTGTCCGGCACCATCGAGCACCGCCTTGCGGACGGGCGTGACCTGCGGGTGAGCGTCACGACCGACTACCCCGACGACGGGGAGATCCGGGTCCGGGTCGACAGCGACGCCCAAGGTCCCTGGTCCCTGTCGCTGCGAGTGCCCGGCTGGGCGCAGCAGGGCGCGACGCTGACCGTCGACGACGGCACCCGCGGGGTCGGGCCCGGCTTCGTGACCGAGCGCCGCGCGTGGCGACGCGGCGACGAGCTGGTCCTGCGCCTGCCCATGGCGCCCCGGTTCACCTACCCCGATCCCCGCATCGACGCGGTCCGGGGCTGCGTCGCGGTGGAGCGCGGCCCGCTCGTGTTCGCCCTGGAGTCCGTGGATGTGCCAGACCGGACCGTCGACGAGCTTCGCGTCGATACCAGCGTGCCGCCCCGCATCGTCGACGGCAGGGTCACCGTGCGCTGCCGGCGGGTGCGCCTGCCGGAGTACGACTGGCCTTACCGGACTGACCAGGCGGAGGCGACACCGGTGGTCGGTGAGCAGCTCGACCAGGTGCCGCTGGTGGCCTACCACGCGTGGGCCAACCGTGGGCCTTCAACCATGCGTGTGTGGCTCCCCGTGGACGGTGTATCCACCTCGGACTGACCAGGGGCGTCCTTGACGCCCTCGATGTTAACGTTCACACTCCTGACTCAAGTAGCGCATCCCGGCCGAACCTGCGCCCCCAAGACCAGCCCGCCGAACCGGCGGCAAGGAGGCAGACCATGATCAGTAGATGCGTGAGAAGGGGCCCCGTCTGGGGCGCACTAGCCGCTCTGGTGGTGGGAGGCGTCGTCGGCCTGCCCTCGCCAGCCCACGCCGCCAGCCCGATCCTGCCCGGCAACGAGGGCGACGTAGGGGTTTACACGAACGGGCAGAGCCACTCCATGGACATCGGCGACCCGGTCTACAACAACCGCGGCGACGTGGCCGCCCAACTGGAGCCGGGGGTTCCGTTCACCGCGGCGAGCATGCACCGGGCCATCTTCGAGAGGGACCTCGCCGCCGGCGGGACCGACTACTACCTGGACCGCATCCTCGGCGTGCCGGGCACGCTCGGCTCGCCCATTCTGATGACCAGGGGCCGCTCCCTGTACATGCGCGGCTCGACCAACAACAACTTCACCGTCATGGGATTCGCCGGCAACACCTACGTCGGCGGTCCCAACAACCTCGGCGACCTCTACACCGTCACGGTGCCCGGGCACAGCGTCAGCGAGGTGAGCGCGAACCGGTTCAACGCGCCGAGCCACGCCAAGGCCCGGTACACGATCGGCACCACCGGGGTGACCGCCGACCTGACCAAGTTCATCACCTACGACAACGTCGCGGTCACCGCCATCACGTTCACCAACCCCGGTGGCTCTCCGGTGACGTTCACGGTCCGCGCCGCCTCGCCGCTGGCCACTCAGCCTGGGGACGGCGAGGCCGAGCTCACCGGCACCCGCGTCATCACCAGCGGCGCCAACAACGGCCTGATCGACACGCCGTGGAACACCGTCACGATCCACCTCACCGCCGCCGGGTTCACCCGCAACGGCACCACCCTCGACCGCCAGGTCACGGTGCCCGCGGGCGGCTCCGTGTCGCTGTCGGTCGTCGGCGCCGTCTCCTCGGCGACAATGCCCGAGACGGTCGACAGCTACCGGCAGTACGCCGTGATGACGCCGGCCGAGGCGGTGCGCGCCGGCATCACCGACTTCCACCGCCGGTGGGCCGAGGAGGTCCCCTACATCGATGTGCCCGACCCCGGGCTGGAGAAGGCCATCGTCTACCGGTGGTGGGGGGAGCGTTACAACAGCCTCGACGCCAACGCGCCAGGCTACGTCTACCAGTACCCGACCACCGTCGAAGGCGCGAACCTCTACCAGAACGCCATCGTGCTGACTCAGCCGATGCACCTGCAAGACACCAAGTGGCTGCGCACGCCCTACCTGCCGTACGGCCAGATCCTCAACGTCGGCGAGCTGTCCGGCTCCTCAGCCTTCCTCGACAGCCCTGGTCACACCAGCTGGAACAACCACTACTCGCAGTACATCGGCACCGCCGGGCTCGAGGCCTACAACGTGCACGGCGGGGGCAGGGAGATCGCGCGTAAGTTCGCGCACTACTTCGAGAGTGACGGCGTGGGCCAGCTCGAGCACTACGACGGGAACAACAACAAGCTCATCGCCTACGACACCAACTTCATGCCGGGCAACGACGCCGACGCCATCTCCTTCGGCTTCCCGAAGAGCAACGCCGGGGCGCCCGGCGCGCGCACGATCGAGCGCCCCGAGTCGGCGTACGTGTGGGGCGCGTTCGACGCTGCCCGGCAGCTCTACCAGATCTCCGGCGCGGACCAGGCCAAGGTCGACGAGATGGCGGCCGCAGCGGACGAGATCCGCGACGCGATCCTCGACCGGCTGTGGAGCTCCCACATGCGGATGTTCCTGGCCGGCACGTCGTACGGGGCGACCAGCGCGGTCAGTTCCGGCGGGCGGGCCAACCCGCTACCCGAGTCGGAGCGGCACCTGATCCCGGCCAAGGAGTCGAACCTCTACGACGTCTACGCCCAGAACCTCATCCCGTTCGACCAGTGGGAGACCTACGTCGACGGGTTCCGCTTCCTGACCTACGGGGACAACTTCCCGATCTTCCCGTTCTACACCGCCAACCAGTACGACCGGTCGGCCTACTCGATCGGCGGCTCCAACAACTTCTCCAACATCAACTTCACGGTGCAGTACCGGGGTGTCCGTTCGGCGCTGCGCTACTACGACCCCGAGCACAAGTACATCACCCCGGCGTACGCCAAGCGGCTGCTCGACTGGATGGCCTGGAGCATCTACCCGAACGCGGACATGCGTGTCGCCAACCAGGCGGAGTACTACTCCAACTGGAACCCGAACACGAGAACCTACAACCGCAACAACCCGTTCCACGTGATGCTCGGGAACATGAACTACATCTTCGTCGAGGACATGGCCGGCCTCCAGCCGCGCTCCGACGACAAGATCGAGCTGTGGCCGATCGCGTTCGGCTACGAGCACTTCATGGTCAACAACCTGCGCTACCACGGGCACGACGTCACCATCGTCTGGGACCCCGACGGCAGCAGGTACGGCCTGGGCGCCGGATACAGCCTGTTCCTCGACGGTGAGAAGAAGGTCAGCACCGACCGGCTCGGGCGGCTCACCTACGACCCGAACACCAACCAGGTGCAGGCCGAGGCTGGGCTGACCGTCACCTTCACCGCGGCGTCCGGCACCTCATTCCCGAGCGCGGTGGACACCCCCATCTCCGACGAGCGCGTCATCGAGTACCTCAAGACGGCCGGCATCGACCTGACCGTGGACGCGCCGAACCTCGCGACGGGTGCCACGTTGAGCTCGTCGTACACGCAGCAGGGCCCGCGGCCGACGCCGTGGCGGCAGTTCCACACCCCAGGCTGGAGCACCAGCACGATGAACTACACGCCGGGGGCCATCAAGGAGACCGAGCGGCCGGTGTCGCTGGCCGCCGTGACCGACGGCGTCACCGCCAACGAGCCGTACTGGGGCAACTACGGCACCACGGAGAAGAACGGCTACGTCGAGCTCGACCTGGGCTCGGCCAAGTCCTTCGACAACGTGAAGGTGTTCTTCGTCAGCGACCGGCAGGACGGTGGCTACCGCGAGCCCGCGCGCTGGTGGGTCCAGGTGCCCGACGGCAACGGCGGGTGGAAGGCGGTGCCGAACCAGTTCAAGAACCCCAAGGTTCCGGCCGCCAAGTTCAACGAGGCGCTCTTCGAGACCGTGACGTCGGACAAGCTGCGCGTCGCGTTCACCAACAACCCGGGCTACTACACGGCGATCGCCGAGATCCAGGTGTTCGACACCGGGCGGGAGGTGCCGCCCGTCTCAAACGAGGCGCCCGTGGTCACCGCCGCGCGCGACGCCTCCGCGGACGGCAACCTCTCCACCCGGCTCGTCGCGACGGCCTCCGACGACGGCATCCCCTACGACAACGAGCTCACCGTCGGATGGGAGACCGCCTCCGCACCGGAGGGCGCGACGGTCATCTTCTCCGACCCGCACGCGCTGGCGACCCGGGTCACCGGCACCGTCCCCGGTGACTACGTGTTCCGGTTCTTCGCCGACGACGGCGAGAAGCGGTCGGAGGCGACCGTGTCGGTCACGCTGACCAGGCGGGACGTCACCGCGGAGTTCGGCGCCTCGGCGACGGTCACCACGAGCGGCACCGCCCCGTGGGAGAACCACCAGCGGGTCAACGACCCCAGCACCCCGAGCAGCTCGAACCCGGGCACCGGCAACGGCTGGGGCAGCTGGGGCCAGCAGCAGAACGGCACCAGCCTGGCGCGGGCGGCGTGGATCCAGTACACCTGGGACTCGCCGGTGCGCTTGTCGTCCACCGACATCTACTGGTACGACGACAACGGCGGCACCCGCCGGCCCACGGCCACGACCTACGCCATCGAGACCTCCGAGGACGGCGCCACGTGGCAGCCGGTCACCCTCACCGGAGGGTCGACGTACGCGGGCGGGCTGGCGCTCAACACCTACAACCACTTCGACTTCGCGCCGATCACGACCCGCTTCCTGCGGATCCGCATCTGGGGCGTGATGGGTAGCGGAGCGGGCACCGGTGTGCTGCGCTGGCGCGCCAACGGCGAGGCAGTCGAATCGGTGCGTTCACCGGTGCTGATGCGGACCACCGTGGGTCGGGTGCCGACCCTGCCCGGCGCGCTCGACGCGGTCTTCGCCAGCGGGGCCCGCGGCACTGTCGATTTCCGGTGGCAGGAGATCACCCCGGAGATGGTCGAGGAGGTCAACGTCGACCCGTTCGTGGTCTACGGCACGAACGACGGCTACGGCCTGATCGCCGAGGCCCGCATCTACGTGCGGCCTGAGACGGCCCCGGGCGGCATCTCGATCCAGGGTGTCGAGACGTTCGAGCAGACCGTGGCGGTGGGTGAGCTGCCCTACCTGCCCACCAAGGTGGAGGTCTCCTACAACGACGGCTCCCGGGACAACCAGGCGATCGGGGTCGACTGGCACTTCGACCCGGAGATCGTCAACACCCCCGGGCGCTACACCATCCTCGGCGACCTGGTCCTGCCCGACTACGTCAGCGAGGCCGGCACCACGCAGACCACGTTGACCCTCACCGTGGGCGAGGACACGCAGGCCCCGACGACAACCCTGACCTGGTCGCCGCCGGAGCCGGACGGGGACAACGGGTGGTACACGAAGGTTCCGTCCTTCACCCTCGACGCGCGGGACGCGTTCGCCGTGGCCCGCACGGAGTATCGAATCGATGACGGCGAGTGGACGCCCTACGCGGGCGGGCCGGTCCTCGTCGACCAGCAGGGCACGCACCGGGTCGAGTACCGCTCGACCGACACCAGAGGCAACGTCGAGGAGACGAAGGTGGCCACGGTCAAGGTGGACACGGTCGCGCCGACGCCGAGGTTCTCCGAGACCATCGGGATCGTGTACTTCGGGTCGGTTCCGCCCGAGCCCACGTGCACCGCGAGCGACGACACCTCCGGCGCCGCAGGCTGCGTCGTCAGTGGCTACCGCACCGACGTCGGCACGCACACTCTGGTCGCGACGGCGACCGACGCCGCGGGCAACGTCGGCACGGCCACGCAGACGTACACCGTGCTGCCGTGGACGCTCGACGGTTTCCGCGACCCGGTCCAGATGGGCGGGGTGTACAACACGGTCAAGGGCGGCAGCACCGTGCCCCTGAAGTTCCAGGTCTTCTCGGGCGCCACCGAGCTGACCGACCCCGCACTGGTCACGATCAGCGTCACGCAGGTCACGTGCGGCGCCGGCGCACGGACGGATGAGATCGAGACGACCAGCAGCGACGCCACATCGCTGCGGTACGACGCGACCGACCGCCAGTTCATCTACAACTGGAAGACACCGAAGACACCCGGGGCCTGCTACGCGGTGTCGGCCACGACAGCCGACGGGTCGAGCCTCACCGCGTTGTTCACGCTCCGGTGACGTGAGCCGACCCCCGGAGGAGGGGTCTCCCCGGCAGCCCCTCCTCCGTATCCAATTGATGCGTTCGACGTTGGTTGGAAGGCCTCGACATGGAACAGCGGACGCTCGGCCGGACTGGCCGGAAGGTATCTGTCATCGGCACTCGGGACGAGCAGCTCGGGGCGGACTGGGGCACCGTCGAGCCGGACCAGGCACTGGCGATCCTCGACGCTGCGGCAGG
>NICF_comb_assmDRAFT_10002381_pt1 | contig 14203 bp, 16 predicted proteins | sample NewIslPassag4_SG_FD_11279 | JGI IMG/M metagenome (IMG submission 11279) | reverse complement strand
GGCGGGAAGCCGAGGCGGGCCGGCAAGGCTATGTGGTGTTTCCCGCCATCGGCGACGACGGCGGCGACGAAGACGACGGGGTGTTGGCCGCCGCCCGGCGGTTGATCGAAGGGCCGCTGGCAGGACTGCCCGTTGGGGTCGTCCACGGGAGGATGCCGCCCGGCCAGCAGGCGGAGATCATGGCCCGCTTCCGGGCGGGACAAGTCAAGGTGCTGCTCGCCACCACCGTCGTGGAGGTGGGCGTGAACGTGCCCAACGCCTCCGTGATGGTCATCGAAAGCGCCGACCGGTTTGGGCTGGCCCAACTGCACCAGCTACGGGGCCGGGTGGGGCGCAGCCACCACCAGGGGTACTGCTTCCTCATCGCTGATCCTACGACCCCGGCGGCCCGGCGGCGTCTTCAGCTCATGCGCACCGTGCGGGACGGCTTCGCGCTGGCCCAGGCCGATCTGGAACTGCGGGGGCCCGGGGAACTCTTGGGCGAACGGCAGGCGGGCCTGCCCGATCTTTCGCCGCTGGCTTGGCCCCATGACGCCGAGTTGTTGGCGGCGGTGGAACGATGGGCGACGCGGCTTTTGGAGGAGACCGTCAAGGCGGCAGGCCTCGCCGGCCCCGCAGGGGGCACGCCTCCGGCAGCACCATTGCTGGTCCAGCAGCCACACCAAGAGCTCTGGCGGGCCGTGGCGCGCCGGTTTGGCGCGGCCATGGGTTCCCTGGGCGGTTTGGGGGCGTAAGCGTGCGAGTCATTAGCGGCCGCTGCCGCGGCATGCGCCTGCGCTCGGTGCCGGGCACCGCCACCCGGCCGACCACCGACCGGGTGAAAGAGTCCTTGTTCAACATCCTCGCTCCTTGGGTGCCCGGAGCGCGGGTGCTGGACCTTTTCGCCGGCACGGGCGCCCTCGGGATCGAAGCCCTCAGCCGCGGCGCCCAGGAAGCGGTGTTCGTCGAACGGGAGCCCCGGGCGGCGGCCGTCGTCCGAGCCAACCTGCGGCACACGGGCTTGGAATCGCTGGCGGAGGTGCGGCTGGCCGACGCGGTGCGGGAGGTACAGCGCCTGGCCCGGCAGGGCCGGCAGTTTGACCTGGTGTTCATGGACCCCCCCTACGGCCAGGGACTCGCGCAGGCGGCGTTGGCAGCCCTGGGCGCGGCAGGACTGGTCGCTCCCGATGGCTGGGTGGTCGTGGAGCACGGGGTGCGAGAGGAAATGCCTAAGCGGGCAGAGAATCTGGCACAAGTCCGCACAGTTCGCTACGGCGACACGGTGTTGACCTTCTTCCGGCCCACGCACGACCGCGGCCCGCGGGCAGCGGAGCCGGAGCCCGCCGGGGGGCGGAACGAGCCGTCCGCGGGCGACCGGGAGGGGGGCGCGTGATGCGAATCGCGGTCTGTCCTGGAAGTTTTGATCCCGTGACGCGTGGTCATTTGGACATCGTCGAGCGCGCGGCCCGCCTATTCGATCTCTTATACGTGGCGGTGTTGGACAACGCGCGCAAGCAGCCGTTGTTCAGCGCCCAGGAGCGGGTGGAGATGCTGGCCGAGGCCACTGCCTCGCTGCCCAACGTGCGCTGCGAAACCTTTTCGGGCCTGGTGGTGGAGTACGCCCGCAGCCGCGGCGCGACCGTCATCGTTCGTGGCGTCCGCAGCCCGTCGGACTGCGAGTATGAGGTGCAGATGGCGGGCATGAACCGGCAGTTGGACCCCGGCATTGAAACCTTGCTGCTTCCCACCTCTCCGGCCTTCGCCCACGTCCGGTCCAGCCTTGTCAAGGAAGTGGCGGCACTGGGCGGGCCCATCGAGCAGTGGGTGCCCGAGAACGTCAGCCGGCGCCTCAAGGCCCGCTTGCAGGAGAGGGGCGGTGCTGGCCGATGAACCGCATGAACCTGCTGTTGCTCCTGGACCGGCTGGAGCAGTTGGTGCAGGAGAGCCCGCGCATGCCGCTGGGAAACCGGGCGCTGGTGAACGTGGGGGAGTTGCTGGACCTCATCGCCAAGATCCGCGACGCCCTGCCTGAGGAGATCAAGCAGGCCGACCGCCTGGCCAGCGACACCCAGCGCCTGATCGAGCAAGGCCGGAGCGAGGCCGAGCGGATCGTCCGGGAAGCGGAAGAATATGCCGCCCGCCTCGTGAGCGAGTCGGAGGTGCTGCGGCGCGCCCAGGCCGAAGCCAAGCGCATCATCGAGGAAGCCCAGCGGCGCGCCAAGGAGATGGAGGAAGGCGCCGACGCGTACGCAGAGGGCGTCCTGCGCAACCTTCAGGAGCACCTGGAGCGGACGCTGCGTACCGTGCGCAAGGGCCGCAGCGAACTGCAGCGCTGATCCGCCGCAAACCTTACCGGAGCCGGGCCCAAAATACAGCCAGCCGCCGCGCCGTCGCGGCGGCGCCCACGACGGCGAGCATTCCCAAGGCCATCTGCGTGGCCGTCGCGGTGGAATGGAAGAGCCGCGCTCCAAAGGACAGGGATTGGGCCGCCCATACCGGCGCCCAGGCGGGCCAGTGCGCGGCCTGCCAGAGCCCGTGCGCGGGCCCCATGAGAACCCACGTGCAGGCGCCGGCCAGCAGGGCGTGCAGCGTGCGGGCGGCGATGTAGGGGCCGAGCCGGATGTCGGTGCCCTGCAGCATGGCAGCCACCTGGGCGTGGACCGACAGGCCGCTCCAGGCGATGACGGCGCTGGCGGCCACCGCCTTCTCCATGAGCGGGGCCGCGGCCGTGCTGGCCGTCTGCGCCCCGATGGTGATCTCAAAGGCGCCCCGCACCAGCGCATCCGCTACGCTGGGATGGACGTGAAAGTACTCCAAGGCCGCGGCCAAAAGTTGCGCGGCCAGGGGTACCACTCCAGCGATGCTCAGCACTTCGAGGAACACCGAGAACATCATGATGGCGCCGCCCACAAAGAGCAGGCTATGCATGGAATTGCGTACCGCGTCTCCGAAAAGCTGGCCGATGGGCCGGCCGTCCCGTCGGCGGGCTGACCGCAGGGCGGACAGGGCGCGGCCCAGCAGGGGACCGTCCGCGCGGCGCTCAATCGTTTGCGGCCCGCCTGGCGCGTGAAAGCGCATAAGAAAACCAACCCCCAGCACGCCCACGTAGTGTGCCAGAGCCAAGGGCCCTGCCAGCTCGGGCAAGGCGAACATCCCCACTGCCACGGCTCCAGCGAGAAACAGCGGGTCGGCGGTGTTGGCGAAGGAGACCAGGCGTTCGCCTTCCGCGCCCGTGCACAGTCCTGCCCGGCGCAGGTCGCCGGCCACCTTGGCGCCCAGGGGGTAGCCGGCCGCGAGCCCGACGGCAACGGCAAACGCGCCTGCGCCAGGGAGGCGGAAAAGCGGCCGCATAAGCGGTTCAAGGAGAACTCCGAGGCAGTGGATGACGCCAAGACCCATCATGAGTTCCGCCATGACAAAGAAAGGCAAGAGCGCCGGGAACACCACCTCCAGCCACAGGCGCAGGCCGGCCACGGAGGCGGAGAAAGACGCCTCCGGGAAAAGGAGGATCATGGCCGTGAGCAGCGACGCGACGGCGGCCATGCCGTAGATGGGCAAGGCCGAACGGGTGGTTTGGGGCACCGGGCGTCCCTCCTGTCCGCTCAAACATACGAGCGGCGGGGAAACAATTATGCCGGCGCGCACGAGCGCCCCGGCCCGGTCACGCCGGATCCCCGGCCGGACAAGAGGGAGGCCTCGCCCTACCTGACAGGCGACTTTCGTTGACACCCCCAGGGGCAGGCCGTATAATTGGGGCGGTGAGGAAGCGGTGCAACTTTCCATCGCATCGATTCGCGAACGGCGGGGGGCTTCACTCCCCTTTGATTTTATGGTGTCCCCGGCGGAGTTGGGTGCGCTTGACGGCGAGGCGCTCGCGGTGGCGCCGGTGCACGTGCAGGGGCAGGTGACCAACACGGGCGACTCCATGCTGGTCCAGGGGCAAGCCCGCGGCCAGTTCGCGATGACGTGCGCCCGCTGCCTTCAACCCATGCGCGCCGAGGTCGCGGCCGAGTTCCAGGAGCGGTTTCGCCGGCAAGGCGGGCGCCGGCACCCGGAGCCGGCTCAGGACCGCTGGGAAGCGCCGGTTTCCCCCGGCGAGGAAGAGGACGACGCGCGCCCGTACCAAGGCGACTGGTTGGATCTGGACGCCCCGGTGCGGGAGGCGCTCCTGCTCCATCTGCCCATGAAACCGGTGTGCGAACCCGGCTGCCGGGGCTTGTGCCCCCACTGCGGCGCGAACCTGAACGAAACCACCTGCGACTGCCGGCCGGAAAGCATCGACCCCCGCCTGGCCGTGCTCAAGGAGTGGGAGAAGCGGCCCGGCGCCGACTGACCGGGTGAAGCGGGGGCGCCGGCGCTTGTCCTGCCATCCTCAACCGACCGACGCACGCGGTGAGCGCTATAAAGAGGAGGTTGAACCCATTGGCCAATCCAAAGCGGCGCCATTCCAAGGCGCGGACGGGGAAGCGGCGTTCCACATGGACGCTGACGGCGCCGGGCTACGTGTCCTGCCCACAGTGCCGCCAGCCCAAGCTGCCGCACCGCGTCTGCCCCGAGTGCGGCTACTACGACGGCCGCCAGATCATCGTGACCAAGCAGGAGAAGGAGTAGCTCGCGCCCTATGGCCCCCAGCGGCCCGCTTCCCATCGCGCTTGATGCCATGGGCGGTGACAGGGCGCCGGAGGAGATCGTCCAAGGCGGCCTGTGGGCCGCGCGGGAGCTGCGACTGCCCGTCTGCCTCGTGGGGGACCGGACCCGCCTAGAGGCGCTCCTGGCGGGGGAGAGCGTGCCCGCCGGCGTCACCGTAGAACATGCGCCCGACGTGATCGCTATGGAGGAGGCGCCGGCGGAGGCCGTGCGCCGTAAGCGCGAGTCGTCCATCGTCGTCGCTGCGCGGCTGGTGGCCGGCGGGCGGGCGGCCGCGCTGGTGAGCGCGGGCCATACGGGCGCGGCTATGGCCGCGTCTTTGTTCCATTTGGGGCGGCTGCCTGGTGTGGACCGACCCGCCATCGCCATCCCGCTGCCTACCCGCACCGGCGTCTGCCTGGTGCTGGACGCGGGCGCGAACGCGGAGGTGCGGCCCGAGCACCTGTTGCAGTTTGCCCGCATGGGCCGGATCTACGCCCACGCGGTTTTCAACATTGCTTCGCCGCGGGTTGGGCTGCTCAACGTGGGCGAAGAGCGCACCAAGGGCACCCGAGTTGTGCAAGAAGCCCACGCGCTGCTGGAGGCCGACCCCGATTTGGGCTTCATCGGCAACGTGGAGGGCAAAGACATCCCCTACGGCGCGGCGGACGTCGTGGTGTGCGACGGCTTTGTGGGCAACATCGTGCTGAAGCTGGCTGAGGGCGTGAGCAGCGCCCTGTTGGACACCTTGAAGCAAGAGGTTTTCACCGGCTGGCGGGGCGCGGTGGCCGGCCTCTTGCTGCGCCCCGCGCTGCGGACGGTCAAAGCGAGGCTGGATTACGCCGAGTACGGCGGGGCGCCGCTTCTGGGCGTCAGGGGCGTGAGCATCATCGCCCACGGGCGATCGGACCGCCGGGCCATTTTCAATGCCATCCGAGCCGCCGCCGACGCAGTGCGGCGGGCGGTACCGGAGCGCATCGCGGCGGCGCTGGCGGCAACTCCTCAGGAATGCGAGGCACGCGCATGAGATCGGCAGGGATTTTGGGCGTGGGGTACGCGGTGCCCGAGCGCCGGCTGACCAACTTCGATCTGGAAAAAATGGTCGACACCTCCGACGAGTGGATCACCACCCGCACCGGCATTAAAGAGCGGCGCATCGCCGGAGAGGACACGGCGGCGTCGGACCTGGCAGTGCTGGCCGCCGAGCGGGCGCTTGCACAGGCGCGGGTGGAGCCCAAGGATATCGACCTCGTCATCGTCGCCACCGTGACCGGTGACTACGTGTTCCCGTCCACCGCCTGCCTGGTGCAGGACCGGCTCGGGATCCCCACAGCGGCTGCGTACGACCTGGCGGCGGGGTGCTCCGGTTTTGTGTACGCGCTGGACCAGGCCTGGCACGCGGTGCGGGTGGGCGCGTACCGGCACGCGCTTGTGATCGGCAGCGAGGTGCTGAGCCGCATCACCGACTGGCAAGACCGTTCCACGTGCGTGCTGTTTGGCGACGGCGCAGGAGCCGTGGTGGTGGGGCCGACGGAGGCCGGTTACGGCCTGTTAGCCACGTACCTTGGCAGTGACGGGTCGGGCGCGGAAAAGCTCTACGTGCCCGCCGGCGGGTCGCGGCGGCCCCTGACGGCGGAGGCGCTGGCTCGTCGGGAGCAGTACGTCCGCATGTGCGGCAATGACGTGTTCAAGTTTGCCGTTCGGGTGATCGAGGACGCGACGCTAGAGGTGCTGCGGCGGGCGGGCCTGTCGCCGGACGAGATCAGCCTGTTCATCCCCCATCAAGCCAACATCCGCATTATTGACGCGGCAGCGCGGCGGCTGGGCATCGCCTGGGACCGCATCGTGGTCAACGTGGATCGCTACGGCAACACGTCGGCCGCCTCCATCCCCATCGCCATGGGCGAGGCCCTGGAGGCGGGGCGCATCCGGCCGGGCGACCACATTGTCTGCGTCGGGTTTGGCGCCGGCTTGACGTGGGGTGCGGCGGCCATGCGCTGGGCAGGGCGGGATGGCCAGTCATGAGCGGCCGGAAGCTGGCCTTTGTGTTCCCCGGGCAGGGGTCCCAGGCCGTCGGGATGGGCCGGGAACTGTATGAGGCGTTTCCTGTTGCCCGCGAAGTGTTTCACCAAGCCGATGAGGCCCTGGGCTTTCCGTTGAGCCGGCTGTGCTTCGAGGGTCCCGCCGAAGAGCTTTGGCTAACTTACAACACGCAGCCCGCGCTGCTGACCGTCAGCGTGGCCGCCTACCGGGTCCTGGCTGCGCACGGGGTGCGGCCGGATGTGGTCGCGGGCCACAGCCTGGGGGAGTACAGCGCGCTGGTGGCCGCCGAGGCGCTGGATTTCGCCGATGCGGTGCGCGTCGTGCGGGCGCGTGGGCGGTTTATGAACGACGCGGTGCCCGCAGGCACGGGCACGATGGGCGCCATCATCGGCCTCGAAGCCGCGGCGGTCGAGGCCTTATGCACAAAGGTGCACTCGGGGCTCGTGGAGCCCGCCACCTACAACAGCCCGGGCCAGATCGTCGTAGCCGGGGAGGCCCAGGCGGTGGCCGAATGCCTAGAGCTGGCACGCCAGGCGGGCGCCCGGCGGGTGCAGCTTTTGAATGTGAGCGGCCCCTTCCACTGCCGGCTGCTGGAGCCCGCCGGCCAGCGCCTTGCGGAGGTGCTGGCGCAAGTCCAGATCCGCGACCCGCGCATTCCGGTCATCGCCAACGTGAGTGCCGCGCCCGTGACCACGGCCGATGGGGTGCGCGATGCCTTGATCCAGCAGGTGAGCCGTCCCGTCCTCTGGGAACAGACGGTCCGGTTTCTCGAGAGAATGGGGGTCGGCTGGATGGTGGAGGTGGGGGAAGGCAGGGTTCTGTGCGGGTTGGCCAAGCGCATCGCCCCAGGAATCGAGTGTCTCCCCTGCGGCGACCGGGCAGGACTGGAAAAAGTCCTTGCACGCCTATCTGGGGGTGGTGTAACATGAGACTTGCGGACAGGACAGCCCTCGTAACCGGCAGCACCCGTGGCATCGGCCTCGCCATCGCCCGCCGGCTGGCGGCGGAGGGTGCTGCGGTGGCCGTAACCGGCCGCAGCCAGGAGCAGGTGCAAGCGGTTGTCGATCAGCTCCAGGCGGAGGGGGCCAAGGCCGTGGGCTTCGCGGCCGACCTCACCGACGGGGAGCAGGCCGAGGCGCTGGTCGAGCGGGTCGTCGAACGCTGGGGCCAGCTGGACATCCTGGTCAACAACGCCGGGGCGACCCGGGACACGCTGTTCATCCGCATGAAGCCTGAGGATTGGCAGTACGTCCTGGATGTCAATCTGCAAGGTGTGATGCACTGCACCCGGGCGGCCGTGCGCCACATGCTGCGGCGCCGCTACGGCCGGATCATCAACATCTCGTCGGTGGTGGCGTTGACGGGCAACCCCGGCCAGACTAACTATGCCGCCGCCAAAGCTGCTGTCATCGGCTTTTCCAAGAGCTTGGCGCGCGAGCTGGCGGGGCGCAACATCACCGTCAACGTGGTCGCGCCCGGGTACATCCGGACCGACATGACAGACCGACTAAGCCAGCAACTCCAGGAAAAGTACATTGCGCAAATTCCCATGGGACGCGTCGGAGATCCTGAGGACGTGGCCTATGCCGTCGCGTTCTTGGCCAGCGAGGAGAGCCGGTACATCACCGGCCACACCCTCGTGGTAGACGGCGGCCTGACGATGGGTTGACCCGGTGCGGGACGACAAGGAGGAGAGGGTCGGGTGGACGTTCTTGAGAAAGTGAAGGAAATCGTGGCGGATCGGTTGGGTGTGGACCCGGAAGAGGTGTCGCCGGAGGCGTCGTTTGTAGACGACCTGGGCGCGGACTCGCTGGACGTGGTCGAGCTGGTCATGGCCTTTGAGGAGGCCTTTGACCTGGAGATCCCGGACGAGGACGTCGAGCAGATCGCGACGGTGCAGGACGCCGTCCGCTACATCCAGGAGCGGCGGGGCCAGGCCGACTGACGGTCTCGGGTCCAAAATGTGGCGCGGCGCGCTGGCTGCGGCGCGCTGCTGCTGTTCTTTTCAACGCGCACCCACCATGGGCCCGCGGGACCGGGAGGTGATGGCATGAGACGTCGCGTCGTCGTGACAGGCATCGGCGCCGTCACGCCTGTGGGCATCGGCAAGGAGGCCCTGTGGGACTCCTTGGCGCGCGGCGTTTCCGGGATCGGTCCCATTACTCGGTTCGACGCTGCGGACTATCCCACCCGTTTCGCCGGCGAAGTCCGGGATTTTGACGCCACGCAGTACATGGACCGCAAGGATGCCCGCCGGTTTGACCGGTTCGTGCAGTACGCGTGGGCTGCCGCCCGCATGGCGCTGGAGGACGCCGGTCTGGATCCTTCCCGCGTGGACGGCGAGCGTATGGGGGTTTTGATCGGATCCGGGATCGGCGGCATCGAGGTGCTGGAGGAGCAAGTGCGGGTGCTGGCCGAGAAGGGTCCGTCCCGCGTCAGTCCTTTTCTTGTGCCCATGATGATCCCCGACATGGCGGCGGGTTACGTTTCCATCCAGACTGGTGCTAAGGCGCACAACGCCTGCACCGTCACGGCCTGCGCCTCAGGGGCCAACGCCGTGGGCGATTCGGCGCGCATTATCGAGCGGGGCGACGCCGACGTCATGATCACGGGGGGGACGGAGGCGTCGGTGACGCCGGTGGCCCTGGCCGGTTTCAGCGCGGCCCGGGCGTTGTCCACCCGCAACGACGATCCCCAGCGCGCGTCCCGTCCCTTTGACAAATTGCGGGACGGGTTTGTGCTGGCGGAGGGCGCGGGGATCTTGATCCTGGAAAGCCTTGAACACGCGCAGGCCCGCGGCGCGCGCATCTACGGCGAGGTGGCGGGTTACGGCTGCACGGGCGATGCGTACCACATCACCCAGCCCGCCCCCGAAGGGGAGGGCGCCTACCGGGCGCTGCGTAAGGCGCTGGAAGACGCGGGCGTCGCGCCCGGCGAGGTGGACTATATTAACGCCCACGGGACGTCGACCGAGTACAACGACTACTTCGAGACGCTGGCCATCAAGCGGGCGCTAGGCGAGGCGGCGTACCGGGTGCCCATTAGTTCCACCAAGTCGATGACGGGCCATCTTCTGGGGGCGGCGGGGGCTGTGGAGGCCATTATCTGCCTGCTGGCCATGGAGCGCGGCTTGATTCCGCCGACCATTAATTACGAGGTGCCTGATCCCAACTGCGACCTGGACTACGTGCCCAACGCCGCCCGCCCGGCGCAGGTGGACGTGGCCGTATCCAACTCCTTTGGGTTCGGCGGCCACAACGCCGTGCTCGTACTGCGCAAGCTGCGCTGAGGCCGGGGGTCCCGGGCTGTGCGCAAGCCAGACACCCACGACGCTGCTGCCGAACGCACCTGGTCGGCCGGGTTGGAGGCGGTGCTGGGGGTGCCTCCCGACCCGGTCGACCTGTTCCTTGAAGCTTTCACCCACCCGTCCTTTTCCCATGAACAGCCCGAACCGCGGCCGCCCCATAACCAGCGGCTGGAGTTTCTCGGTGACGCTGTCGTCGGACTGGTGGTTGCTCACGAATTGTGGAAGCGCTTTCCGCGCCTGCCTGAAGGCGAACTCACCCGGTTGCGGATCGCCACGGTCAACAGCCGGGCGCTAGCGGATGCCGCACGGGCCCTGGGGCTGGGGCGGTGGCTGCGCACCGGCCGGGGCCATGAGCTGGGGGGCGGGCGGGAGCTCGAGTCGACCCTCAGCGACCTGTTTGAAGCCGTGACCGGCGCCGTTTTTGTCGCCCACGGACTGGCCGCGGCCAGAGACTTCGTCCTGCGCGGTTTGGGTGACGCCTTTGCCCGGATGGCTGCAGGGTTGTTGCCCGGTCTGGACGCGAAAACTCAACTGCAGGAGCGCCTGCACGCTTTCGGAACCGATCCTCCTCGCTACCGGCTGTTGGGGGAGGAAGGCCCCCCCCACGCGCGCGTTTTCCACGTCGCGGTGTACTGGAGAGGGCGGCATTTGGGTACCGGCAAAGGAGCCAGCAAGAAGGCCGCGGAACAGGCGGCGGCTGCGGAGGCGCTGGAGCGGCTGGCGGATCCCCGGTTCACGGCGGGGCTAGGGGGACCGGGGGGGCCGGAGCCGGAGAGGGGCGTGGACGATGGCTTGGGCCGGGAAAGCTTCGCCCAAGGTGATTTAGGACCGGGCACTGAGCCTCCGGGTGTCGAGAGCTGATCCGGTCGGGAGCAGGCTGCCCTCGGATGAGGGTGCCGGGCTGCTGTTACTGGACCCCCCTTGCCTGGAGTCCCGAGCGGCTGGGCGGCCGCCCAAGCGCCGCTAGAAGGTGCGCTGCAAGCCGACAACCCGTCCGAGGACGGTGGCATCGTCGCTGCCGTAGGAGGCGGCCAACGGGCGGCCGGTAATGGGATGGATGAAGCGGGGGCGGCCACCTGGGTACATGCGGCAAAGGACCGGTAGGCCCGAGCCCGGCTGCACCAGTACCAGGTCGCCGTCAGCGGGCTGCTGGTCCGGGTCAATCAGGAGTACGTCGTTGCGCTCCACCAAGGGGCGGTATTCGTCGGAGTCGATGGTCAGTGCGAAGGCACCGCGGCCGACGGGCTGGGTGGTTACCACGTAGCCGGAGGGCGCCGCGTTGGTGGGGGTTTGGGCCGGTACCAGCGGTACCTCCGCCACCTGTGGCGCCCGCAGCCGTCCGCTGTGGGCAGCGGGCACTGCGACGGCGTAGCGGCCGGTCAACACGGCGGTGCGGAAGGCCTTCAACCCGGCGAAGCCGGCTTTGCGCAACCAGTAGTACACGCTGCGCTCTTGGGCAAACCCCATCGCCTGCGCCAGTTGCCGGGCGGTAACAGACGGCCGCTGGAGGATGATCTCGGCCATCCGGTCCACGTGTCGATGGCGTTGGCTCATGACAGGAACAGTTGGTTGCTGGCAAGCCGAAAACCTTTACATCAATCATGACAACTCTGCGGCTGCAATCCGCTGGAGATGTGCATAAAACAGGTATTTCTGCGGGTCTGCCGGCGTACCGGGCCTGGGACGGAGCCGTGCGGCCGGCCGCGGGGCGGCGCCGTACGCTAACAAGCCGGCAGGACGGTTTGTTGCCGAGCGTGACCTGAATCGTCAACTGAAAAGGAAGCATTCTCCGTCGGGCGAATATATTGGACGATCGATCAGGGTCCATACGTTGGGGCGGGATGCACAGCCACCGAAGGAGGAGACGCCGAGCATGGAGGTACTCAAGGTATCCGCTACGTCTAAGCCAAAGTCTGTCGCCGGCGCCTTGGCAGCCGTGTTGCGGGAGAAAGGCATCGTCGAGATCCAGGCGGTGGGCGCGGGAGCGGTCAACCAGGCAGTGAAATCCATCGCGATCGCCCGGGGGTTCGTGGCGCCCAACGGCATCGACCTCGTGTGCGTGCCCGCCTTCAGCGAAATCGAGATCGACGGCGAGGAACGCACGGCCATCCGGTTCATCGTCGGTCCGCGCTGACCCAAGCGCGGACCGCTAGTGACCCGGCGCCGCGTCATATTCTCCCTAGACAAGCCATACATTTGGGGACGAAGGGAGATGTTGGGACAGGGAGGCGACGCGATGCGCCACGGGGGCAATCAACAGCGGGATTTGGCGTTGCTCGCGCGCATCCGGGCGGGGGACGGTGCGGCCAAGGAAGAGCTGGTCGAAAAGTACATTCCCATGGTCAAGCACATCGTCCGGCACCATTACGCCAGCTTCCTTGAGTTTGACGACCTTATGCAGGAGGGTCTCATTGGGCTGCTGGGCGCCATCGAAGAGTACAAGCCCCACCAGTACGATATCAAGTTCAGCTCCTTCGCTTATCTGTGCATCCTCCGCAAGGTCTATAACGCCATCAAGCAGACCAACAGCAATAAGCACAAGGCGCTCAACGACGCCATTTCCCTTTACAGTTACCTGTCCGCCGACGATTCCCGCACGGTGCTGGAACGCTGCGACGACGCGTCGCAGCAGGATCCCCTCGAATCGGTGGCCGAGAAGCTCACGTCTCAGTACCTGTGGCGGCTTTTGCGCAGCCATCTGTCGTTGCTGGAATACACCGTTTTCCGCCTGCTCTTGCAAGGGTACACGGTTTCCGAGATTGAGCGGCTCATCGGCGTGAGCCCCAAAGTGGTGGACAACGCCCGCACTAGGGTGCGCCTCAAGCTCCGGCGCCTGGTGGAGCAGTACGGTTCGCTCTTGGACCCACGGGTGCCCGCTGCGGGCCGGCGTCGGAAGGACCTGTACGCGCGGCTCAACGTCAGCCTTAGCGTTTAAAACCGGGGACGGGCTGTGGTAAAATGCAGGGGTGGTTCCCAAGGAGGTGCCACCCCGCTTGCGGCTGACGGCCCTGCACCTGTTGGGCTTCAAGTCGTTTCCCGATAAGACCGAGCTGCGGTTTGGCCCCGGCGTCACCGCCATCGTGGGGCCTAACGGCAGCGGCAAGAGCAACATTGTGGATGCCATCCGCTGGGTGCTGGGCGAGCAGAGCGGCCGCGCCCTGCGTTCCCCCCGCGCGCCGGACCTCATCTTCAAGGGCACCGCAACCCGCAAACCGCTGGGTCTGGCCCAGGTGACCATGGTGCTGGACAACAGCGACCGATCGCTCCCCGTGGAGTACACAGAGGTAGCCATTACCCGCCGCATTTTCCGCTCAGGGGAGAGCGAGTTTCTGCTCAACGGCAGCCCGTGCCGCTTAAAGGACATCCAAGAGCTTCTTTTAGGCACTGGACTGGGCAGGGGCGGTATGGCAGTGGTCGGCCAGGGGGAGGTGGACAGCATCCTGAGCGCCCATCCGCAGGACCGCCGCTTGCTGCTAGAAGAGACGGCGGGGACCAGCCGCTACCAGGCGCAGAAGCGGGAGGCCATGAACAAACTGGCGCAGGCCCGGGCGGACCTGGAACGGGTGCGGGACTTAGTCGGCGAGTTGGAGACCCGCGCCAGGGACCTGCAGGTCCAGGCGGCTGTGGCCGCCCGCTACCGCGAGTTGGCCCAGAAGCTGCAGCAGTACCAGGCCGCACGCCTCGCGCGTGAGTGGCTCGCGGTGTGGCGGCGCTGGCAGCAGGCAGAGCGGGAAACGGAGGCCGCCCGGGCGGCACTGGCCGAGGCCCAGGCGGCGCTGGAGGCGCTTGAGGCGGAGGTGCAGGCGGTCCAGCGGGAGCTGGCGGAGGCCCTGGCGCGCCGGGACACGGCGAGCCGGGCGCTGCAGGACGCTGAGGCGCGCAGGACGGAGTTGGCGCACCGGCTGGAGCTCGCGCGCGTGCAGCGGCAAGCGGCCGCTCAGCGGTTGGCCGGCCTGCAGCACGATCGGGCTAGGCGGGAGCAGGAGCGCCGGGAAACCCAGGAAGAGCTGGCGAAGCTCTCGGAGCAGTGGGCGCAGGAGGAGGCGGCCGTCCGGGAGCTGCGGGCCACCGTGGCGGCCCAGGAACGGGAGTTGGCCGGCTACGACGCCCAGCACCAGGAAGTGGTGTCCCGGCTGGAGCAGGCTCGCGCCGAGGTGCTGGAGGTGCTGCAAGAGACCGCTCAGGCCCGCAACGAGGTACGCCGCCTGGAGGCCGACATCGCCGGCCTGCGCGCCCGCCGCGAGCGGC
>NICF_comb_assmDRAFT_10002379_pt1 | contig 14205 bp, 10 predicted proteins | sample NewIslPassag4_SG_FD_11279 | JGI IMG/M metagenome (IMG submission 11279) | reverse complement strand
GCGGGACATCCGCCGGAGAAATGGCTCGAAAGGATCCGGGTTCTCGAAAATGACCATCGAATCGCCGGAGCGATCCCGCACTTGGAAGACCCGTACGCTCAAGTACGATAAATCACCCGAACGGCTGGCCCCCGTCAGCCGTTTTATTGTTGCGAGCGGTATGATCATCTACTTGCCGGCCATATTCAAAATAGTATTAAACGGCGGCTGAGGCAGAAGTTTCGCAGCGGTTTGCACATTCAGCGCGAACCGGATCAGGGAACGATGGTCCGGTTTTCCATCCCGGAGAAGGAGTGATGCCGTCCATACATTCCCTGTCTGCCGAATTCGGCCGTCTCTTCAGCCGCTTCGTCCGTTCTCCCATGCACAGCCTGGGGCTTAACTGCCTGGAGCTTAATGTTTGAGTTGCGAAACAATACCGACTCGAATCGAGCCGGTTTCCGAAACGGCCTCGAGCAAGTTTCCTTCCGACGCAAAGCTGCCCGCCTTATGAGTCCCCGAATTTACGCTGTATTGGACCCCCTCAATATCGACCAATACATCCCCGAGTGTGCTCCTTGCCCTAATCGCCCCCGAATCGGGCGGAGCGCTGAACCATACTTCAATATCCCCGACACTCGTTCTCGTGAAAATGTTTTGATCCAAGGTTACGCCTTCCGCCTCAATCGTGCCGGTCTCCGTCTCCAGCGCCAATTCGCCTGAAACTCCGGATAATCGTATATCGCCGGCACTGAGCTTGACTTCGACACGGTTGGCGGCAATATCCGTTACATCCACACTTCCGAATTCATTTCGAATGGAAACTTCATGGTATCGTTTTTCCGGCAGCGAAATGATGAGTTTTCGCTCCCCATTCTGTGCCCGGTCAAAAAAATGGATTTTCGTTTTCTCATCTACGGACAAATGCAGTTTTCCATTTTCTATCGAAGCTTCGATTTCAAACGGGTTATCTATAGCTTTATCCGTTATAAGTTGAATTGCAGCCAGATCGTTGGGAGATGAGTCCAAATAAACTTCCATCGCCTCCGAACGGATAAAGATACTGTCAAATTCATCGGCGTGAAAGAACCTCTCTTCCATGTTCTTGTCCCCTGATGCCGATTTGGGCCCGATCAAGGATGTCTCGAATCCTTCGACGATGGAAGTAACGGGGCTGGAACACCCGCTTAGTGACAAAAACAACATGGCTGACGCGGCCAGGACCGGGAGTCCGAATCGCTTTTTATTCATGTTTTCATCCCCTCTTTTCAAATCATGTGCCTGCTTTGCAAGATCAAGTTTTCATACGTTGCGTTGACCGTGGACAGCGGCGTCCGGGATTTTTCCGGGTTCTGTTGATCGTACAGATCTTTGTAATAACCGCCCAGTTCCATAAGCTTGCTATGGCTGCCCTTCTCTATAATCGTGCCGTTTTTGATGACAAAGATGGTATCGGCATGCCGCACCGTCGAGAGTCTGTGTGCAATCATAATGACGGTTTTTTCACGCCCGGCTTCATGGATCGACTTCTGAACCAATTGCTCGCTTTCGTTGTCCAGTGCGCTGGTCGCTTCGTCCAGCAACATGATGGCCGGATTTTTCAAAAAGACTCTCGCCAGCGCGATCCGCTGCTTTTGGCCCCCGGAAAGTTTGACTCCCCTCTCTCCGATTTCCGTATCGTAACCGTACGGCAAGGAGCAAATAAAATCATGAGCATAGGCTTTCTTGGCTGCGGCGATCACTTCTTCATCGCCGGCATCCGGTTTGGCCAGCCGTATATTCTCTTTGACCGAGGAACTGTACAGAAAATGATCCTGAGTGACGATTCCCATCTGATTTCGAATACCGGCAATGGATAGGTCCTTCAAATGGATGCCGTCAATCCGAATCTCCCCTCGATCGGGATCATACATTCGGGTCAGAAGCTGCAGGATCGTGCTTTTGCCGCCCCCGCTTTCACCGACAAAGGCATACGTGCGTCCCTTATGCAACGTGAACGACAAGTTTTTGATGACCTCATGATCGGGAGTATAGGAAAAGGAAACGTTGCGAAACGTAATGGAACCTTGGAATCCTGTCAACGGAACCGCTCGCTCCTTTTCCTTGACCGTGATCGGAGTGTCAAAGAACTCAAATATTCTCTTCAGCGCCACATTCCCTTCCGCAATGGCCGGAAACGCCTGGACAAGCGCCGAAACCGGACTTCTCATGCGGTCCACATAGGCAAAAAACGCAATCAACGCCCCCGGCGACAAGTTCCCGTGAATGACTGACAAACTGCCGGCCAAAACGACGATAAAGGGAGTCGCGTCGCTCAACACATTGACCGCCGCCAAACTAATGGCATTGATTTTCGCCTGTCGGTCCGTCAACTGCTCATATTGGGTCAAATGCCGGTCCAGTTCCTCGCTGTCCTTTTTTTCCGTCGAGAACAATTTGGACAAAAAAGCGCCTTGAATTTTTTCAAAGATAAAACCATTAAGCACGGATCGATACTTCATCATGCGACTCGTCGTCAACTTCAGCTTTTTGGAAAGCAAATGCGCCAGACCGAATTGAAAACCGACAAGGCCGACGGCAAGCAGAGTCAGCTGAACTTGTAGCGCCGCCATTACCCCAATGACAAAGATCAGCACGATCATCTCAATCCAGATATTCGAAAAAACGGCGGTCAGGTACCCTCGAATTTTCTCAATATCATCAAAGAACCGCGTTCCGACTTCTCCGCTCCTGTGTTCGGCAAAATATTTGGCGTCCAGAGTGTGGATTTTGTGAAACGTATCGGTCCGGAGCGCCTTGATGATATTGTTGTTGGCCTTATGCAGGAAAAATTGTCTTACGTATTCCATCGGTCCGCGGATGAGGAAGAAGACTGCGAGCATAACCGCCGCGATCAACGAAATCTGCCGGATCTTCCCGACGTTCGATACGGTTTCGTTCTGCAACAGGTCGTCAAACAAATATTTCATGACCAAAGGAACGGAAAGCGGAATAAGAAACCGGAACAAACTGCCGATAAACCCCACAATATAAAGCTTCATTTGTTTTCTGGCGTAAGGTGCAAATTTGCGGAAAACCATCATGCGCGCCCCCATTTGCGATTCGTATCCTGCATTCATCATAGCTCGTAAATGGACGGCTCAACGCGCAAATAATGAACACCGGGGCGCAAATGAAGAGCCGCGGAGCGCAAAAGATTGCGGAATGCACGCAAAAGCAGCGGGACATTCCGATCGTCAATTGCCGATTGAGCTCATTCTACCGGACTTGAACCGCATAAGACGCGGTGAAGACTCGGCCTTTATGCTGAAATTGGGCCCAGATTTTATACACCCCGTTCTTCGGAAAGGTTGCCTCAAAACTGGCATCGGGTCCCGATCCTTGGTCTTCCTCGGCATGCACATGCACGTACCGCTCTCCATCTTCGGAAAGAATGACCACATGGCCGATCGAGCCCAAATAAGGTTCCAGATCAGTAATCGGTCGGCCGGAAACCTCGTCCTCCACATGAAATGCGAGCACGGACTCCTCATCGGGTGCGAGGCTGCTGATCCGAAGCGTAACGCGTTTGCCGTCCGTTGTCGCTTCAAGCGGATCGGTCAAAACTACAGGCGCGGGCAGCGCGGGTTCCCCTTCCACTTCCAGCCAGGCCAGCTTCGTCATCGCGTCGCCCCCGGCAGGCTTAAAGTCGGCAATCATCCGATACTCGCCTCCCGCCGGAAAATCATTCGCAATCTCGAATACGCCCCCGCCCTTATATTCCGGGTGTACATGGTTGAAGTACGACAAATCTTTGCTGACCATGATCAAATGCAACAGCTTTTCATGCGTCAGCTCGAATGCTTCCACCGGCGAGCCGTCCTGAAGCCTGAACGAGACTTGAATGAGATGGCCTGTACCTTCGCCGGTCGGTGACGGAGCCAATTTCCAGTCCGCCTTCACATGATCCGCCAAGATGCGGGTGCCGACGTCGCTTTCATCCAGCTGCTCGTCTTCCCATGCCTGTTGTCCGCCGCATGCGCTAATAAGCAGCATGCACATTGAAACCGTGAGCATCAAAAATCGTTTCATCCATGCCCTGTGCATAACAGGTCACCCTCCTCCATTTACTATGCCTTCATCATAAACCCGCGGAGATCCGCCGATCGCGCAAACCGTGCAACTCGTCCCGCAAATCTTTGCGCCGAACGCGCAACCACACGGATCGCATACAAGGATATGCCGGTAAAAGCCGATAAAAAAAGAACCGCCGGTGACGTTCCATCGCCCGGACGGTTCAACATGGGTTCATTTTGCGTATTTTAACGAAGGTCTTCCAACGGAAGGATGCCGAGGCTTTTCGCCTTTCGGATGAGCTCCACCCGCGAACTGACATGGAGTTTCTGAAAAAGCTCTGTCAAATTGTACTCCAGCGACCGCTGACTGATCATCAACGCCGCGGAAATCTCCTTGTTGCTTTTGCCTTTTGCCAATTCGCGAAGCAGTTTGTCTTCTTCCATCGTGATGGTGGTCTCCTCGCCGGCCAGTTCTCCCTTCACCACGATTTCCTGGCGTCTCAGCTGTTTCAGCAGCTGCATCGGGACGATCGCTTCTTTTCTCGCCGCGCAGCGCAAGGCTTGAATCAGCTGTTCACGAGTGGAAGTTTTCGCGATAAAACCCGATACGCCCGACTCCATCAGCAGGTTGAAGTGCGGTGCAATTTCAAAGCCGGAATAAATCAAAATCACCGCATCCGGCACGTATTCGAGAATTTTGCGGGTCAAATCGGCGCCGTTCATATTCGGCATATATAAATCAAACAGCATGACATCGAACTTTTTCAGGCGAACCAAGTCCGGCACAAGGTATACGTCGGTTTCGATCGTAACGTTCATCCCCGGCTCGGATTCAATGAGCATCTTCGTCCCTTCCACAACGGAACGGTGATCATCGACTAACAAGATTTCCATTTTTGCTTCCCCCGCTCTCATCTTTTGGGAGTCGGATCTTTACGTGAAAGCCTTGTCGAGGCGCGGAATGAAACTCGATGGTCCCTTCCAGGCTTAGCACCCGCTTTTCCATCCCCGCCAGGCCCATATTTTGAAACGTGCCGCTGAAGGCGGACGAATCCATCCCGACCCCATTGTCCGAATAGGTGAACGCGATCCCGTCCGTCGTATCCGCAAGCGACATCACGACTTTATCCGCCCTGGAATGCTTGTTGGCGTTGTTCAGCAGCTCTTGCACGATACGGTAAATGCCCAAGGTTTGCTCTTCATTCAACTGAGCATGGAAATCATCCGCCGTAAACTCGATTTCGTAATTGGCAAACATGCGCGTATATTCAAAGAGGCTCTTGAGCGACTCTACCAGTCCCATTTTCAGGAGAAAAGGCGGGCGAAGCTCATTGCACGTGATGCGAATCTGATGAATGGCGTCCAGAAGGCCTTCCTCAATTTGCATAAGCTCTTGCCGCGTCTCCTTCTCAAAGTTCCGGGTGGATCGCAACGATTCCAGCTTTCGATACCAATTTATCAAATCCTGCAGCACAGAATCGTGCAAATCGCTCGACAGCGTGGCTCTTTCCTTCTCGGACAGCTTGAACAACAGCCGCAGCATCCACTTCGGCGTCTCATTGGTGGAGACCAGTTCCTCCAATTTCTTCATCAAATCTTCGATGAGGTGGAGGTTATCATAGAGAATGGTCACATAATGGACAGCGGTGTCCAGCCACTCCTTCTCCATGCCCGACAGAGGGCGCACCCGCTCGATGCGCAAGTATACCGGATGCTGCTCCTCGCCAATCTGAATCCACGATTCACGGCTGCCTTCATGCAGCGGCGCCTGCCCCCTGGGCAACTTCTCAATGGAGGCGCCCGCAACAGGGAGCACCGCTTTCACTTCATCCAGAAGCCGCTGCTCCAGATCGGACACTTTCATCACGTTCGCCAAATCGTTCGAGAAGCGGTTGATGCTCTGCTGCAGCTCTTTATACCGCTGCTCGCTGTTGATGAGGTCCCGCTCCTCCTGTTTCCGTTTCGTAATGTCCTTGACAATCCCGTGAATCCCATTGAGTTGTCCGGATAAGAAAATGGGCACGAACGTGATGTTTACGATAATCTCGTTTTGGCTCGATGTATTTAAGCGGCATTCCAGATCGGTAGGTTTGCCCGTCTGCCTCACCTCGTGCAAAGCCTCGTACACCGCCATGTGGTCCTCATCGCGGATCATGCCGAGCAAGCAGCGGTTGGTCAACCCCGCAAGCTTTGCCCCTGCGATTTTCTCAAACGCCGGATTGGCGTTGACGAAATAATACTGGCTGAGCTCGATAGAGAATACGCCGTCCAAGTTATGTTCAAACAACGATTTGTAGCGCTGCTCGCTTTCTTCCAGCGCGAGCTCGGAGCGTTTTTTCTCCGTAATATCCATCATGAGTCCGTCGAACCGTTCGACCTCGCCCGAAGGGGACATAGAGGGGTGCATCATCAATTTGATGTAGACAGGATCTTCCTCGTTCCGGATATTCCGGATCTCCCGCTCCAGCTTGACCCCTTGGTCCAGCAGTTCTTTCATCTCCCCCATCATCATCTGATGATCATCCGGGTGAATATGGTCATGCATCCGAATGGGGTGGTGAAAAGCCGTCTCCCTCGACACCCCGGTAATCTTCTCCACATTTTTCGAGAGGTAGTAGTATCGGGTGAAGTCTTTGTCTACAGAGAACACGGCGGCACGCACATTGTCCAATATTTTCTCCAGGAATTCTTCCGCTTGCTTGCGCTCGCTGACATCCCGCGCTGCCACGACGACATATCGGACTTCGCCTTCATGATTAAGAACCGGCTTGACCCGCGCCTCGATGTGGATCACATGCCCTTGCGCGTGCAGCGCACGATATTCCAAATCGACCGCTTGCCTCGTCTCCAAGGCGCGTCTGTGCATCGCGCGCGTATAGGCGCGGTCCTCCGGGTGGATGACCCGGAATGCGTCAGTTCCTTTATACTCGTCCGCCCGATAGCCCAGCAAGTCGAACAAGGAAGGCGACACATAAAGAACAACTCCTTGATGATCCGCCACGACAATCGTATCCATCGTATTCTCCGCGATGATGCGAAACAGTTCCTGATGTTCGGCCTGATCGTTCTCCATGCGCGACTCCCCTTTTTTCAATCGCCTTAACCCAATTATACACGATCCCCTATTGAACCAACGCGCAAAAAAATAGCGAACGTCCGCAATTTATGCGGGGTTCGCAGGCAGGCTGGGGTGCCGCGAATCTCTTGTTTGCATGCATCGCATTTCCCAGCCGCGCATCATTACTCGTAGCGAAGCGCTTCGCCCAAAGGCGTCCTCGCCGCTTTGCGTGCGGGCGACAAACCGGCAAACCAGCTGACGGCCAGACCGAACACTCCGCAAGCCAGGATAATCTCCCATGAAATCTCGAATTCGAAGGTCAACATGTTCATCTGCAGGAACGACGACGTCAGGTAGATCAGCAAGACGCCCACGCCGCAGCCAATGATGGAAGCTGCCCATCCGAACGCCAACCCTTCCCGCCGAATCATCCGGAGAATTTGCTTGCGCGTCACCCCGACGGCCCGCATCATGCCCAGTTCGCGGATGCGCTCCAAAACGTTGATCGACAGCGTATTGGAGATGCCGATTCCGGATACGACGAGCGACAGGATGATCAACCCGTTAATGATACTGAAGGAACCCGTATTTTGCAAACTGATGACCGTCACCCAGTCCTCCGGGCCCCACATTTCTTCCACCCGTTCGCCGAAGGCGTTGAAGACGCGTTCTCTCAGCTGCAGCGGACTCGTATCCGCATCCTTGATGATGAGCGCATTGCGCACGTACTTCATGCCGAAATGCGTCTTGAAATCCGTATCCTTCATGAATGCGCCGTACCCGTTATTTTTCATCGAGTCGACAACAGCCGCTACCTTGAATGCTTTCAGTCCATCCACCGTCTGCAGCACAATCTCTTCGCCGATTTGTCCGCCCCACACCCCGTAAGAGACGCGGTCCAGAATGATCTCATCGCTGCGCAGCTGCCGGACGAGCTCGCCATGCTCCCTGTCCCCGGGTTCGAACAACGGGAACCGGTCAATCCAATCGGCGCCGACACCGTAGACGGGCAATTTCCGCTTCTGTCCCTCATACATCCAGATGACGGAGGTGTGCGCATACGTTACGGCATCCGTTACCCCCTCAAGGCTTCGAATCTTCTCCAAATCATCTTCTTCGATATGGTGAAACATCACATCCAGGTTGCCGCCATACGACGAATAAATGACTCGCTCGTAAGTTTGCAGCATCGCCCAGTTCAGCGAGCTCATGAGGACGATCATCGATATGCCGAGGCTGAGCACCAGGGACGTCATCGCGGTGCGGATTCTGTTCCGCTGCAAATTGTGTGCGGCCAATTCCCCGGTAAATCCGAATCCATACCGATAGACGGGTTTCATGATGAAGCTGACCGCGGCGAACAGATACGGATAGAGCAGGGTTACGCCGACGAGCAACGGGACGACAAGCAGCAGGTGCTTGATGAAGAAGGCGGAAATGACCAGTGCGCCGCCCAGAATGAGACGCAGGACCGGGACTCCTTTCCTTGCTTCCGGATGATCCCGCAGCGCCGCGATGACACTGACTTTGCCCGCCTGGCGAATGGGCACATAGGCGGCGATCGCCGGAACGAGGATGCCGGCCGCGGCGGACACCAGCAGCCCCTTCCACAGTTCCGTCTCGACCTGACTATAAATGCCGAAGATCATAAAGACGAGTTCTTTCAGGACAATGGCGAACCCATACCCGAACGCAAGTCCGATGGCCGTGCCGATGACCGATAAGAGCATGACTTCGCCGAACACCATCCGCTGCAGCTGACCGGGCGTGTACCCGATCGTCTTCAGCGCCGCGAATTCCTTCTTCCGCTCGTTTACACCGACATAGAGCGAGTTGAAAATGACGAACGCGCTCAAAGCGATTCCGAGGAAACCCGCCAAGTATAGCGCAAGGAAGAAGGAATCCTTCATGCTGACGTGAAAGTAGATCGAAACCGGCTGCATATAGGTGCCTTCGTGCCGTCTGGTGAGCGCATCAACCTGCCGCTCCAGTTCCCCAAGGTCGGCGCCGGGCGCCGCCTTGATCAGAATCCCTTGTATCTTGCCGGATTTGTCGAACCATTCCTGCAATGTCGTCAGAGGAAGCGCAATCGACCAATGGTGGTATTTCGCCATGAACCAGTTACGAGGGCCCATCAGATCGAGCGTGTATTCGACGATGGCGGTGACCGGAATCGTCTTGATCCCCTGATCGGTCTCGAAAGACAGCGTCTGTCCCACTGCCAGTTTCATCGCCCTGGCCGTCTGATCGGTAATGATCGCGCCCCCGGCGTTCAAGTCGCCGTCGATCACCTTGAAATTGGTGACAGGCGTATCCAGATGGCTGTAACCGGTCAGCACGACGCGCTTCTGAATGGCGGCGACGCCTTCTTGTTCAAGATGAAGCTTCGTATTCTCCTTCAGCACGGCAATCGCCGTTGCGTTCTCGAGCTGCTGCGCGGCTTGGTAAACCCCTTCCGAGAAGTACGCCTCCGTGCCGAGTACTTGAAAGTCCGATTTGCCGAACGCTTCTTTCAAGAAAATCGGAATCGCCTTCTCCGTGGTATCGACGGCCGTGATCACCACGAAGGCCGCGGCAACGCCGATGATGACCGAGAGCAGCGTCAGGTACGTGCGGCGTTTGCGCCGGAACAGATTACGCCAGGCAATCCGCAAGGTCATGCGTTCCCGCTCCTTTCTTCCGATCCCCGACGATTTGGCCGTCCTGGATCGTAATGATGCGGTCCGCCGCATGAGCCGCCTGCGGATCGTGCGTGACCATGACAATGGTGATGTGCTGTTCTTTGTTCAGTTTGGACAAGAGCGCCAAAATGTTCGTCCCGTTGCGCTGATCGAGGTTGCCCGTAGGCTCGTCCGCCAAAATCAGCCGCGGCTTCATCGCGAGCGCCCTGGCGATGGCCACGCGCTGCTGCTGGCCTCCGCTTAACTGGGCGGGAAAGTTTCGCTCTTTTCCTTCCAGATGGACGTCCCGCAGCAATTGCTGAACCCGGTCGTTCATTTCGCTCTTCGATGCCCGGTTCGCGGCTAGCGGAAGGGTAATATTTTCCGCCACCGTCATCATCGGAAGAAGCTGATAGTTTTGGAATACGAACCCCACCCGTGTCCGGCGGAACAGCGTCCGTTCCTGCTCACTCATCTGATGCAACGGCGCACCGTCAACGATTACGCTGCCCGACGTCGGAAGATCCAGACCGCCGATCAGCTGCAGCAGAGTGCTCTTCCCTGAGCCGCTCGGTCCCATAATGGCCGCGAACTCGCCCTTTTCAATATGCAGGTCCGTCTCCTTCAACGCCTTAAAGCCGCCCGCTTCGGTGGTGAAAACTTTGGATACCTGGTTCAAGGTGATCATGCGTTCGTCATACCTCCTGGTTTGCTTCAAATTCTCTCAAAATTCTCTCTGACGAAGCCATCATAAACCAGGATGACCAAACGCAACGCGCAAACATTCGCTTCCCAGGCGCAAATCCTTGTACGTCACGACGCAAAAATATGCGGGTAGCACGCAAAGGTTGAATTCGCCATCCCACCCCGGAGTCTATCCGGAAGAAGTCCGGAGCGGGCCTTTCGCCATGTCCCGCATCCGCTTCGTTTCGTTGAACCGCATTGTTGAACCGCATGTGCCGGCGGACGGATCATTTACTTGGATGCGGCAACTCCGGCATTCACGACATTCGCGGATGATGCCGCCCGAGTCTTTTTGGTTGCAGCAGGTTCGCCGTATGTGCGCAGGTATTCTTTCAATCCCCCGTCAAAACCAAACGTATATTCCACGGCATCCGTCGGACAAACATAAATGCACGTCGAACAAGAAATACATTCGGTTGACAGCACTCTCTTCCCTTCGTACATATAGTCCAACAGCTTGATGTCCATCGGACACGCCCGTTCGCAAGCAAAGCACTCCACGCATTTTTCCCGTCTGATGTTGATTTTCATCAAAGAAAAACGGGAACCGATTTTCTGAAAAACGGGAATCGGGCATACATATTTGCACACCGCCCGATTATCCTTCAGCACAACGGCGAGGAGAAACCCCAGCCCGTAATAGATGAGATTGCCGATCAAAAACCAGTACAATTCCCTCAGAGACTCTTGCTCAGGCGGAGTTTGAAGCACGAACAAAACATACAGGACCAAACCCAGCGAACCCAGAAAATGAACATAGCGGAACACGCCGAGGAAAGGAATGCGGCCTTCTTTCGGTTTTTTCCAGGGAAGCAGGTCCAATACGGCCACCGTCCAGCAGGCATACCCGCACCAGCCGCGGCCAAAAACAAGCGTTCCCCCGATTTTGGCCACGAGATAATGGATCGTCGCGCCTGCAAACACCCCGGTAAAGATATAAAAGAAAAATCCCTCAATCTGCATATTTTCTTTGCCGATGAGCCCAAGAAAGATGACCATATAGGAACCAACCAGAAATTGCGTGACCAGCCTCCCGCGATGCCTGATCCTTTTGGGAAGAACCGCTGTCAAAAATAACCCGATGGCCACCGAAAGCCCGATATAGGAGAAATTCAACAAGTAAAACACATTGTTCTGAGTAAGCCACAGTGTAATCGCAACTGCCAAAAAAATCGACAAAAACACAACGGGCAGAATAAAATGCCTTCCCCTCACGTCCCAACTTTGATTTCTTTTCAAGTCGTCATCCTCGTTTCCCAAGTGTGTCATTTGCGTTATTGTCCTTTATACTATCACGATGTCGTATTGCTGGCGAGTGCCAATGATAAAGTCAGCTACCGTAGAGGGGAAGGTTGTTCCAGTGAAATTTCGACAATCTTCGCAGGAGCGAAATCATGCCGTATTAATCGAGATGTCCAGATTGCGGTTCTATCAGAAGGGCCGTATGGAGCATTCTACTGGCGCTTAAATTAGAGAGTGGTTTTCTCAGTTGGGCAAATTCAATGGCACGTTCCACCCGTATGCCTCCTCGATGTTAGGATCTCCTCTTCAACGCAATGACCGCGTTGCTGAAAAACCCGCATCCGATGCCGACCGCTCCGCCGACCACGACGCCGATCAGCGTTTCGATCCAGCCTCCGGCAAGAAACGCCTCCCGGCCGCCTCCGCCGAGAAATCCCGCAAGCCCTCCGGCGGCAACCCCCAAGAACAGAAATCCCGCATAAAACAGACCGACAGCTTCATGATCGGCAGGACTGAGGCTTTCGTAGTACGATGCGAACCGTTCCTGCAAATTGGCGGACATGGCGGAATCGCTGCGGAACTTCAAATCTTCCTTCGCGCGTTCGAACGCCTCCTGCTCGGACAACCCTTCCGCCATCAAATCCTTCATGTAATCGCTCATGTAAAGAATCATGTCGTTTTGCGCATCCAGCGCCGTCTGCGAACGGCTTTTGAATTTTTCAAGTTTCGCCCTGATCTTGTCTTTGGTTTGACCGCTTTTGCGCCGCAGCTTTTCCATGTAGGTCATTTCGGCCTCATCCAAATAATGCTGCGCTTGCTCCTTGGCGAACTTGCTGATTTTTTCCTCAAAAGCGAGCGCCTCTTTCCGGTCAACTTCCAATTCACCGGTGATTTCATTCGTGTAAAAGGCAACGGTCACCACATAAAACTCATCACCGTTTTGTGCTCTGATATAATGTTCCGGTCCTGAATAAACGTTTATCAAATTGAGGTTTCCCGCTTTTAAATGGGTTTCCTCATACAATTCCCTTCTGGCCGTATCCTCGACGGATTCGCCTAATTCCATAAGCCCCCCGGGAATGCCCCAGAATCCAAACGGATGTTTTCTCTGCTGCAATAATATATTTCCGTCGTGATCTACCACTACGATGACTGCCCCGACAAAGATGAGCGGTCTTGTACCCACAATTGCTCTTAATTCTTCCACATATCCCAATATAATCCCCCCATGAGTCCATTTATTGGTGCGCATTCCCATCCTTGCATATTTGGCACCATCAGTAGGCGGAAACCATTCGGTTGTAGACCGATACCGCATCCGTAATATTATACTGTTCAGTATAATGATCTCCTTTGGCCCCGGCTGTAATCAAGATATATTCCCGGTTGCCTACTTTCGCGAGACTGGCCAGACATAGACCGGCTTCATCGGTATATCCGGTTTTTCCTCCCAAAATTTCTCCGCCCATGATGTTTCGATCGTGAAGTTTTTCAAACATGGTACTGTAAAGGGTGATCCCTTCAGGATGTTTGTTCGTAGGCTGCGTGGAATGACGAGACGTTGTAAAAATCGTCCTGAACATATCATTTCGCAAAGCATAGTTTAAGAGAACAGCCAAATCTTGAACGGTTGAGTAGTGATGGTCATCGTGAAGTCCGGTGGAATTTTCAAAATGGGTGTTGTCCATCCCGAGATCCGCCGCCTTTTGATTCATCATCACCACAAATTTCCGCTCCGAACCGGCAATGTGATCCGCAAGCGCAATGCAAGCTTCCGCGCCGCTGGCAAGCATCACCCCGTATAAAAGATCAATCGCCTTCACCATCTCCCCCGCCTCAAAACCGGCCAAAGAAGCATTGGCACTGTAAAGCCCATGAAATGTGTGATCGGTCAGTGGTATCTCCTCTTCCAAATTGGGCAAATTTTCAATGGCGACAATCGCGGTCATCATCTTGGTCAAAGAAGCGGGAAACATTTTTTCTTCACTATTTTTTTGCATCAAAACCGCTTGATCTTCCAAGCGGATTAAAATGGCATGAGCACTATACAGTTCGTCGGCCCATGAAGGGAAAGACGTCGTGTCCCCAGGTTGCATATCTTCATTTGTTCGTTCAACTCTTTGCCGGATTTCCGGAGCAATGAAAAATTGGAAAACCAAAATGAAAATGACTACGAATATGAAAAATCCGCGTATTCCCGACTGTTTTCTATTTCCTTTGCGAATCCTCATCAAACAACGCCCCTTCCGTAATATTATTTAACCTATAGAAAAGGGGCGTATTTAAATTTTATCTTATGAATTCCTTGAGATTTTCTTAAGATGGCGACGTTAAATTCCACGAAAGCGTCCATAAATTTTCTATAAATTTCTAACTCAACTTTCGCACCTTGAAAATTAGTGTTAAGCCTTGATATGACTAGGATTTCTTATTGAAAAATCTCGTTCTTGACAGAAAAACACCTTTC
>NICF_comb_assmDRAFT_10002377_pt1 | contig 14207 bp, 10 predicted proteins | sample NewIslPassag4_SG_FD_11279 | JGI IMG/M metagenome (IMG submission 11279) | reverse complement strand
CAGGTCCGTATGTTGGAAGTCGGGAGGGGTCTGCTTCTCCACACAGAATGGGTACTCTCAGCGTTCACCGGTAGGCGCAATTCATGAATTGCCCCTACCAAGGCTGACGCCGCGACATGCCAACTGACCCCGGGCACGACAAGCGTGCCCCTCCGGAAGAATCCCGGCCCCTCCGCAAAACCTCCGAGGGACCTGCTTGTCAGGTCCGTTGGAGCTATCCTGCGTCTTACTGCGGGCGCTGCTTCTCTACACGCAACGGGCACGACAAGCGTGCCCCTCCGCAAAACCCCCGAGGGACGTGCTTCGGAGGGATCTGCTTGTCAGGTCCGTATCTGGGAAAGGTGGAGCGTGACAAGCTTTCCCCGCTTATTCGCTGGCTTGGTCGAAAAATCGAGAAAAATTGCTCCAGGAGGGGAAAAAGCACCCTGTTTGCCGCATCTCCCGCGGGGAGGGCATTTTCCAGACCTTTCGGAAGTCCCGTCAATCACGCGAGATGGGAACAACGCAACGGACTCGGTCAGCGTGTCCATGCCTGGCAGTGCGGGCGGCTGTTTTTTACAATGACGGACGCTCGAAGCCCGGCAAACAGGCGTTCAGACTTTAACAGCAGAGATGTCCTGAAGATTGTTCCCGGTTTCCATTCCCAACCATGGGAAAAATGGCCGATCGCGATGCAGACGACTCTCGTGCGGCTCCGGTGATTGCGGGGCCGGTCGCGTCTTCCCCCGAGCAAACTGACGAAGGTATCCGACCGCCGCCCCGGCATTTCCTGGAGATGCTTCTCCGCATGGGGCCGGGAATGATCATCGCGGCGGCTGTCGTGGGTTCTGGAGAACTGATTTTGACCCCCCGCACCGGCGCGGAGGCGGGGTTCACTCTGCTCTGGCTGATCATTCTGGGCTGCGTGAGCAAAGTTTTTGTGCAGGTCGAGCTGGGGCGCTATGCCATCCAGTCCGGTCAGACCACCCTGCTGGCGATCAACCGACTTCCCGGTCCTCGCCTTCGCGTGCACTGGATGCTGTGGTACTGGGTCGTCATGTTTGTGGTGAGCCTTGCTCAGCTCGGGGGAATCGCTCACGGGGTGGGCCAGGCGCTCGCGCTGGCGTTCCCCATTAACGGCAGCTTCACGCGATTGCTCGCCGCCCAGGAGCAATGGGATACTGAAGCCGCCCGGGTGCGGGAGGAGATCCTGACCGAACTTCGCCAAACCGGTCAACTTCCCGCACGTTCTGAAATCGAGACGAAAGTACGGCAACGGCTGGGACGACCGCGGCCCAATTATGGCGTGGGGGCCTTCTGGCTCACGGACGATCTTCTCTGGGCGGTGGTCATCTGTCTAGGGTCGATTCCGCTGTTGACATGCGGGCGTTATCGCCTGATCCAGTGGGTCTGCACCATCCTGGTGGCGGTTTTCACCCTCGTGACCATCTTTTGCGTGGTGGCTCTGCAATTCCAGCCGAGCTGGGCGATCACATGGCGCGACCTTGCCAGCGGGCTGAGCTTCCAGTTACCGCCGGGCGCTAACCGTTGGGCAGCCCTGGGCACCGCTCTGGCAACTTTTGGAATCATTGGAATGGGCACCAACGAACTCATCACCTACCCCTACTGGTGCCTGGAGAAAGGCTATGCCCGCTATACCGGACGCTACGATGGTTCTTCCGCGTGGGTATCTCGAGCTCTGGGATGGATGCGTGTCATGCGTGCGGATGCCTTCTTGTCCATGGTCATTTACACTTTCGCTACCGCTGCTTTCTACATTCTCGGCGCCGCCATTCTCCATCGAGCAAACTTGATTCCCAGCGGGGCTCAGATGATTGCCCATCTCAGCGAGATGTACGTGCCTGTCTTCGGAAACTGGACGAAACTTTTCTTCCTGACGGGCGCGTTTGCAGTTCTGTATTCCACGTTTTTCTCGGCGATGGCCGGGCACTCCCGCGTGGCGGCGGACGCGGTGGCCATTGTTGTCACAGGAAAATCTGGCGAGCAGGGTCCACCTCAACGATGGGTGACGGCTTTCGCCATCGGATTCCCCCTGTTTGCCCTCATCACGTGTCTTTGCTATCGGGAACCCGTGGGGCTGATCGTGGCCAGCGGTTTCATGCAGGCGATCATGCTGCCCATGCTGGCGGGTACAGCTCTCCATTACCGCTATCGGGAATGCTCGCCGGCCCTGCGGCCGGGAGTTCTCTGGGACATCTGCCTGTGGATTTCCGCCACGGCGCTTCTCATTGCCGGACTTGCCGGAGCTTGGATGGGGCTGCGACAACTCCTGGCAGGATAGGCAAGCTGCGCATGGCCCGGCAGAACACTCGGAAACGGACTTATCAGACAAGCGCACCGTCCAGCTTTCGCTCACATCCTCTGGGAGCGTCACTCCAGAATTCTCCAGTAGTCACTCCAACCAAGGACACGCCGCACTTCCACAGGCGTCGTCCGCCCTTCTTTAACGGCCTGCACAGCCGAGTCCCAGAGCGAAACCATCCCCTGTTCCAGGGCCAATTTCTCCAGCGTCACAACATCAACGCACTCGAGTACCGCCCGAGCTATTCTCTCGTCTTGAAGGAGCAAGATCTCGGCAATGGAAAATCGGTTTGTGTAACCGGTATTGCGGCATTCTGGACAGCCCCGGGCAACCCGCACGCGCTCGACCGGCAACCCCAATGCCGCTTGGGGGTCGTCCGTCCACTCGCTGCACGTACACACCTGGCGGAGCAGCCGCTGAGAAAGGACCGCCAGAACGCCGCTGCGGATGAGGTAGGGCTCAATACCCATATCGAGAAGTCGGCCCACAGACTCCGCAGCCCCGCCTGCATGAAAAGTGCTCAAAATGAGATGCCCCGTGAGAGAAGCCTCCACCGCCGCCTCAGCCGTGGCGCGATCACGTATCTCCCCGACCGCCACAACCTCCGGGTCCTGACGCATCAGATAACGCAGGGCCGCACTGAGATCCAGCCCCACACGCGGTTCCACCTGGCTCTGGATGACACCGGGAATGGCCACTTCAATGGGATCCTCGATCGTAATGATGCTCCGCGGAATTTCCTCCTGCACCAGTTCCCGTAAACAGGCATACATTGTGGTGGTCTTGCCGCTACCGGCGGGACCGGTCATGAAGATCGCTCCCGAGGTTTCCCGCAACAACTTTTTCAACAACTCCGTGATGCGCTCCGGAAATCCGAGGTCGTCGAGCAGTTTGAATCGGGTCTCCTCGGGGAAAAATCGGGCTACAACGCGTTCGCCGTAAAGAGAGGGAAGGGTGCTGATACGGACTTCCGGCCCTCCCACCGGTCGGCGTATTCGGCCTTCCTGCGGGATGTCGCTCCGGTAGGTCAGCAGATCAGCCAAAACTTTCATTCGCGTGATGACCTTCCGCTGCGCGAAGGCCGGCAGTGTCCCCGCCCGGTGGAGAACCCCGTCGACACGGACACGGACCTCCAGTCCGTCCTCCAGGGGATTGAGGTGGAGATCGCTCGCGTCAAGCTCCCCAGCCCATTTCAAGAGCTCGTCCACGACTCGGACCGCGAATTCCGAATCCGATTCCTTACACAGTGCCAGGATATCTTCGAAGCGGGGAAACGCCGTTTCCGCCATGGCCGATCTCCTCCACCACATCAATCCACATACTTCGCGCAAGAATGCCGGGAAATACCGGTACACCTAGAATACAACGAACAGTTTCCCGGTCATACGGGTGGCAGGGCTTTCGGCAACCATTTCGTAGAGCCAACAAATTGGCGACGAAAAACTCCATATCCTCTGACTCTTCCGACAACCGACCGGATGCAAAGCACGGAAAGTTTGCGTCCGCGGTGTGGAACCTCGTACAACCATTCTCGGTCTGTTTCACCCCGAGGCTCGTCTCGTCGCTGCAAATGCCCTTGGCTTCCCAAGATCGAAGTGAGCGAAGTTGGATTTCGCTCAATGGTGGCTTTGGCGACGAATGACATCCCCTCGGGAAAAATAGCTGCCTTCTTTCGCACCTTCGGATTACCAGAAAGGAGTCGGGGAAGTTATACTCAAATTGTGAGCCGGTGCTGAACGACAGTCACGCGGAATATGGTAACGTTTTTCCCGTGGAGGCGGTGCGAGGATGGCCAGTTCCGATCAAACAACTCCTCGGCGAGAAGGTGAATCGCCATCTCTCCCGGGCAAGCAGTCGTCTCAAAATGAAACCCACCGCGAGAGCGAGGTTTTCGACTTCACCGAGGCCGGAACCGAAACAGGTTCTGACACCTCGATCCTGAAACAGCAAGAAGCAGCAGAGAGATCGCCTGCTCCGGCGGATATGGTCTCTTCCTTCGAGACGGCGAAAACCGGTGAGTTTCCCAACCCGCAGGAAATCGAAGAACCATCTTCTGAAGCCGCAGAAACCACTGAGGCCGTGGAGGAAGAAGTCTTCGAATTGCCCGAGGATGAGCTGCTCGATCTGCCGACCTCCAAGGATTATCGGCTCGTTTCCACCACCGACGAGCCAGATTCGGAGCCGCAAGAACAGAGCCGCCGGCCTGACGACGAGTTGAATGAAAGCACCGCCGAAGTGGAAACCGCCTCAACCGTCGCACCGGAGACCGCTTCCAGTCCTGAAGGGCCACAAGATCTTCTGCCACCCGAGGATCAAACTTCCGAGGAAACTGTGGCAACCTGCGAATTGCCCGAAGCAGCGGCACCATCGACCGAAGAATGCAGCGCCGCGGAAGCACAGGCCGAGGCGAAAACAGAAGACGAGGTCCTTTTGGTCAGGTTGCCAGACACCGACCAGTGGGTCCCGCTCAATGAATTGGTCGTCCAGCAAACCGGGGAACCCTTGGGACTGGCAGCCGCTCGGTGGATCACCCGACTGTACCTGAAATCCCTCCGTTCAGAGGACCAGGCCGCCGATTTTGAGGCGATCAGAGGCTCTCTGGAGAGCGAACCATCCGCAGAGGCCGTGGCTTTTCCAAAGCTGGAAACCGACGAAAAACAGCTTGACTATCGCGAGCGGGTTCGCAAAGGCAGGCCACAGAAATCGCTGCTGGGCGAAATTGTGGGCATTGTGCTGGGTGGAATCGGGGGATTGTTGATCGCCTACTACGCCCTCAACTTCTTCGGTGGGAAACAATACGACTTTGCCAACATTCCCCTGCCCGGCATTCCCCACACCTATCACCACGCACCTGACTGGATGAAGTCCTGGCTCAACCGTCTATCGGCAGGTAACGAGAGAGCTGGGGAAAGTACCTCCCCCGAAGTGACGCAACCGTGAGACCGCGTAATTCCCACCATCCGCACCGGCGTTTCCGCGCCCCGCACTGAACCCACGTTTTTCGTACCGAGGAGAGGTGGTACTGGCGGCGGCTCCCGTCGATGAATCTCCATCCTGTGGTTAGCAATGGCGCCGTGCCATCTCCAGTCGCGCCACCTTATTCAGTCGCCGGGCATGCCGACCTCCTTCGAATTCCGTGCGGAGCCAAATTTCCACAAGGCGGTCGGCCAGCGATTCCGTCAAGAAGTCGGCGGGAAGGCAGAGGACGTTGAGGTCGTTATGTCTTCGCCCCATCTCTGCGGTCAGTTCGTCAAAACATGGCGCTGCCCGGACACCGGGAAACTTGTTCGCCACGATCGCCATCCCAACACCAGTAGCAGAGATGAGGATACCCCGATCCACTTCGTGGCACGCTACCCGGCGGGCCACTTCCGCCCCGACCTCGGGGTAGTCCACGCCGTTGTTCGAGTCGACACCGACATCCACCACTTCCTGCCCAAGATGCTGCAGAAAGATAATCAATCGGTGCCGTAATGTAGAGCCGCGATGGTCACTGCCGATCGCGATACGCATTACTCATCTCCCTTGCAATCGCCCCGCGGAATCGGGCTTCCCGATTGCCATTTCGGTCCTACGTCCGAACGCCAAAAGGCGTTCAACTAGGGACAGATGACCATCTGAAGGATGTGTCCTCAACGCAACAGAGCGGGGACGACGTGAAACATGACCAACTCTGTGATTATACCATACCACAATCCCACATGCATAAACGCCACCGTGACAAAACGACCGTTGAGCCAATTTTTTACCCTTACAGCCCATCCGCAAAACCGCTTTTTCTATCCATTGAGGCTGTCTTTTATCTAGACAAGCATTCTCCGCCCTGGGGTTCGGCGGAATGTCCGTCGATCCAATCTCACAGCCCCAACGAAAAGCGCTCTACGACTAACCCATTGGCAAGAATTGACGGTAGGAATGGCTCCGTCGCCCCAGCGAAAACACCTCCCCGCCCACCTGGCACACGACTACGACGAGGATTTATGGCCGCGGTGCCCCCATGGGACCTTCCGGATTGTCCTTCATGCGCGCATCAATTGCGCACCACTGGGAATTCGCGGAAGCCAGGGGGGCGGAAGACGTGCCCGTTGCCACATTGACGCGGCTCTCTACCGCCGAAGGACCCGGAAATTCATCTAACGCCTGCACTTCGTCCAGGCGACCAATTCGGGCTAGCTCCGGCCACAACTTGAGTGCCACGAGCACCGCCAGAATGCCCCCGGTACCCCCAAGAATCGCCGATCCGACCGCCCCGAAGAGTTTCGCCGTCACACCCGATTCCAGACCTCCAAGATCATTGGAAAGCACGATGAACACACTGTTGACCGCGGAAACGCGTCCGCGCATGCGGTCGGGGGTGAGCATCTGCACGAGTGTGTGCCGCACCACCACGCTGATATTGTCCAGTGCCCCGATCAGAAACATCATAGCGAACGACAGCCAGAAGTTGCGCGAGAGCGCAAAAATGATCGTCGCCAGTCCGAACCCGGTCACCGCCAGTAGCATATTTCGGCCGGCATGACGCATGGGGGGCGCATGGGCGAGAATCATGGCCATGGTAATCGCCCCCAACGCCTCCGCCGAGCGGAGGAATCCCAAACCCGTGGCCCCGACTTTTAGGATATCCTCTGCAAAGATTGGCAAAATATAGGTCACACCACCCAAAAGGACAGCGAACAGATCCAGGCTGATGGCACCAAAAATTGGCTTATGCCGCCACACGAACTTGAGCCCCTCCCAGATTTCCTCCTGAGCGGAACGCCCACTACTTTCCCGCATTTGAGGTCGCGGACGTAAAAGCAGAATTCCTATCAGAGCGATGGCGCGGGCAGCCGCCACCAGGAGCAGAACCAGCGCAAAATCGTTGGTTTTGCCGAGAATGACCCCTCCCAGGGCGGGCCCGATCATGGTTCCCAACTGGAAAATACTGCTGTTCCAGGCCACCGCTTTGCTGAACTGAGAGGCCGGAACGAGAAGGGGAAGAAGCGCGGCCCGCGCCGGCGTCCCCATTGCCCCGGTGGCCGCTTCCAGCACGATGACCGCGTACACCCATGTTAAAGCAGTGTTACGGAGGGCCGCTAAGGCCAGCACCGCACCGCATAGTGCCTGCACCAACAGCGTCAACGCAAATAGCCGCTGCCGGTTGAAGCGATCCGCAAGATGGCCACCGCCAGGCGCAAGCAGGACGACCGGCAGCGCGCGGGCAAGCCCCAGCCAACCCAGCGACATCGGATCCTGCGTCCTTGTGTAGAGGTAGATCCCCAGCGTCACCATTTCAATTTGGTTCGCCAAAACCATAGCGAACCAACTGGGGGCGTAGATGCGGTACGGGCGAGAACTCCAAACGCTGGTCCGTTGGTTGGAGGGTTCGTCCGTGTCGGGTTGGTTCATGGGGGTGGTTTTCACATCTCGATGGCAGCCGATCCGCCGCGGTGCTGATCCCACTTTCCTGAGAAAAAGCCCCATTCAATAGAGGCAAAAAGAAATGAAACGGTTCGCCCCTGGCGATTTTTCAATTATACCAGCCGTTGTCTTTTTTCAAAAAGCGGACTACTCCGCCACAAGCCCGCCTTATTGCCACTCTTTTAACATCAGAGAGAGGCGAAGGCTGCCTGGGCCGAAGGCAACTCACGAATTACCCGTACATTTAACCGGGAACCGAACCAAGCAGACGAAACGCGGTCAGGAAAATGGATGATCGAAGGTTAGAATGCGGACCTGGCGGGCAGGTCTCTCCGTAAACTTCAACGAACACGCTTTTCGTGCCCGCTGAAGTCAAACACGCAGGTGGATCCTCAAGAAAAGCACCTGAGGAACAGTTCCCGCTCAAGATTCCGGGACGCCGCGCCCCGAAATCCTCCGGCTACTTGAAGAACTGTCGATCCAGCATCCGGTACTGAATCGCCTCGCTGATATGCATTTCACTGATTTCGTCGGCACCATCCAGGTCGGCGATGGTCCGGGCGACGCGGAGGATCTTATCGTGTGCCCGGGCGGAAAGCCCGAGCTCCGTCATCGCCGCCTGGAGAAGCGACCGCGACGCCTGATTGAGGCGACAAAATCGGCGAATTTGCTGATGGGTCATCTCCGCGTTACACCGCGTTCGAGTGCCAGAAAAACGCTTCGTCTGGATCGCTCGGGCCTGGGTCACAAGCTGCCGAGCCTCGGCGCTGGTCATCCCCTGGCGTTGGACCATCAACTCCTGAAACGGCACGGCTGGCACCTCCAAATGAATATCAATACGGTCGAGAAGTGGGCCGCTGATCTTCGACATGTACCGTTCAATCTGCGGCACAGTACAGTGACAGGGACGACGGGGATCATTCCGATAGCCGCACGGACAGGGATTGAGGGCCGCCACCAGCATGAAATTGGCGGGAAACGTGGAGGTAACATTGGCTCGAGCGATCGTCACCGAGCGGTCTTCCAAAGGCTGCCGCAGGACTTCGAGGGTTCGCCGATTGAACTCCGGTAACTCATCCAAAAACAGGACGCCATTGTGGGCCAGACTAATTTCCCCAGGCCCCGGAACGGAACCGCCACCCACCAGGCCCGCATCGCTGATTGTGTGGTGTGGAGCGCGAAACGGCCGCGTCGCCAGAAGAGGTTGCTGCGGATTCACCTTGCCAATTGCGCTGTAAATCCGTGTGGTTTCGATGGATTCCGCCGGGGTTAACTCCGGCAGGATGGTCGGCAAACGCTTGGCCAGCATGGTCTTGCCGGAACCGGGCGGCCCGATCATGAGCAAATTGTGCCCTCCTGCCGCGGCCACCACCAAAGCCCGTTTGGCCATCTCCTGTCCCTTGACGTCCGCCAGATCTTCCTCGTAGGTGGCTGTCTTCTGGAAGAGCTCTTCCAATCTTGAAGGATGGGGTGGGATTTCCACTTCTCCGCACAAAAACGCCGCCGCCTGTGTTAACGAGGACACCGGGATTACTTCGATCTCCTCCACGATCGCCGCTTCGGGAGCATTGTGGGCAGGCACGATAAGGCCGCGGCACTGCCCATCTTTCGCCAGCCGCATGGCCATGCTGAGAGCCCCTCGGACACTGCGGAGTGTGCCATCCAGCGCCAGCTCTCCCACCACNGCGTACTCGGTAAGCTTTTCCATGGCCATCTGACCGCTGGCCGCCAGAATTCCCAGAGCGATCGGCAGGTCAAACGAAGCCGCCTCTTTGGGGACATCCGCCGGAGCCAAATTGATGACCGTGCGCGTGTTGGCCCGTTGAAATCCTGAATTCACAATCGCCCGTTCGACGCGATGAGTGCTTTCCCGGACAGCGGCCTCGGGTAATCCCACCATCACGGTCTTGGCCAGGCCGGTGGGCGAAACATCAACCTCCACCACCACCGGCAGTGCATCAATTCCGACAAGGGTAAATGTCTGCAGCTTCGCAAGCATATGAACACCGCCCCCTGAATCTTCAACCCAGCACGTGGTCCCATTCTGCCGTTTTGAGGGCACAAAAACAAGACCTTCGGCGCAACAGGTCCCTCCGGAATGGCGGGGCACGCTTGTCATGCCCGATGAGAAGGGATGGATCATCAAGCGGTGTTCATCGGACCCGACAAGCGGGTCTCGTTGGAAAAACGGACTTGACAAGCAGGTCCCTTCCGATGCTCAGTCGCCAAAGGAAGTTCCAACGCAAACAGCTCCGATCGGCGGTCGGCCGGCATCGCACGGGCCGCGGGAGCCTTTGTCTGTTTAACGACAGGAAAAGGCCGCGGGTCCCACCTTACGAGGGCCGACCCGACCGAAGTACATAGGGAGCCGCCAACCGGTCACCCTTGCGGGGGTTTCTATCGTCCGTCTTGGCCTGTATTGCACCCTTTTTTGTGATCGACAAACCCAAACACCGCCGGCTTTCCCCAATCGTGGGGAACGGTGGGTGACTTCCGCAGGATCACAATCCGGTTTTCACGGGCGGCGGGGCCCGGCGATCCACTCCAGGCTGCTGATACCCGGCTTCGGCAACGGGTAGTTGCCCGTGCTGTCCGGCAGCGTGGGAGGCTCAATATCCATCCGCGTCTCTTCCGGAGCCGGCCGATACTGGAAGTCCATTTTGGCCACTTCCTCAAATTGCATGGCCTGCCCTGTATACACGGCCAATTGGCCCAGCACGGTGACCATGGTGCTACGGGCCATATGGTAGCCACTGTTGATCGGCTGGCCCTTGCGAATGGAATCGAAGAGGGCCTGCTGTTCGGTCTGATAAGGATCATTTGGGGGCCCTTGGTATTGCCAGTTTGTCTCCCCGACAATCCTTTTCTGTCCCAGATAGCATGTGCCCTTGGTGCCCATGATGATATCGCTGCTGTTGCCGTAACAGCCATTCTGCGTGCGGCACATGGCGTACACCCGTGCCCCGCTCTTGTATTCATAGACCACCGTGGCGTGGTCATACATGTCACCCAGGCCTTCCCCAAAGGAGGCGGATCGGCCGCCAAGTCCGAAGCACCACTCCGGCATCTCTTCCTTAAGTGCCCAGGTCACCCGATCCATGTTGTGAACCAGCGATTGCGGCACATCGTCACCCGACAGCCAGCAGAAGTGATACCAGTTCCAGAACTGGAATTGCAACTCCGTGTGTTCAGGTTTCCGGCTCATCACCTGGTAAGGACCGCGCAGGAACATGGCCTGAATGGCGACGATGTCACCGATCATGCCATCGTGGATTCGCTTCATGCACTCCTGCCAGCCGAAATCGAATCGGCTCTGCAATCCGGAGACGATGCTCAGCCCCTTCTCTTTGGCCAGATCGCACGCCGCCTGCATCCGGCGGACACCGACTGGATCGATACCGTGGGGTTTTTCCACGAACACGTGTTTTCCCGCCTTGATGGCCTCTTCCGAATACATGGGATGGAACTTGGAGGCGCAGGCGATGAGAACGACGTCAGAAGCCTCGATGACTTTTTTGTAGCCGTCCAGCCCCACAAAACAGTGGTCGTCATCCACGATCACCTTATCAGGATGGATTTTTTTGAGATTTTCCCGGGCCGCTTTCACTTTGCTTTCGAAGATGTCACACATGGCCACGAGTCGCACATCCGGCCCGGTATTGAGTGCCTGCGCTGCCGCCCCGGAACATCGGCCCCCACAGCCGATCATCCCCACCTTAATAATGTCGCTTCCTGCCGCGTGGGCAGCGCGACTCAGCTCCAGTCCAGCCAGAACCGCTGCTGTTGTCGCACCCGTTCGGGCCAGAAACTCGCGACGTGACCATCCAGAATTCCCGCTCCTGGAATTGCGAGTCATGATGAAGATCCTCCTTCGTTGAATCACCTGCGCGGTCCGATCCGCAACTCTATTCACGCTCCGCCGGAGAGAACACTCAAACGGAGAGAACACTCAAACACATAACCGAGCTCGCCCCGCCGACATCATCACCGCAGGATGTACATCGTCAGCCCATCGAATGTTGGAGGTTCCGCTTGCTCGCGCGCGTCGGTGTTATCCCTCGCAAGAACACATCGCGGGACAGCCTCCCTATCGCCGGCTATTTTTCCTCGGAAATTCCGAGCTGCTGAAGCGTACTCCGCAACCAGCGGAGGGATCGTTCGATCATGGGACCTCCCTGTCCTTCGCACTCCATGCTCAGCGGCCCATTGTAACCGTTGTCACGCAGGATGGTCAGCACCTGGCGAATGTTGTCGGCGTTGACGCCGTCCCCAATCGCACAATGGCTCACCGCGATTCCCGTTTCCTGCCCCCGCACGGCTGCTGCCAACGACGGGCTGACATCCTTGACATGAACGTGATTGATCTTATCGAGGAAACGACGACAGAAGTCCACAGGGTCCCGGCCTGCAATAAACGAATTTCCTGTATCCAAATTCAGACGCAAGAACGGACTGTCACAAAAGGCAAGCATTTCCGCCAGGCGATCGGGATTGGTCGTGAAATAGCCGTGGACTTCAATATTCACGGTGATTTCGTAGGCCTCGGCGACCGCGACGATTTGTTCGTAACAGCGCTTCATGAGGGCCATAGCCTCTTCGTCGGACATATCCGGGGGCCGGTGAAGACCATCGGTCGTGGCAATCCGCGGACACCCAGCATGTTTCGCCCAGGGGATACTTTTCAGCACGTAGGCCACACCGTAAAAAAGCCCCTCGCGGCCGGAAAGCGGAAAGGCAGCATCAATCTGGGAAAAGCGAACCCCGTAATTCTCCATTTTTCGCCGCAAAAGTAGCGGATCCTGGTACAGGGCCACATGGGGTTGATACCCTAATCCGTGAATCCAACTGGCACCATCGATCACACCACATTCGATGTAATGGACATCATGGGCCTCTGCCCAGGCCAAACACTTTTCAAAATCCCAGTACGCCGAATTGAACGCATCGGTATGAAAGCTGATCTGCATACACCACCTCGCCCGTTACAATCTCCACCAATCCATCGAAGACCGCAATGTGACAGCTTGGCCGACGATGATTCACCGCCCTTCCCGGGGATTCACCCGCGAAGTTTCGCCAAGCCGTCCCCCACACCACAGACACGCCTGCCGATACAGCGTTTGCAAGCCCTCACTCTGGAATGCCTTCACGTCGTGCCCCAGCACACAGTGAAAAACCCGCCCTTTGCCCACCTGGAGCACAAAAGCCATGGGATAATCTTTTCCATCCACTTTAGAGCGGGCAACGGCCAGAACGTGAATCGGGATGTCTCCCGCCAAACACGTGTAGAGCTCATCGACGGTATCGAAATCCTGAAGCCCGCGAGTGATGGGATGTTCTCGATCCACGATGCGCACCCTGAAAGTGCCGTAGGGATCGTGTCCGCGAAGCTGGGGATCCCAGACCCGTCCGACAAGTTTAACGAAATCTTGCTTGAATTCCTGGAATGCCCCGCAAGCAAAGTGGACGAGCACCAATCCCCCACCCTGCTGCACAAAGCGCTCCAGCGTCTTCAACCCCTCCCGACCCGGAACGTCAGGATCATAGTTTTTGAAATGGAGAACAAGCACCTGATATTGAAAAGGTTTCTCGGTGCGCAGAACCGTCAGTTCCTCTGCCACATCCACGGTAATATCGCCGCGTGCCTCCAGGAGCTTTTTCAGGACAGGTGTTGTCTCCTGCCATTTATGGCCGGGATAATCTTCGCCCGTCACGATGAGACAGCGAACAGGAGCCGACTCATAACTTGGTGGATTGCCCGTTTCGGCCGCGCAGGCCCGGAACTCAAAACGCGCTGGCAGGAGAATCGCCATCCCGGCAACCAGAGCGAGAACCACCCGCCACACCCCCGCAAGTCTTGCCAAGCCTCTTCCCGCAAAACTGTTTTGTAAGCCGGGTCTCGAAAAAGATTTGCCGACTTCTGTGAGGCGGGTCATCGTGCCTCTCCTGTTCCAAGGGAACGATCACTGCCCCCTTAGCATACCTGCCCGGCCCTGCTAGTCAAGAACGTCATCGTCTGTTCGCGAATTCTCTCTTTATGACTTCACGTCTCATAACAGACACAGCCGAGATCCGTCACTCATCCGTTATGATCCGAAGCCCGACTTCCCGGTCCAAGCGCACGGACGCCATCATCCCTGCCAATTCGTGCGACTCCGCCAATCAGGCCACCGGCCGAACCGGAAACGGTCAAACTAATCAACACCGGTCGGTGCAATGCTCACCGGTAGAAAAGAAAAAGGGCCATTTCAGGATGGCCCAGTCTTCGCAGGATGTTCGGAACAATAGGAGAACCGATCCCCACGGTAAACCCAAGCCGTTCAGCCTAGGACTGCGACTTGAGGATTTCCATCACCCGATCGGTGATGAGCTGGACGAGCTGCTCGCGTTCCTGCTCGCTCAACTGAGGGTTGACACCGCAACTGGGATTCTGGCCGGAGCGGAATCGAGGTGGCTGGAAGACTTCCTGGCGGACACCGCTTTCCCGCCAGCTTTCACGAAAAAC
>NICF_comb_assmDRAFT_10002374_pt1 | contig 14214 bp, 9 predicted proteins | sample NewIslPassag4_SG_FD_11279 | JGI IMG/M metagenome (IMG submission 11279) | reverse complement strand
TACTGGCTCGGTCTCCCTCTTCGCCCTCGGCCTGACCGTGCTGGCCGCGGCCGACCCGGTCCTCGCGCAGCAGGGGCAGCGCGGGCGCCCGGGCGAGGGCCGGCGGCCGGAGTTCCCGCCGCCGACGATCCTCGAGTACAAGCCGCGGTCGACGCTGGTCGTGCCCGCGCACGAGGTGCCGCGGGCGAAGTTCCCCGTGGTCGACTTCCACGGGCACCCGCCGCTGCTCGTCTCGAAGGACGTGATCGAGCGGGTCGTCGCTGCGATGGATTCGCTGAACATCCAGGTGATGGTGCAGGCGCGCGGGACGTCGGGCGAGCAGTTGAGGCGGCAGATCCAGGCGGTGCGCGAGGCGGGCTACGAGGACCGGTTCGTGTTCTTCACCACGCTGGACCTGAGCCAGGTCGGCCCGGGCTCGGGCGAGAAGCTCGCCGCGCAGCTCGAGGAGGACGTGCGCGCCGGCGCGGTCGGCGTGGGCGAGATCAACAAGAGCTTCGGGCTCACGTACCGCAAGACGGACGGCACGCGCCTGCGGCTGGATGACCCCGAGCTCGATCCGGTCTGGGAGACCGCCGCGCGCCTCGGCATCCCGGTGTTCATCCACGTCGGCGACCCGGCCGAGTTCTTCCAGCCGCTGGACTACAACAACGAGCGGTGGCTGGAGATGGCGCTGTTCCCCAACCGCCGGTTCTTCGACCGCTCGCGCTACCCGTCGTTCGAGGAGCTGATGGAGGAGCGGGACCGGCTGCTGGCGCGACACCCGAACGTCAAGTGGGTGCTCGCGCACCTCGGCTGGCACGCCAACGACCTCGCCCGCCTCGGCCGCATCTTCGATGCGATGCCCAACGTGTACGCTGAGATCGGGGCGATCCTCTACGACCTGGGCCGCCAGCCGCGGACGGCGCACAAGTTCTTCGTGAAGTACCAGGACCGGCTGCTGTTCGGCAAGGACTCGTTCCAACCGGACGAGTACCCGTACTACTGGCGCGTGCTCGAGACGGAGGACGAGTACTTCGATTACTACCGCGACTACCACGCGTTCTGGAAGCTGTACGGCATGGGCCTGCCGGACGAGGTACTGCGCAAGCTGTATCACGGCAACGCGCTGGAGCTCCTGCCCTCCATCCCGCGGGAGCCGTTCACGCAGTAGGCGGGCGCATCCGGTCGTGGGCCGAGCGAGGCCAGGGACGCGGTCTGTCGGGAGCAGCGGCGGCCGGCGCGCGGGCCAACGGATATCCCCGCGTGGCCGGCCGCGGTCTTGTGCACGCCGTTCACTCGCGGCCGTGGCGCGCGCCGCTCACTCGATGCACGACGGGACGCCGGGGGACGCAACCGTCGTCACCGAAAGGCCCCGGATGGCCGTTGCTCCGAAGTACCCGAACCCGTCGCCCGTGAGACTGGAGATCCGCTCGGTGCCCGCCGGGTTGAAGGACGCGCCGCGGAACCATCGAACGAAGTTTCGATCCGCGGCCACGACGTAGATGATCGCGCTGGACCCTTCCGGCAGTCCATCCTCGAGCGCCAGCAGGACCTCGGCGTCCTCGTCGAGCCGTTCCGCCAGCCCGACCTGGGACGGGAAGACGATCGTGGTGTCCGCGGCGGAGAGCGAGACCCCGGTCAGGAACAGGGGATCCTGGTCTATCGCGATCCCTTCCGGGGCCAGGGCGTCCGGCAGCCCGTAGATCCAGCTCTCGATGACGTAGCCCCAGGCCCCCGCGGCTCGCGTCCAGGCGAGCGCGAGCGTCGTCTGCGGAGGGAGGTAGCAGATCGGCAGCCCACGTGGTCCCTTGGCCATCCGCTCCTTGGCCGCCACCTCGAAGTCGCCGATCGTCCGTGTGGAACCGCGGATCTCCGCGCCGTCGGGAAGGGTGATCGTGAGGTCCACGTACTGGCCCGGCCGCACGTGGGCGAGCGCAGTGTTGCTCGCGTAGCACGCCGGTTCGGTGACGGGCTCGCGCGGCATCGACTCCAGACACACCGTGTGCCTCACGCGCGGGAGGTGTACGGGCTTCCCGCCCTCGGGCGTCAGCACGACCCGCGCGCTCCGTACCCGGTCCGGGTCCTTGCTGCCCTGGGTCGTGTACAGCAGGGCAGACGCGTGGACACCGGTGTCGGAGTGCTGGATCAACACCTCGGCCACGACCAGGTCGCTGGGTTCGGCGAGGGTGACCTCGGTCAGCTCGCAGCCGGCCACGGCGAGCGCGAGCGCCCACGCGAGCGCGGACCGTGTGACGCCCGACACGCGGCGACGGGGGAATCCAAGGAACTGCATCCCGGGGCCGTCCATCATCAGAAGCGGACCTCTACGCCGAGAGCGGGCAGGAGAGGGAACATCGAGAGTCCGCTCCGGATGGGCACATCGCGGTCGAACTCGTAGAATAGAAGTAGATGAGAACGTTCTTCCGGTTGTAGACGTTGAGGATGTCCAGATACGGGACGACGCGCCCCCACGAGAGATCCATTGGGCGGCGGAAGCTCAGGTCCAGGCGGTGGTAGTCGGGATAGCGCTCCGCGTTGCGCCTACCCATGACGACGCCGAAGCCGCCGGAATCCTCCGGACTGCTGGGCCCCTGCCAGCGGCGGCGCGCGCCGAGGGAGAACCGTGTTGCGTACAGCGCGTGTCCCGCCACCGGCCGCGTGTAGGGGGTGCCCGTGCCGAAGTGCCACCGCAGCCCGCCCTCGATGCCGCCCGGCAGATCCCGTTGCACGACGACGTTGACGTCCAGCCGCCGGTCGAACGACGGCGGGTACGTGATCTCCGGCAGTGGCTGACGGCTCGATGTGAAATCGGGGAACGTGCGCGTCGCCTTGAGCCAGGAAACGCTGAGCCAGCCGCGGGTCCTTCCGTGCGCGCGCCGGATCATCAGGTCCGCGCCGCGCGAGAGGCCGTTGCCCGGGAGCAGGTCGTCCCCCGGGTCGTTCGGATCCTCGCCCGGATTGGTGGTCACGACGCCTTCGAACCGGCGCTCGTAGACCTCTGTCGAGACGAACCAGCCGGACGCCGGGCGCAGCTCGAAACCGAGCTGGGCCTGGTCCGAGACGACGTACGGCACGTGCGCGCCCGCGACGACCCACGTGTCCAGTCCCAGCGGCAGCTCCTCGTCCCGCACGGAGTGGAGGTACTGGGTGTAACGGCCCACGGAGAGCTTCACCGCAGCCACCTCACCCGCGATGAAGCGCTTCACCGAGAGGCGGGGTGCCACCTCGATGCTTTCCGCGCCGTCGTCCGGGCGGAACGCGTCCACGCGGATCCCGCCTTCCACGGACCAGCGGTCCCACGCACGCCAGGAGAGCTGGGCGTAGCCCGAGGCGAGCCACGCCCGCCCGGCGGAGGCGCTGAACTCCGTACCGCCCACCAGGATCCGGTTGTGGTGCTCCAGCGCGTTGGCCTCGATCCCCGACTTCAGCGTCCACGTGGACGAGAGCGGCTGCTCGAGATCCAGCGTGAGCAACGCCTGGCGGATCTCGCTGCGGAGGTCCGTGTCGTCGTAGTCGATGAAGCGGAGTCGCGTGTCGAAGGTCGAGATGCCGGCGCGAGCGTCGAGCGTGCCGCCGCCGCTGCGGGGCCGGGTCCACCGCAGTCCGCCGAGGGCGTTGCCCCAGTCCCAGTAGAACCGGAGCGGGAACTCCGACGGCCCCGAGTCGCGGAAATCCAGCACATCCCTCCCCCAGTACCCGGTGAGCAGGACCCTGTCCCCGCCGGGCGCCCACGCCTCCACGACGCCCTGCGCATCCGTCAGGTGGTACGGGAACTCCATGGCCGGGCGCAGCAGCCGGTCCAGGTGGGAACGGCGGACGGAGAACCGCCAGCGCAGGTCGCGGAAGCCGAGCCCGGACTCGAGGCCGCCCCCCACCGCCACGCGGCCGGCGAGGAGCGAGAGGCCGCCGCTCACGCCGAAGTCGCCGTCGCCGACGTCGCTCTCGATGCTCAACACCGATGAGACGCGACCGCCGAACTCCGGAGGGAATCCGCCCGAATACAGCTCGGCGCGATCAATGATGTCCGTGTTGAAGATCGAGAAGACGCCTCCCAGGTGCTGGGGGCTGAAGACAGGGATGCCGTCCAGCAGGATGAGGTTCTGGTCTGCCGATGCGCCGCGGACGTTGAACGAGGAGGTGACGTCGGAGCTCGATACCACGCCGGGGAGCGTCGCGACGGCGCGCATGGGATCCGGCTCGGCCAGGCCGGGGATGAGCTTCAGTTCGGGCTGCGTGAGCTGGTGGGCCGTGATGCCGGCCTCTTCACGAAGCGCCGCGCGACGGGCCGCCGCGAGATCCGCGCGCAACGGCTGGACCTGAACCGCTTCCGGGACGAGGACGACGTCGACCCTCGCGAGCTCCCCCGCCAGAACCTCCACGCTCTCCACGGCCGTGGAGTAGCCGATGCTCGAGACGGTGAGGACGTACTGCCCGGGCGGCACCGGGCCGAGGCTGAACCGCCCGCCCTCATCCGTGAACTCCGTTCCCACGTGCTTCCCGGCCGGCGCTCTCAACACCACGAACGCGGCGGCCACCGGCCTGCCCTCGGCGGTGCGCACGGTTCCGTAGACGTTCGGCCGTTCCTGCGCGGCGGCGTCGCCAGGCGCCGCGGCACGCGCGAGCGACCACGCGATCAGGGCAGCCGCGCGAATGCAGGCACGACGATGCCCGATCCTGCTCTCCATGGCATCAGCGCCTCGGCCGGAACGTATTGTCCCAGCGAAACGAGTCTGGAGCACCCGGTGGCGGCGGACGGCGGCCATCATTCCGGCGCCAACGGTCGCCTCAACGGCTCCGGGGATCCCGCGCGCAACGCCCGCAAGACAGCCATGCGCCGGGGACACCTGTGGCGCGTGACGTGACGTGGCTTGTGCTGGGGCGGCACTGCCGGCGTGGATGCGTCCTTCCGGGGAGATCCGGGGAGGATCCCTGCATGCTGCCTGGGCCTTCCGAACTCTCTTCCACCGCGGTACCGCATGCTAAAGCCCGCGGGACGGCCCTGTCAACCGCGGGCTCGCTCGTGGCGGGGGATTCTCCCCCGCCCCGTGGTCCCCCAGCCCAAACGCCGGTGCCCCGCGTGTGCCAGGCGCCGGTCGGCCCGGGAGGTTCGGGGCGGATTCCGGCTCGCCTCGGGCCCCGTCAGGTCCCCGGCCGCTGGCGCATCACCGCCTCGATCTCCTCGATCTCCCGCGGCGCCCGCGAGATCCACTCAACGCCCGTCGCGGTGACGATGTAGTCGTCCTCGATGCGGACGCCGATGTTCGCGTAACGCTCGACCGCGGGGCGCACGGCGGCGATGAACGCGCGGTTCTTCGGCGTGTCCGGCAGCATGTCGAGCAGGTGGGTGCCGATGTACAGGCCCGGCTCGATCGTGATGACCTCGCCTTCCTGGAACACCCCCGTCGGGGAGTACGAATGGCCGCCCACGTCGTGCACCTCGAGCCCGATGCCGTGACCCAGGCCGTGCGCCATGTAGAGGAACGCCTGCGTGCAGCGGAGATTCGGACGCGAGCAGTCGCCGCCCCACGGGGGATCGAACGTGGCGTCCGGCGACTCGATCAGGCCGAGCTCCGCGAGCCGCCTGGCGAGGATCTCGCGGACCACCCTGTTGCTGTTGGCGACCGGTGCCCCGGCCCGGACCTCGCGCTCCGCGGCCGCCTGCGCCTCCCGCACGATCTGGTAGATCGTGCGCTGCTCCGGCGTGAACGTGCCGCTCACCGGGATCGTGCGCGTGACGTCCGCCGCGTATCCCTGGTACAGCGCGCCGACATCCATGACGACGACGTCGCCCGCCTGCATCTCGCGGTTGTTCGCGCGGTAGTGGTAGCTCGTCGAGTTGGGGCCGGAGCCGATGATCGAGTGGAACGAGGGACCTTCCGCGCCGCCGCGCCGGAAGGTGAACTCGATGATCGTCTGCAGCTCCGCCTCGTTCATTCCCGGCCGCACCGATCGCATTGCCTCCTCCAGCGCGGCCACCGTGATGTCCACCGCCTTGCGGAGCAACGCGATCTCCGCCGGGCTCTTCACCACGCGCAACGCGTCGATGTGTGGGTGGGCGTCCCGGACCTCCACGTTGGGGTGCGCCTCGCGCAGGAGCTCGATGAACCTGCGTCCGCGCGTCAGCGAGTCGGTGCGCGCGTAGTCCCGCGAAGCGAAGTCCCATACCGAGTAGACCGGCAGCCCGGCGGCGACGAGGGTATCCAGCGTCGGGCGCAGTGCGTCCAGCGTGCGGACGCCCAGCCCCAGCCGCGCGAGCGTCTCGGCCGAGTCCGGCGGGAAGCCGTCGTAGAGCTGCATGCGCGGGTCCCGCGCCGGCACGTACAGCATTGCGTACGACGGCCGCCCGTCACGGGCGACCATGAGGAACGCGGCGTCGGGCTCCTGGAAGCCGGTCAGGTAGTTGAACGCCGGGAGCTGACGGTAGCTGGCCGCGTCGTTCATCGGCTGCGTCGCGCCGAACGCGAGGACCACGCCGGTGCCGATCCGCTCCGCCAGCGCTGCACGGCGCGCGGCGTACTCGGACGCGGGGATCTGCGCGGCGCACGGCGCCGCGATGCTCAGCAGCAGGAGCGCGGTACGCACTCGGCGACCCAACATTGGCTTCGACTCCATTGTGGACGGGGACGTTGACCCAATCCCGGCGCGCCGCACCGCGCCACGCAAGCGCCGGGGGCGCCTCACGGCAGGCTGGCCGCCGGGCCGAACGCGTCCGCGAACGTCGGCGTGGACCGCAGGATCGCCAGCTCCTCCTCCGTCATGTCCACCTGCGTGTTCTCGAAGAGCGGCGTCGAGAGGTAGCGCTCGCCCGTGTCGGGCAGCATGCAGAGGATGGTGGATCCCGCCGGCGCCTCCTCGGCGACCTGCATGGCCGCAGCGAAGGTCGCGCCGGCCGAGATGCCGACGAGGATCCCTTCCTCGCGGGCCAGGCGCCGGCTCCACTCCATCGCAGCCACAGACGGGACCGTGACCACACGGTCCACCAGGCCGGCCTCCACCGCATCGCCCGCGAGCTTCGGGATGAAGTCCGGGCTCCATCCCTGGATCGGGTGCGGCTTCCACGCCGGATGGCGCGCGGCCGGCGAGCCATCCGGGTTCCGCTCCTGCGGCACGCCGCTCGAGACCAGCGGGGCATCCGCGGGCTCGGCGAGCACGACCTTCGTCTCCGGCCGCTCGGCGGCGAGCACCCGCGCCACGCCTTTCAGCGTTCCGCCCGTGCCGAAGCCGGTGACGAAGTAGTCGAGCCGCTGCCCCGCGAAATCCGCCAGGATCTCTCGAGCGGTGGTGCGTGAGTGGATGTCCGCGTTCGCTTCGTTCTCGAACTGCCGCGGCAGGAACCAGCCGTGCACCTCCGCGAGCTCGACCGCCTTCTTCACCATTCCCGTCCCGCCCGCCGCCGCCGGGGTGAGCACGACCTTGGCGCCCAGGAACCGCATCAGCCGGCGCCGCTCCACGCTGAACGTCTCCGTCATGGTGACGACGAGCGGGTAGCCCTTCGCCGCGCACACCACGGCCAGGCCGATGCCGGTGTTGCCGCTCGTCGCTTCGACGACGGTCTGTCCCGGCTTCAACCGGCCCGACCGTTCAGCGTCCTCGATCACGCCGAGCGCCAGACGGTCCTTCACCGAGCCGCCCGGGTTGAACGCCTCGACCTTGACGTACAGCTCGATCCCCGGCGGAGCGAGCCGATTGATCCGGACCACCGGTGTGTTGCCGATCGCGTCGACGATGCTCGCGTACCGTGCCATGCGCCCCACCCTGGTCTGCGGAATCGGGAGCGCGGCACGCACGGAGCATGCCGCCTCCCCCCGCCTGGGCGGTACGCTCGGCGGCCGTTCCGGGTTCCGATCGGGGTGAGGGGCGAGCCCCGCGCACGCCTCGTGCGTGCGCTCGTGTCCCTGCTATTGCTCCATCATCCGCCGCGCCGAATCCGCCAGCGCGTTGTGCCGCTCGATCACCTCCTTGCACGCGGCCCAGCTCGCCCGGAGCGAGTCGGCACGCGCCTGCCAGCCCGCGGCGGCCACGTTGTAGCTGTCGAACGCGGCCAGGTAGCTCGAGTAACTGTCCGCGGGGACACCGGCAGGGTGGAGTGATTCGTAGCCGCGAACGGCATCGTGCAACGAGTCCACGTGGGCGTTGTATGCGCGGAAACTCGCCTCGGCCTCGGCGAGGGCCGCCGTACAGGAGTCGGCGAGCGCGCGTGCCCGGATCAGGTCGTTGCGCAGTTGCACGCTGAGAGCCGGCGGCCGTTGTCGCCGCACCTCGGACGCGATGGACATGGCGACCAGGAGCACGAGCGTGGGAAGAAGCAGCCGAAAGAAGCGGCGGAAGGATCCCGGAAGCTCCAAGTCACTCGCCCCGTACGTTTCGCGTGCCGGCGTGGCGTCGGGAAGGCCACGGCCCCGGAATCCGGTCGGCAAGACGCGCGCCCGATCTCCCCTCCCCAGCCGCGGCGCCGGCTGCGCGGCACGGGGACGAACGCGCGGCAGCCCGTCGGTCGGGCCGAGCCGTGCCCCGGCCCCCGAGGTCATGGGCCGGAACCACGCCACGCGGCGCGCTCGTTCGAGCTCTGGACCCCGGCCCTACATAGCGGGCGCCGCCGCTGGCGTCAAGCCGCGCGGTCACGCGAGCGTCGATGGGCCCGGGGGCGCCGTGCGACGATTCCCGCACGGCGCCCCGGAACACGGCTCAACGCCGGCGCTTCGGCCAGGGCCGGCCGCGATCCCGGTCCCAATACGCCTTGAACGAGAGGCCTATGTTGCGCGCCACCCGCTCACGGAGCGCCGGGTCTGCGGACAGCGCGCGCGGGTCGAAGAAGAGCCCGTCGCGCCCCACGAACCACCGGTTCACGTCAACGGAGAGCGTCACCTCCACCGGCCCGGTGACGCCGTTCTCGTCTTCCTCGATCACGAGCGGCTCGTCGAACTCCAGCTCGAGGTCCAGCTCGATGTTCAGGAAGACGTCGAACGCCTGCGGGCCCGTGCCCGGGTCATACGTGCCGCGCACACGGATGCTCGCGTTGCGCGGCCAATCCGGGTGCTCCTCCCGGAACGCCCGATGCGCGGGCGTGCGGTCGTTGGGCCGGTCGATCTCCAGCCCCAGCTTCCGGTAGCTCCCCGCCGGCGCCTCGCCCTCCAGCAAACGGATCGAGCCGCCATCCAGCGGCAGGTCCACGAGGACCGGCCCCGCCTCGAACACCCGACCCTTACGGCCGCGCTGCCTCTCCCGGTGACGGGAGCAATCGTCGTCGTCATCGCTCCAGCACCACACGAGGGCGGACGCGCCACCGTGTTCACCGTTCCCACCACTCCTGCCCTTCCCGCGCACGGCCTCCAGCTCGATCTCCTCGAACACGAGCTGCACCTGCTGGATGTCCAGCGTCCGGCCCGCATCATCCGTGACGGGCACGACGGAGAACGCCGCTCCCGACTCGCCCGGCGCGGGAACACGGACCGAGAGCCGCAGGTTGCCCTCGATGCGGTCCTCCACCCCGGTCGAGTCCGAGCACGCCGCGGCCGCGAACAACGACAGCACGACCCACGCGGCCGCCCGACGCCGACGGTACGCATCCATGTCGAGACCCTCCTGCGCGGTCCTGGGGAGAGGCGATGCCACACTGGGGCTGGCCGCAGGGAACGGGCAAGGGTGCCGGGCGCAGACCGATCAATACCATCCAAGCCGTTGCATCTCAATGCATTACCGCGCGCACACCGGCCTCACGACGGCTCGAGGAAGGCTGGTCCTGCGGCACAGGCCCGTGCGCTGTAACGGAACTGGACCCCTTCCCGCGCTGGACGGCGGCGCCTGAGCACCGAAGCGCGACGGGTTCCGCTTTCCATCCCACTCGCCATCTTCGCCGAGGGTCGCACGTACCTGTTCCGCCACCCATCGCCGCCGGAGGGGTTCACTCCGGTCGCGGGGGCGGCGCCGCACGTCCTGGCGTTCGAGGGCCGTCATCCAGCCATGGTGGCCGACACCAGCATCGAGATCGGCGGCGTGACGACGGCCGCGCTGCTCGCGGACGGCGGCCCCGGCGGGCCGTCCGGCGTGCGGGAGCTGGCCGCTGTGGCGCTCCACGAGGCGTTCCACGTCTTCCAGCGTGCGAGGCGCCCGGGCTGGGTGGGCAACGAGGCCGACCTGCTGCTCTACCCGGTGACCGATGCCGGGCTGCTCGGGCTGCGGCGGCGCGAGTCCGCCGCTCTGCGTCGCGCGCTCGCGGCGGCGGATGAAGCCGACGCGGCGTGCTGGGCGCGGGTGGCACTGGAAGCCCGCCGCGAGCGCTTCGCCGCGATGGACTCCGCGTTCTCTGCCTACGAGCGGCTCACCGAGCTGAACGAGGGGCTCGCCACGTACGTCCAGCGCCGCGCCGCGGGTCGCACGACGGTCGATATTCCCGAGACGGAATTTCCGCCCGCTGCCGCGCGTAACCGCAGCTACGCCATCGGCCCGGCGCTCGCGTTCCTGCTCGACCGGTTCCGCCCGGGCTGGCATGCAGCGCTCGAGGAAGACGACGCGCAACATCTCGACGCGCTGCTCGAGGCCGCTCTCGACGGACGCACGAGCGACGCCGGGCGCTGCGGCTTCGGAGCCGACGAGGCGGCGGTGTTGGAACGCGCCGCGAAGGACGACGCGGCCGCGGTGGTCGCGCGGCGCGCGCGAGGGCTGGCGCATCGTCATCGAGGCGGCGAGCGGCCGGCGGCTCTGGCCGCAGGGCTTCGCCCCCCTCAACGTCGAGCACGTGGAAGGCGGCCTGCTGCACACGCGGTTCCTGCGCCTCGGCAACGAGGCGGCGGAGCTGAGCTTGATCGCTGAAGCGGGTGCGGACGTCGAGGCTCTGACCGAGGCCGCCGGCGCACACCCGCTCTTCAACGGCGTCGGGCGCGTGACCGTCGCGGGGATCGCCGATCGGCCGGATGTGCAGCGCGACGGCGCGCGCACCAGCCTGCGTGCATCCGGGTTCTCGGGAAGCTTCCGTGATGCGGACGTGGAGGTGCGGGGGCGGGTGACCGTGGTCCGGTTGAGGTGAGGCGACCGAGCGCTGCGCTCATTCTCTGCCCGCGCTCACGCCCCCCGGCAGCTCGATCCTGAAGCGCGTCCCCTGCCCCACCGCGCTCTCCACCTCGATGCGGCCGCCCAGGTCGCTGACCAGCCGGCGGACGATGGAGAGGCCTAGGCCCGTGCCGCCCGGCTTCGTGGTGTAGAAGTCCTCGAAGATGCGCGCCCGTTGCGCCTCGTCCATGCCGCGGCCGGTGTCCGCGACCTCGATCACCACGCGCGGGCCGTCCTCGCCTCGCTCGACGCGCGTCGCGACGAGCACGCGGCCGCCGTCGTCGTCCAGACTCTCGAGCGCGTTCACGACCAGGTTCTCGAGGATGCGCCGGAGCGCGACGGGGTCGCCGAGCACGGGCGGGACCGAGGGCGCGAGGTCCGTGGCGACGACGGCCCGCGCACCGCTCGCTCCCATGGCCCGCGCCGCAGCGTCGCTGGCGACCGCGCGCGCAACGGCGTTCACGTCGCACGGCTTGCGCACCGGCTCGGGGGAGAGACGCGCGTAATTCGCGGCGAGCGAGTGCAGGTATTCGATGCCCGCGTCCAGCGTGCGCTGCCGTTCGAGGAAGACGCGCGGCAGCTCGTCCGGCCGCTCGCGCGCGAGCTCGGCGAGGTGGGCCACGACGTTGCGGATGGGGATGAGGCCGTTGCGGACGTCGTGGTTGACCTGCCGCGCGATCTCGCCGACCGTCGCACGCCGCTCCGCCTCGCGCAGCCGCGCCGCGCTCGCCCGCAGCCGCTGCATCATCGCGTCGAGCACGCGGGCGAGGGCGCCGATCTCGTCGCGGCGGCGCGTCGCGAAGGATGCGTCCGGGTCGTCCAGGTCCACGCGTGCGGCGTGCCGCGCCAGCTCGGCCAGCGGTCGGCTGAGCCGCGCCGCGATGACGGACGCGAGCGCCAGCGCGAGCGCAGCGGCCGCTGCGGCGGCGACGAGCAACCAGCGGTCCATCTGCGCCCGCAGCGCCGCCAGTGGCTCGAGCGACGCGTGCACCACGAAGCGCGCGACGGTGTCGGGCCCCGCGCCTGCGAAGCGGAGTGTCACCGCGCGCGCGTACGCGCTACCGGCGGGCGCGGCGGACGGCGTTTGCTCCGCGACGCTGTGCGGCGCCGGCGCTTCGAGCCGCACGCCGAGGCCGGTTCCGCGGGCGAGCCGGTCCAGGAACGCCGTGTCCACCGCCGTTCCGCCGAGCAGCGTGAACACGCGCGGACCGAGCCGCAGCTCACGGACGCGTGCGAGCGCGAGCACCTCGCCGCCGGGCGTACGGACCGCCGCGAGCGCCCCAGAGTCGCCCGCGCGCGCGACCGCCGCCGGCAGCGCGGCGTCCACCACGTCGTACTCGTTGCGGAAATGGCCCGAGCTGAGCACGCGTCCCTCGGCGTCCTGGATCCGCAGCACGTCGAGCCCGACGAGCCCCATGGCGTGGCCCGCGTAGTCCAGCACGTACGTCCGGTCCGTGTGCGCGCCGTCCAGGAGCGCGCGCCGCAGGCGGTTGTCCGCCTTGATCGCCTCCGCCACCCGGTCTAGCCTCGCCCCTACCGCCGCGGCCTCGCGGGCAACGTCGGCCTGGACCACGTCGGCGAGCGCCGCCACCCGTTCGCGGTACTGCGCCTCGAGCCGCCCCACCACCTCGTCGCGTACCCGGAGGCCGAAGAACGCCAGCGGCGCCAGGGCGAGCGGCACGCACGCCACGAGGAGCTTCGAGCGGAACGTCACGGCGCACCTCCGCGCGTTCGGTGCAGCCGGCCCAGCAGCAGCGTGCCCTGGCCGTCCACGGCGACGCCAGCGACCCCGCGCCGCACGAGCAGCACGGGCCGGGTCTCGATCAGCGGGACGACGCGGGGGCCGTCAGCGCCGGGCGCAGGTGCGCCCTCCTGCCCGCCGATCGTTTCCCCGGTCGGCGCTCCGTGCGCCTGGGCGTTGGTCAACCACGGCACCGCGCCCCGCAGCGCGTCCAGCGCTCCACACGCGTCCATCCCCGCCGCCCGCTCCACGGGCACCACGGCCGGGCCGGCCCCGCGGCGCAGCATGGCTGCGAAGTCGTCGTCCCGCGCGGCCGTCCCGGCCCGGGCCCGGGCGCCCGCCGCGGCCAGTTGCGGCGCCGCATCCGCCAGCCACGCCGCCGCCCGCCCCGCCTCCGGCGCCAGCGCCACCAGCCGCTCCGCGAGCCCCTGGGCCACCGCATCGCCCGGCGGGTAGAGCAGGACCACCCGCTCCGGCTGCCGCCGCGCGCCTGCACCGGCCGTGGCTCCCGGCCCCACCCTCGCCTCGCCGCACGCCTCCGCGCCGGCGAACAGCTCCCGCGCCGGTCGCGCCTCCGCCCGCACCGCGTCCCGCGCCAGTGCGCGGAGCGCGCTGTCCGGCGGGAGCACGACCCGGGGCTCGCCCGCCGCCGTGCCCGGCGACACGAGCACGTAGGCCCGGTCCCACGGGAGCGGCACGGCCTCGAACGCGCCGGATGCGGCGGCGTAGTCCACGACCGCGGGGTCGCGCGTGATGAGCAGGTCGACACCCCCATCCACGGCGTTGCGCGGGTCGGGAGGAAGCGCCCTGAACTCCACGGCGCCTGTGCCGGCGGAGCGGAGCACGACGCGGTCCAGGACGCCCCTGCCGGGGAAGCGGGTCTCCGGGCGGAGCGGGCCCGTGCCCGCCGGCCAGCCGCCGACCTCGGCCGCCGTCCGCACGGCCAGCTCCGGCCGCGCGAACCAGTGGAGCGGGACCGGAACGGTCACCTGCGCCCGCACGGTCCGGCCGTCCAGGACGGTGACGGCGCTGAGGCGCGGCGCCTCCGCCGCGCGTGAGCCCTGCGCCGGCGCGACGGGCGATGCGAGCCAGCTCTCCGCCACATCGCGGGCGGTCACGGGCGCGCCGGTCCAGTCGCGGGCGTCGGCGCGCAGGGTGAAGACCCAGGACCGGCCGCCGTCTTCCGCCCGCCACTGCGCCGCGAGGCCGGGCTCGATGCGGCCGTCGCAGCCCACGCGGACCAGCGCCTCGTAGAGCTGGGCGAAGACCAGCCGCTCCGCCGCGTTGCGCGGCACCGGCGCGTTCGCCGGCCTCACCGCCTCCGGCATCCCGACGACGACGGGCTGTGCGTCGCCGGCCGTGGCCGTGCCGCCGGCCGGATCCATGCCGGGGACGAGGTCGCATCCCGCGCCGCCGACGCGCGGCTGGCCTGGCCGTGGCGGCCCGCC
>NICF_comb_assmDRAFT_10002369_pt1 | contig 14226 bp, 17 predicted proteins | sample NewIslPassag4_SG_FD_11279 | JGI IMG/M metagenome (IMG submission 11279) | reverse complement strand
ACCGCTCCGGCCGCCGGCCGGTTCGGATGCCGGCGGGCCGCTTTCCCGGTCGCCCGCCGCATGGCCGGTGACGGCCATGAACACCTCGTCGAGGGTCGGTTTCTGCACGCTGATTTCCTCCACGGCGATCCCCCGTTGCCGCAAAGCCGCGAGCAGGTCCGCCAGCTGGTCGGCGCGGTTCACCGGCGCGACGATCGTCCGCCCTTCCGCCGTCAATCGCGAACGGCCCCCCAGCACATGCTCCACCGTCAACCGGGCGTCCGCCAGATCATGCATGAAGCGGACTTTCAGGCGCAGCGACGAGGCGCCGACGGACGCTTTCAGCTCGTCGGGCGTCCCTTCCGCGACGACCCGGCCCCGGTCGATCACCGCGATCCGTCCGGCCAGTTGGTCGGCCTCCTCCAAATACTGCGTCGTCAGCAGCACCGTGGACCCCCTTCCACCATGCGCCGGATCATGTGCCACATGTTCGTCCGGGTTGCCGGATCGAGGCCGGTCGTCGGCTCGTCCAGAAACAGGAGCGGCGGCTGCACGATGAGGCTGGCGGCCAGATCAAGCCGGCGCTTCATGCCGCCGGAGAACTGTTTCAGCGGCCGGTGGGCCGCTTCGGCCAGGCCGAACCGGTCGACGAGCTCCGCCGCCGCAAGGCGCGCTTCGCGCCGGCCCAGCCCGAGCAGGCAGGCGAACAAAACCAGGTTTTCAAAAGCCGTCAGCGATTCGTCGAGCGAGGCGTACTGGCCCGTCACGCCGATCAGCTGCCGGACCGCATGCGCCCGTTTCACCACATCGAGGCCGAAAATCGTCGCCGTGCCGCCATCCGGTTTCAACAGCGTGGACAGCATCCGGAGAGTGGTCGTTTTGCCCGCGCCGTTCGGACCGAGCACGGCGAAGATGGTGCCGGGGCGGACGCGCAGGCTGACGCCGTCCACCACCCGTCGGGCGCCGAACGCCTTCACGAGTCCGGCGGCTTCGATCGCCCATTCGGCTCCGGGTGCCGGTTTTCTTCTGACCGATTCCATCATGACACCTCCCAAAAATGATTTCGGAACCATGCTAGCGCGTGTATGTAAACGGAATGTAAATGGAGGGGAACGGACGCCGGCAGACGGCGGTCCGTTGACAATTTTCCCGTCGTGGAAAAAGATAGAAAAAAACGATGCGGAGCCGGGGATGGGGAACATGGTCAACATTTTGGTCGTGGATGACGATCCGCATATCCGGGAGCTGGTCCGGCACTTTTTGCAGCGGGAGGGCCTTGCGGTCCATGAAGCCGGGGACGGCGAAGAAGCGCTGAGAAAGCTGGAGTCGGTGAAGGTGGCGCTGGCCGTCATCGACATCATGATGCCGAACGTGGACGGCTGGCAGCTGTGCCGCGAGATGCGGGCCCATTTCGACTTTCCGATTCTCATGCTGACGGCCCGGGGCGCCACGGCGGAGAAGGTGAGGGGGCTCAAGCTCGGCGCGGACGACTATCTCGTCAAACCCTTCGAGCCGGAGGAACTGGTCGCCAGGGTGAAAGCCCTGCTGCGGCGATACCGGATCCAGGTTTCGCAGAAGGTCGTCATCGGCGACGTGACGCTCGATCGAGCCGCGTTCGGGGCGACCGTCGCCGGCCGGACGATCGATCTGCCGCCCAAGGAATTCGAACTGCTGTTCATGCTGGCGAGCCATGCGGGAAGGACGGTTCCGCGGGAACGGCTGATCGAGGACATCTGGGGGTTTGATTTCGAAGGGAACGAGCGGACGCTGGACGTGCACGTGAGCCGGCTTCGGGAACGGTTTCCGGAAGACCGGCACCCGTTCCGGATCGTCACGGTCCGCGGGCTCGGCTACCGGCTGGAGGTGCGGTCGTGAAAACCGCCGGAAGGACGCTTCGCCTGAAACTCCGCCTGCTCGCGGCGCTTCTTCTGCTTCCGGCGTCACTCGGCGCATGCTGGGCGGCCGCCTTCTTTGCGACGTCGCATCTTTACGGCGCGATCGGCGTGCGGCCGCCCGACCTGGTCCGCTTTCTGGCGGACGCGATGCTCGGTTTGCTGCTGTTTGCGGCCGCGATGGCGATTTTGTCCAAAGCGGCGTTCCCCGGGCACATGGCCGTGTTCCATGCGCTGATCGACGCCATGCGGCGGCTTTCCCGGGGCGATTTTGACGTGCGGCTGGACGTGAAGGCGGACGGGGACGGGCCGTTCGCCCAGATCGTCCGGGCGTTCAACGAGATGGCGACCCGGCTGGCGGATCTGGAAAACATGCGCCGGGAATTCGTGGCCAACGCGTCGCACGAAATCCAGTCCCCGCTCGCGTCGATCGGCGGCTTCGCCCGCGCCCTGGCAAGCGACCGGCTGAGCGAGGAGGAGCGGAAGCGGTATCTGGACATCATCGAAACGGAGAGCCGGCGGCTGTCCCGGCTGAGCGACAACCTGCTCAAGCTGGCGGCCCTCGAGTCGGCCCATCCTCCCTTCAGGCCGAAGCGGTACAGGCTGGACCGGCAGCTGCGGGAAGCCGTGCTGGCCTGCGAGCCGCAGTGGCTGGAAATCCATCCGCATCGACGCGGATCTCCCGGAAGCGGAAATCGTCGCCGATCCCGAACTAATGGACCAGGTGTGGGGGAACCTGCTGCACAACGCGGTCAAATTTACGCCGGAAGGCGGGACGATCGGCGTTCGGCTGCGGCTTTCGGGCGGGGAAGCGGAGGTGGCCATCTCCGACACCGGCATCGGCATCGGGGAGGACGAGCTGCCGCGCATTTTCGACCGTTTCTACAGAGCGGACAGGGCGCGGAACCGGGATGGCGGAGGCAGCGGCCTCGGGCTGTCCATCGTGAAAACGATCGTCGGGCTGCACCGCGGAACGATCGGCGTGCAAAGCCGGCCGGGAGTGGGCACGACTTTCACGGTGCGGTTGCCGCGAAATTTGACAGGCAGCGGCCGGAACCGCTGTCCGAGCTGAAGCAATGGCTTTCCTTCTTTGACCGGTATTGGGACGAGAAACTGGCCAGCCTCAAGCATTTTGTGGAAAACGAAGACGGTTGACCGGATCCGCCGCGGACGCCCGTTCCCATTGACGCCTGCATCCATTTTTGGTAAAATGAGAACAAACATTCGCACGTGCGGCGGTGGTGTTCCGTGAACGGCATCGAAAGCCGGCTGGACCGGATCGAAACGATGCTCGGCGATCTCATCAAAATGGTGGGCTCGGTCAAAGGCGATCTGGAAACGCTCAAGCAGGAATTTGAAACGGAAAAAGAGGAGAACCGGAAACGGTTCGAGCAGATCGACCGCCGGTTCGAGCAAGTCGACCAACGATTCGAACAGATCGATCGCCGGTTCGAGCAAGTCGACCAACGATTCGAACAGATCGACCGCCGGTTCGAGCAGATCGACCGCCGATTCGAGCAGCATTTCGACCGGGTGGACGAGCGTTTCGGCGAAATGGAGCGCCGGTTGGACCGCATGGACCAGCGGCACGATGCCGTGATGCTGGAGATGGGGCGCAACGCGCGCGAGCATGAATACATGGCTTCGCGAATTTTCCGGAACGAAATGGAACTGGATCAGCTGAGGAAGCAGATGGCCGTCCGCGAAAGCGAAGCGTGACCGCAGAGCCCGAATCCGGAGCGGACCGGGCGAAGCGGATCACATCAGCAGGATTGTGCGAAAACCGGACTGCGGCTTGACCGCGGATCCGGTTTTTTGTCCTTTCGGTCCAGTGGGGGATCAAAAAAATGGCATGACGGGTTGACAGGACACCAAAAGGTGTCCTATTATGGAGGTACGACATGAATAAGACACCAAAAGGTGTCCAATCATGCCGCGACAGGCTTGGGAGGGAGTCGGGGTGAGCGCGGTCATCCAGAAGCGCGACGTGTTCGACGCCATCGCGGACCCGACCAGGCGCCGGCTGATCCGGTTGCTGGCCGACGGGGAACGTCCGCTTCACGAGCTGACGCCGCAGTTTCCGATGGGACGCACTGCGGTGTCCAAACATCTGGCGATCTTGAAGGAAGCCGGTTTGGTCGAGGACCGGAAAGTCGGAAGGGAAACCCGGTTCCGGCTCAATCCCGCCCCGCTGCGGGAAGTGCAGGACTGGGTGTCGTTCTACAGCCGTTTCTGGAGCGAGAACCTGATGCGGCTGAACCGACTTCTGGAAGAAGAAAGGGAGGAATCGCCTTGAGTTTGACGCTGTCGATGGAATTTGCGTTCCGCACGACCGTCGATCGGCTGTGGAAGGCGCTGACCGATTCGGATCAGCTGGCCGGATGGGTGGCCAACATCCACACCAGCGAACCGATGGAAAACGACTTCAAGCCCGTCGTCGGCCACCGGTTCCGCTTCCGCACGACGCCGACGGCGTTCTGGAACGGCATCATCGAAGGGGAAGTGCTGGTCGTGGAGGAGCCGCACCGGCTGTCCTACACGTGGGAAAGCGGGGGAGAAGCACACCGTCACCTGGACGCTCAAGGATCTCGGCAACGGTTTGGTGAGCCTGCATCTCGAACAGACGGGCATCTCCGGCGAACCGGCGCTGAACGGTGCGAAGTACGGCTGGGGTACGTGGATCGGGCGGCTTGAGCGGCTGCTGGAACCATGATGAAATGACAAGCAATGGCAAGATGGGAGGCATGAAGCATGGCGCACGTCGTCGATTTCAAAAACGTGTCCACCGCCGGGCTCGAATCGTCCCCCGTGGCGGAAGCGCTGGCCGGCCTGCGCGCCAACGAAGCCCGTTACTGGAGCAAATACGGCCACGTCTTCACGGTCGTGCCGGCCGATGAAAGCGGGGAGACACTGGCATATGTGCACCGGATCCTGAAGGAGGAGCGCGGCATCGAAATTTCCGCCAAACCCCTCGAAACGTCGCGCTTTGCGGTGGACACCCTCCGCATGGCCTACGTGTTCTATGAAAACGGGCTGGCCGTCAACGTCATGTACGACGTCGAAAATCCGAAGAAACGGGCCGTCGGGTTCAAGCTCTCCGAAGGGATGGACGTGCCCCCGGAGCTGGGCCGGTTCAAATTCGCCCGGCAAAAATCGAAGCTGGCCGGCACCATCCGGGGTTCGTTCTTCATCATCAAAGGGGACTATTGAGGCGTTGACCATGCACAAATTGTTCGTTTACGGCACCCTTCGCAAAGGAGAACCGAACCACGGCCTGCTGGGGACGAGCCGCTGCCTCTTCCCGCAAGCGCGGGTGAAGGGCGTGCTCGTGGACACCGGCTGCGGCTTTCCGGCCATGCGGGAGGGCGACGGGGACGTGCTCGGGGAAATCTACGAGGTTGACGACGAAACGCTGGCCCGCACGGACGATCTGGAGGACTACTTCGGACCGGGCGATCCGCGCAACCTGTATGAGCGGGTTCTCCGGGCGGCCCGCACCGCAACGGGCGAGCTGGACGTGTGGGTGTACGTGTCGGAGCGGTTCGGATCGTCCCCCGTCATCCCGTCCGGCGACTGGGTGAAGCGCGGCGGGCAGCCGCGGGAAGGCGCCGGTCCGGCATGAAGCGTTTCATGACGGCATGAAAAAAGCTCCGGCCAACCCGGAGCTTTTCGCATGATCAGGTCAGCCAGAGATTCTGGTCGGCCTTTTTTTTTCAGTCGATGGCCGCATCGTCCAGCCATGCCAGGACCAGATGGTCCGGCAGTTCCTTGCCGCCGTGCAAATCCTGGAGACGGTCCCGGTCGTCATCGGTCAGCCCGAAGGCGAGGACGCCGTCCTCCAGCTTCCCGGCGTGCACCGTCAGGCGGACCGATTGCGGCGAAAACACGGCTTCCACCATCAGGTTGAATGTGCCGTCCCCGGCTTCGTCGGACACGGAATGGCCCAGCGCGTAGAAAAGCGGCTTGCCGTCGATGACGGTGAAATCCTGGGCGCGGATCGGCCGGTTGCCGATGACGCAGTCCGCGCCCGCCTTGATGAGGGCGTTGCCGATCAGCCGCTGGGACGTGTTGGGGGCGCGGCCCAGCCGTTTGCCCCAATGGCTCATGCACCGATTCAGACTTTGATCGCTGGAATCATCGTGGTTCGGACATTTCCGTTCAACGCTTGGCGGTCCGGATTCCGGAGAAAGACTCTCCGGAAAAGACCGTCTTTTTGTATATCGGAACCTCCCGCCCGTTTTTTTACGGCTGTCACAGAATGTTGCCCGATCGTTCTTTCGCAGCTCCGCCGCTGCCGGTCATTCGCCCAAAAGCCGCATCAGGCCGATCCCGATGCCGTCCAGCGAGGCGCCGGCGGCCGGATGGCGCTCGACATTGGCAAGCAGCACGACGCCGGTCCCGTTCTCCTTGTTGAAACCGACAAAGCTGGAGTAGCCGCCGGTGCCGCCGTTGTGCCAGAACAGGTTCAGGCGCCGCTCCCAAAACCAGGCGATGCCGAGAGCCCGGCCGCCCGGCTCTTCGTGCCAGATGCGGTGGGTGTCGTGCAGCGCCTCCTCCAGCGGATGCCCGGTGCCCCCGATGTGGATCCGCAAATAGGCCAGCAAATCCCGCGCCGTGGAGCGCAACGCCCCCGCCCCTTCGAGGGCGCGGAAATCCCAGTTGGATGCCGGGCGGCCGCGGCTGTCGTATCCCGGCACGAGGCGGGCCCGCTGATCGCCGGACAGCCGGATGGCCGTATCGGCAAGGCCGAGGGGGCGGCAAACGGCGTCCAGCAGGACGGTTTCGTAGTCGCCGCCGTACACCCTCGCCAGAATGTGTCCCAGAAGACCCGCGCCCATGTTGGAGTAGCGAAACCGGCGCCTGGCCGGAAACCGGTATTTGGCGAGAAACCGGAGCATGGCGTCTTCGGAAAAATGGGCGTACGGATTGGCGCGGACGTTTGGGGACACCAGCAGTCTGGCCAGAAAGGAAGGCGGCAGGGACGGCAATCCCGACGTATGGGTGGCCAGCTGGCGCAGCGTGACCGGATGCCCGGCCATGGACTTGTTGCGCGCCAGGTCCGGGAGAAAGCGCGTGACCGGATCGTCCGGCCGGACGAGGCCGTCGCGGATCGCCCGGGCCAGCAGGGCGCCGGTGAACGTTTTGGTGACGGAGCCGATTTCGTACAGGGGTTCGCGGGGCAAGCCGGAACGAAGCGGCGGGATGCCCTGATGCGGCGATTTTGAAGGCGGGAAAGGGGGCGTCCCGGGAACGTGATGCAAGACGGCCGTTTCCCCGCCTTTGAGCAGGCCGATGGCCAGATGCAGCCGGGGATGCTTGCGGCAATAAGGATCGAGGAGGGCGCGGACGGCCGGTTCGAGGCGGCTGGCAAAACGGAACGTGGAACCCATCTGGACATGCCTCCGGAACTTGCTGGTCACAAATGGCATACGGAGCAAGGCTGCCGAAGGATTCAGAGCCGCCGGATGTCCGGGTCAGGCCGGATCCGGCGCGAACGCTTCGCGTCCGCGGCCGCTCCGCTTCACGTCATACAGCGCCTGGTCCGCATGGTGGAGCAGCGTGTCGCTGTCCTCGCCGTGTTTCGGGTGAAAGCTGACGCCGATGCTGATGTCCAGCGCCACGCGTTCAGCGCCGGCGTCAAGGGGATGCTCGGCCAGATGTTTCCGCAGCTCGCCGATTTTCGCGCGGACCGCGTCCTCCGTCGCGGCCGACCGGAAGCAGATGATGAACTCGTCCCCGCCGAAGCGCGCCGCAAAGTCGCCCGGCCCGAGGATGGCGCGGACGGCGTCGGCCGCCCGGACGAGCGCCCGGTCGCCGGTCCAGTGGCCGTACCGGTCGTTGACGTCCTTGAACAGATCCAGGTCGAACATCATGACCGCGAAGGGTTCGCCGGTTTCTCCGGCTTCCTCCAGCGCGCGGTTCAGCTCTTCGGAGAAAAATTTCCGGTTCGGCAGTTTCGTGAGCGCATCGTGATAGGCGAGGCGGGCCAGCTCCCGGCGGCTTTCCGCCTCGACGGTGACGTCCCGCACGATCAGGATCATGTGCGGCACATATTCAAGCGACAGGCAATCCCCGTCGATCAGCAGATCCATCCGTCCGGCGCCGGTGTCGATGTCGAGCGGCACTTCGCGGATCGACTCGCGGTTTCGGATCCGCCGCAACAGGTCCCCTTGCATGAGCGGTGCGATGGTCCGGCCATCGAGCTGCAGCGCCTCGAACAGCTTCTTCGCCACGGGATTCGCTTCCCGCACGTTGCCGTCCATGTCGGTCAGCAGGATGGCGACCGGGCTCACGTTGAACAGGTTTTCGAACCGGACGTCCACGTGGTGCAGGAATTCGTACTTTTTCATCGTCCGGCGAAGAATTTCGCACCAGAGCAGCGTGCCGTAGATGTAGGGATACGGGGGCAGGAGGCCGTTGAAGTCGATGGTGCCGATCACGAGGTTGAAAAAGACGGTGACGAGCACGCCGAAGATGAGCTGTTTGAAGATGCCGCGGATCTCGGGCTGGTCGGCGTCCCGGATGCCTTTTGCGAGGATCAGGAGGTAGAGGGCGTTGAACACGTTGCTGCCGAACATGGCGATGTAATAGGCCGTGTTGTAGACCGGCCATTTCCAGATGCCCGCTTCGCGGAACGAAGCGCCTGACGCCATCTCGTCGCCGAAGACCAGGTTCGCGAGCAGCAGGACCGTCGGGAGATAGAACAGGGACGGATGCACGAAATTCGGGAGTTTTCGTCCGGAGCGGGTGAGGGACAGGAACAGGTGCAAGCCGAACCCGACGATGGTGATGCCCGACAGGCCGAACCAGGACGCCGTGAGCACCGGGCTGTACTCGATGGGCAGATAGTGGCGGACGAACTCTTCCATGAACATGGACAGGCAGCAGGCGATGATGCCGGCCACGAGCAAATATTCCTTGCGGTTGCGGTCGCGGCGGAGCACGTCCGTGAGCAGGAGGACGAAATACATGATCGGCAGGAAATGGGTGAAAATCGGCGTGATCGCGGCGGTGGCGGACATGGGCGGGATCACCGTGCTTTCGGCCGGGACGTCGGGGGGCGGTGTCGGACGGCGTGGAATGGATCCCGGGTTTTTTTCATTGTACAACAAGCGCGGCATTATTGTCATTTTCTGTCGAAAAAAAGACGGCGGCGCGGGCGCCATTCTTCGGCACAAGCCCGCCGTCCGCCGCGTGGACCCGAAAAAAACGCAGCCCAAAAAAATCGTTGACATCTTCGGCCCCGAACGGTAATATGTTGTTCACAAAAACATATTAAAAAAATCGGAATAGTGTAAATTGAGGTCCGACCGGACCGCCGGAGGCCTCCTTTCCCCCATGGCGCAAATCCGAGGCGACGCTTGCCCGGAAGCGCGGGGAGAAGGAGGTCTTTTCTGTTTGCACGTTCCGATGGGGGAAGGAGATGGAGGGTTTGGCTTATGTGGTCATCGTGAACGGAAGTCCGAACGCGGCTTCCCGGCTGAACGGGATCGTGAACCACATCGAGCGGCATCTGTCGCAGGGCGGGCATGCCGCGGAGGAAATCCGGGTGGCGGACCTGCCCGCGCAGGATCTGGTGTTCGGCCGGTACGACAAGCCGGAGATCAAGGAAGCCGTCGGAAAGGTGGAGCGCGCGGACGCCGTCGTGTTTGCCAGCCCGGTCTACAAGGCCTCCTACACCGGGCTGCTGAAGCTGTTCCTCGACGTGCTGCCGCAGCACGTCCTGAACGACAAGTGGGTGGCCCCCGTGTTCATCGGCGGCACCATCGCCCATCTGCTGTCGGTGGAGTTCGCCTTCAAGCCGGTGGCCGCGGCGCTGGGGGCGCGACGGTTCGCGCCGGCGGTCTATGCCGTCGATCTGCAGGTGACGCGCGCGGAGCGGAACGGCGGCGCCGGGTTCGAACTGGATGCGGAGCTGAAGACGCGGCTCGAGGCCATGCTGTTCGAGCTGGAGAAGGAACTGGAGGTGCGGGACCATGCGCAGAGCCGGGCGTGAAAGGGTGCCGGCGGAACGGCCGGCGGCGGATCGCCCGGGCCATGCGGCCGGCCGCCTCGGGAACCGGCGGTCCGCGGGAACGGGAACCGGATGGGCTGCCGCGGCGGCCGCGGTCATCCTTGCGTTGTCCATGCTGCTGTCGGCCTGCGCGGCGGGCGGCGGCAAGGCGGGAGCGGCCGGGCCGGGAAACGCCGGCGGCGTGAATGCCGCCGGTCATGACGGTTCCGGCGCGGGTTCGGGCGGCAACGGGGCGGCTGCTTCCGGCCCATCGGACGGAAGCCGGACGGAAAGCGGCCGGGCGCCGGTGACGGTGCGGATCGGCTACCAGAAGTACGGCACGCTCAACATTCTCAAGGCGGACGGCCGTCTGGACCGCCGCCTGGAGGAGCTGGGCTACCGGGCGGAATGGACGGAATTCCCCGGCGGGCCGCAGCTGCTTGAAGCGCTCAACGTCGGCAGCATCGACATCGGGCACACCGGTGAAGCGCCGCCGATTTTCGCCCAGGCGGCGGGCGCGCCCCTCGTCTACCTGGCCCACGAACCGCCGAGCCCGAAAAGCGAAGCGCTGCTCGTTCCGAAGGATTCGGACATCCGGACGGCCGCCGATCTGAGGGGAAAGAAAGTGGCGCTCAACAAAGGGTCCAACGTGCACTACCTGCTGGTCAAACTGCTGGAGCAGGCCGGCGTCGGCTACGACGAGATCGAACCGGTCTACCTGCCGCCGGCGGACGGCCGCGCCGCTTTCGAAAGCGGCAAGGTGGACGCCTGGGTCATCTGGGACCCGTTCTTCGCGGCGGCGGAAACGGCCACCGGCGCCCGGATTGTGGCCGACGGCACCGATCTGGTGCACAATCACGAGTTCTTCCTCGGCGAAAGGTCCTTCGTCGAACGCCATCCGGACGTGATTGACATCATTCTGGAAGAAGCCGACCGGATCGACGCCTGGGCCAAAGACCATCCGCGGGAACTGGCGGAGCTGTTGTCCCCGCAGCTCGGCATCGACGTGCCGAGTCTGGAACGGGCCGCCGGGCGGCGGCAGTACGGGGTGCGGCGGATCGGTCCGGAGGTGCTCGAAGCCCAGCAGCGCATCGCCGACACGTTCCGGGCGCTCGGCCTGATCCCCGTCGACATCCGGGTGGAAGAAGCGACGGTGCCGACGGCATCCGGCCAATGAGCGGTCCGGTCCATAAGCGGCACGGCCGACAAACGGCCCGGCTGCTGAACGGCCCGGCGGATGCAAGACCGTGCGGGCGAAACATTCCGCGAGGAGGTATCGTACCATGCGCATTTTCTGGTTCATCCCGACCCATGGCGACGGCCGCCGCCTCGGCACCGCCGAAGGCGCGCGGGCGGTGGACGGCGCGTACATGGCGCAAATTGCCGCGGCTGCCGACCGGCTCGGCTTCGAGGGCGTGCTCATCCCGACGGGCAGCTCCTGCGAGGATCCGTGGATCGTGGCCAGTTCCCTTGTGCCCGTCACCCGCAAGCTGAAATTTCTCATCGCCGTCCGCCCCGGCCTGATGTCGCCGACGCTGGCGGCGCGGATGGCGGCGACCTTCGACCGGATTTCCGGCGGCCGGCTGCTCATCAACGTGGTGGCCGGCGGCGATCCGGTGGAACTGGCCGGCGACGGCCTGTTCCTCGAGCACGACGCCCGGTATGAGCTGACCGACGAGTTTTTGACGATCTGGCGCCGGGAACTGGCGGGGGAAACGGTGGAATTCGCCGGCCGGCATCTGTCGGTCGCGGGCGGCCGCGTGCTCTTTCCGCCGCTGCAGACGCCCCATCCGCCGGTCTGGTTCGGCGGGTCGTCGCCGGCGGCCCATGAGGTGGCGGCGAAGCACGCCGACGTGTACCTCACCTGGGGCGAACGGCCCGAAGACGTGGCGGAGAAAATCGCCGATGTCCGCAGGCGCGCGGAAGCGGCCGGCCGCGAAGTGAAGTTCGGCATCCGCCTGCACGTCATCGTGCGGGAAACCGACGAGGAAGCGTGGCAGGCGGCGGAAGACCTGATCCGGTACGTCGACGACGAAACGATCGCCCAGGCCCAGCGCATTTTCGCCCGGTTCGACTCCGTCGGCCAGAAGCGGATGAGCCAGCTGCACCGCGGCGACCGCTCCGCGCTGAAGATCGGCCCGAATCTGTGGGCCGGCATCGGGCTCGTGCGGGGCGGCGCGGGCACGGCCCTCGTCGGCAGCCCGGCGTCCGTCGCCGCCCGCATGCGGGACTATCAGGCGCTCGGCATCGAGACGTTCATCCTGTCCGGCTATCCCCATCTGGAAGAAGCGTACCGGGTCGCCGACCTCTTGTTCCCGCACCTGCCCGTCGAGCGGAAAGCGCCGCAAGGCCCGGGCTCGATCAGCCCGTTCGGCGAACTGATCGCCAACTCGCTGCGGCCGACCCTGCGCACGTCGGCGCATTGAGGGGAGGGCGGTCCATGCGGGGCGCTTCTGCAACGTTTCGCCGGCGGCTCGACCCGGTGCTGCCCTGGATCGTTCCCGTTTCGGCGATCGCGGTCTGGCAGCTGCTCGGCGGGCTCGGCCTCCTTTCAAACCGCATCATGCCCACGCCCGTCCAGGTGGCGGACGCCGCCGTCCGTCTCACGCTGAGCGGCGAGCTGCTCCATTCCCTGGCGGTCAGCACGTCATCGGGATGCAGCGGCTCATCGAGCGGCTGTGGCTCCGGCAGGGATTCACCGCCCTGCTCGTCACCCACGACGTCAGCGAGGCGGTGGCCCTGGCGGATCGCGTCATCCTGATCGAGCGGGGCGCCGTCGCCCTCGACCTGGCGGTGACGCTGGCCCGGCCCCGGGTGAAGGATGCCGGCTTCGCCCATTTCGAAAAGCGCATCCTCGACCGGGTGCTGGAGCCGGACGACCGGGAAGCCGGCGAACCGCCGGCGGGATGGACGTATGAAATCTGATCTTTTGCTCCGCCATCCCTCTTTTTTGTCCGTCAGCCGGGGCATACTACGGGCAAACGGACAAAGGAGGCGCTTTCCATGGACGACAGGCAAAAGCGGCGGGTGATCGACGAACTGAACGGATTCCTGAAAGGGCGGTTCATGGGCATCCGGCAATACGAGCGGCTGATCGAGCGCGCCAATGATCCGGAACTGAAGGACATGCTGCGGCGGTTCCGGGACCACGCCGAACTCGGGGCGGAGAAGATCGCCCGGCGCATCCGGGAGCTCGGCGGCGAGCCGGTGGACGGCCCCGGCCTCATGGGTGAAATGCAGCTGTGGATGCAGAAGTTCGGCGATGCGCCGGAGGACGTGCGGGACATTTTGCGCGATGCGCTCGTCGGGGAGAACAAATACGGCATCCGTTTTTCGCACAAAATGGTGGCCGGGGAGCTGGACCGGGAAAGCAAAAACGTGGTGGACACGGTGCTGGAGGAAGACCAGAAACGGGTGGACGAACTGCGGCGAAAGCTGGAGGAGACGGCGCCGGTTTGATGCCGCCTGCCGCGTATGTCCTCTTCTGCATCCGGGCAATCTGTTAAGGAAAAGGGACCCAAGGGGTCCCCATCTTTTGGTGCAGGAGGATCGACATGTCGCTCATCGGGAAACGGATTTTGCCCTTTCGCGCGCAGGCGTACCACAACGGGTCCTTCATCGAAGTGACGGACGAAGACCTGCTCGGAAAATGGAGCGTCGTCTGCTTCTACCCGGCGGACTTCTCCTTCGTGTGCCCGACGGAGCTGGAGGACTTGCAGTCCCGCTACCGCGAGCTGAAGCAGCTCGGCGCCGAAGTGTATTCCGTGTCCACGGACACCCATTTCGTCCACAAGGCGTGGCACGACCATTCCGAAAAGGTGCGCAAGGTGGAGTACGTCATGATCGGCGACCCGTCCGGCACCCTCTCGCGCAGCTTCGACGTGTACGATGAACAGACCGGGCTGGCCCAGCGCGGCACGTTCATCGTGGACCCGGACGGGGTCATCCAGGCGGTGGAAATCACGGCGGACGGCATCGGACGGGATGCGGACACGGTGGTCAAAAAGCTGAAGGCGGCCAAATACGTGCGGGAACACCCCGGCGAAGTGTGCCCGGCCAAGTGGGAGGAAACCGGCGAAACGCTGAAACCGAGCCTCGAACTCGTGGGCAGAATTTGAGGCGACGGCCATGCCATTGGACGCGGATCTCAAAGCGCAGCTGATGCACTATCTGGCGCTGATGGAAGGCGACGTGCTGCTGAAAGTGTCGGCCGGCGACGATCCGGTCTCCCGGCGCATGCTGGAGCTGGTGGAGGAGCTGGCCGGCCTTTCGCCGCGCATCAAATGGGAGCGGGCGGCGCTTTCCCGCACGCCGGGCTTCAGCGTGAACCGGCCCGGCGAAGACACCGGCATCGTGTTCGCC
>NICF_comb_assmDRAFT_10002366_pt1 | contig 14244 bp, 12 predicted proteins | sample NewIslPassag4_SG_FD_11279 | JGI IMG/M metagenome (IMG submission 11279) | reverse complement strand
CCCCGCGGGGGAGGCGTTCCTGCGGCTCATGGAACTGCTGGATCAGAGCCGGGGCGGCTGGACCGGCTCCGAGCCGGTGTGGGAAGCGTACGGCAGCTTGTTCCGCCTGTTGGCCGCGGAAGTGGAACTGGGCACGCAGGCGCCCGTGGGGGATCCATGGCAGAATCACCTTCTGGAGCGGCTGCTGGGCGATGAGAATCCCTTCAGCCGCAAGGCGGCCGCGGCCGGTCTGGCGGCCATGGGCCCGTCCTTGGTGGAGCAGGCCCGCGACGACTTGCGCAGCCTCGCACAGCTAGCCGCGTGGGACGCGGCGGCCGTGTGCGACGCGGTGGCGGCGGTGACCGGTGTGCGGCCAGTGGGCTGGGCGGATCTGCGCCCGCGGCCGGCCGCAAACGGCCATGATCCCCTTGCCGCAGCCCGGGAAGCCATCAAGCGGCGCTTGCTCCAGGCAGTCGATTGGGGCGAGGCGCTCCCGGAGCTGGCGGCTCACTTGCGCACCCACGGTACGGGCATCTTCGGGCGCTACCGGGCGTTTCGCTGGGACGGCAATGAGCTGGTACCGGTACTCCACGCGGACCCGGTGCGCTTGGCCCAACTGCCCGGCTATGCCCGCCATCACCAGCGGCTCTTGGCCAACACCCGGCGGTTTGTGCGGGGCTTGCCCGCCCACAACGCGCTGCTCTACGGCCCTGCGGGCACGGGCAAGTCGTCGGCGGTGAAAGCCGTCGTCAATGAGCTGGCCGGCGAAGGCCTGCGCCTGGTGGAGGTGGGCCGTGAGGGGCTCGTGCAACTGCCCAAAGTCCTGGCAGTCTTGGCGGATCAAAGCAACCCTTTTATCCTCTTCATCGATGATCTGTCATTTGAGGAACACGAAACCGAGTACAAGTCGCTGAAGGCGTGTTTGGAAGGCGGCGCGGCCTCCCGGCCCGCCAACGTGCTCGTGTACGCCACATCCAACCGCAGGCACCTCGTGCGCCAGCGCGTGGGTGAACGGCCCGGCGCCGCCACCGACGAGCTGCATCCCCAGGACGCGATGGCTGAAAAGCTGTCCCTGGCCGAGCGTTTTGGCCTGCGCATCGCGTTTTATCCGCCCGACCAAAGGGCATATTTGGAAATGGTGGAAACGCTGGTCCGGCAAGCGGGCCTGGCGGTGGACCGGGACGAACTGCACCGGCGCGCCCTGGCCTACGAGCGGGAGTTGGGCGGCCGCTCCGGCCGCACCGCGCGCCGCTTCGTGGACGAGCTGGTGGCCGAGACGGCCGGCGGCCCGGATTGGCAGGGACTGGCACAGCCGTGAACCGGTCGCGGCGCGGGCCGGGTGGGACATGAGGGGCCTGTCCATGCCTTAGCCCCGCGGCCGCCCGGCGCCCCCGGCAGGCTCCGCCAGGAGCGGGAGGAAGCCATCCTGCCCTTGCAGAACTTGCCTCTAGACTGGCATTTCCTGTCCGCGGCCGCCTGATCGTCGCGGGCAGCCGCGGGGAGTCGCCTCGCCCCGCGCGCACCGGGCGCAGGGGCCCAGGGGGGGTGCGCCGGTGAGCGCGCCGGTCGCAACTTAAGGCTCTGCCATGCTGGCTGCGCCACCCGGTGGGAGGCAAATACTCGTCATGCGCAGGCGTTCCGCAACCGCCTTTGGTCCCCGCCGCCGGCGGCGGCGACCGTTCCTGGTCCTCCTGATGGTGCTGCTGGCCCTCGTGCTCGCCGGAGGGGTGGCCGTCGTCGGCGGGGGCTACTGGTACCTGAGCCGCTCGACGCCCCAGCGCCAGGGCACCGTACACCTGGCAGGGCTCCGCAGCGAGGTGCGGGTTTACTGGGATGACCGGGGCGTCCCTCACATCGAAGCCTCCGACCTGCACGACCTCTTCTTTGCCCAAGGGTATGTCACGGCGCAAGACCGCTTGTGGCAGATGGACATGTACCGGCGCTGGGCTGCCGGCCGCCTCGCGGAGGTGGTGGGCGAGCCGGCCCTGGATGGAGACCGCTTCTTCCGCACGCTGGGCTTGCAGCAGGCTGCGGCCGCCAGCATGGCGCTGGCCAGCCCCGAAAGCCGCGCCATGCTGGAAGCGTACGCGGCCGGCGTGACCGCCTACATCCAGCAGGCCGTCGAACGCGGCGCTCTGCCCATCGAGTTCCGGCTTCTGAGTTACGTACCCGAGCCTTGGACGCCCACCGATTCGCTGCTGGTCGCGCGGCTGCTGGCGTACCACCTGAGCGGCAACTGGGAGGTGGAGCTTTCCCGCTACATTGCCGGCGAGCGCCTGGGATGGGACGTGCTGCACGAGTATTTGCCCGCATACCCGCGGGGCGCGCCGGTCATCGTATCGACTCCCCCGCCTGCCCACGTGCCCCAAGGCGCGGCGCAGGCGGTGGACGGCGAGGAGACGCCCGCGGACGCACCTGAGCCGGCTCCAGAGGAGCAGACGGGCGAACCCGCCGGTTTGATTCCGGAAGCGTCTGGCGGCATGGATTCCGCGCAAGACGCTAGCCGTTCCACGGTGGACAATCCCCCGGGGGTTGCTCCCGCGACAGGCGACGCGTCCGCCGTGAGCGCCGCCGCGGAGGAACGACTCCAGGCGCTGGCCTCACTGCTGCGCTTTGCCCCGGCGCCCTGGCTGGGCAGCAACGGCTGGGTAGTTGCGGGCTCACGCACCGCCACGGGCGGGGCGATCCTGGCCAACGACCCACACCTGCTGTATACAGTTCCGGCCATTTGGCATCAGGTGCATCTCGTGCTGGAAGGCGACTTCAACGCGATCGGAACCACCATCCCGGGCCTGCCCGGTGTCATCTTCGGCCGCAACGAGTCCATCGCTTGGGCTATCACGTCGCTGTCAGCGGACAGCCAGGATCTGTTCATCGAGCGGCCCAATCCCGACAACCCGCGCGAGTTCTTGTACCGGGGTGTGTATGAGCCCGCCCGGGTGCGGGAGGAACTAATCCACGTGGCCGGCCGGCCGGAGCCCGTAGTGCTCGAGGTTCTCGAAACCCGCCACGGCCCCGTCCTCAATCCCGTCGTCGACGAGCAGCCGGCCGACGCTCTCTCCTTCGCGTGGACGGCGCTGGGCCCCACCCGCGAGCTGGACGGCCTGCTGCCCCTGATGCGGGCTCGCAACTTTGCCGAGTTTGAGCGGGCGGTGGACATGTTCGACATGCCGGCCGTGAGCTTCTTGTACGCCGACGCGGCCGGCAACATCGGCTACAAGGCCTCCGGCCTCCTCCCCATCCGCCCCGCCGGCGACGGACGCGTGCCGCGCCCGGGGTGGACAGGCCAGCACGACTGGCTGGGCACCATCCCCAAAAACGAGCTGCCCCGCAGCTACAACCCGCCGGAAGGCTTCATCGTCGCGGCCAACAACCTTCCGGCCGGAGAGGACTACCCTCACTATATCGGCGACAATTTCTATCCCTGGCGCGCCTGGCGCATCCGGGAGATGCTGGCGGAAGCCGCGAACGTCACCGTCGCTGACACGCAGGCGCTCCAAATGGACGCCCTCAACACCCACGCCCGGGAGACGCTGCCGGTGTTGCTGGAAGCGCTGCAGACGGCCGTCCAGGTCACCGGCGGACCCCAGAGCCTGAGCAGCGCCGAACGGGACGCCCTGTCCCTGCTGACCGAGTGGGATTTCGTGGAAACCCCCGAGGCGGCCGCCCCCCTAGTCTGGCACCTTTGGCAGCGGGAGCTGCGCCGTACCATCGTGGACGGCGGCCTAGGCTTCGACCTGCGGGGGAACGGCGTGCTGGAGCACCTGTTTGCGAGGCTGCCTGCCAGCGAGCAGCAGCGGGTCGCGCTGGCCGCGTTCCGGGACGCGGTGCGCGCCGGTGTAGCGCTGCAGGGCAGCGAGCCGGCGCGCTGGCAGTGGGGCCGCTGGCACCGGTTGACGGCCTCCCACGCGATGGCAGGCTCGGTGCCGGTGCTGGGGCTGCTCTTCAACGTCGGCGACTGGCCCATGGGCGGCAGCGCCGCGACGCCCGGCGCGATGGGCTTTGAAAACTCTACGGGCCGCGTGACCTACGGCGCGGGGTGGCGCACCGTGGTCGACCTGGCCGCCGGCCGGGGCTGGGACATCTTGCTGCCGGGCAATTCGGGCCACCGCCTGAGTCCCCACTACGCTGATCAGGCCGAGGCCTGGGTCGCCGGCCAACTGGTGGAGCAGCAGTGGCGGGCCGATCAGTACCGGCGCTCGACGCTGTTGCGCCTGCTGCCGCCCTCGTAACACAATGGTGCTGGGAGGATTCGCCGTTCTTGCCAACGAAAGTGAAAGTTGGGTTCCGGACCGCGGCCCGGTGTCTCGCGGTCGACCGGCTCTGACCAGGATCGTTCGTTGAGGAGGATGACGCCATGAAGCTGTCCCGGTGGATCGCTTGCGCGCTGCTCGTCGCCCTGTCGTCGACCTTGGTGTGGCCGGCGGTCGCGGCCGCCCAGACCGTCCAGGAACCCGATGAGGCGTGGGACGTGATCTTCGCGGGTGTGCTGGTGCTGCGGGTGCGCTATGGGCTCGGCGGCACGTCGGCCCTGGAGCGGCAGCACCTCGTGTACCAGCGGCTGCGGGAAGCGGTGGAAGACCTCGGCGAGGAGTTGTCGCCCGACTTGGTGCATGTGACCGAAGCAGACGGCCAGGTGTTCCTGCAAGTCGGGCCGCACGTCATCATAACCGTGGATGAGGCCCACGCCCGCTACCAGCGCAGTACGCCCCAGGGTTTGGCACAAGTCTGGGCTGACAACCTGCGCCGGGCCATCGCGCGGTACGTGGAAATCCACTCGTAAGGCAGCGCCCGGGAGCGGCGAAAGTCATGCGATGCCTGCACGTGCGGCGCGCGTGCAGGTATCTTTGTGTGCGGGCGCGCGGCAAACCGCGGTAGTTTCCCGGGCGCGGGTTTGCGCCTGCCGGACGCGGGTTTCCGCAATGAGTGCCCGGCCGGTCAGTCAGGCGGCCCGCGAGCAACAATACAGGTTATGGAGGTGTCGTGGACATGGCCTTCCCTGCCGAACGCACCGGCGAGCAGATTTGGGTCGTGCGCGTCGAGTACCTGAATGGCAACCGCCATTTCTTCGGCTTCCAGACCGAAGAGGAGGCGCGCGAGTTCCGCAGCCGCGTCCGGGATACGGGCTTCGGCCAGATCAAACGGGCGGTGGACTTTTCCGTGCCCATGTACCGCCTTGTGAAAGAGGAAGCGTGACCCTGCGGGCGGGCGCCCGCCCGCAGGTTTTGGTCGCGGGAGCGACCTGCCGGGCCGGTGATCGGGGCCGGCGCCCCGGGACCGGCGATGAATGGGGAACCGAGTCCTAGAGCCCTGGCCCGGAACGTGGAATACGGTGAAGTGACGGTCGAAAGCCGCCGGCGCCTCTCCTCCTCCTGGTCCGGTGCCACTGAACAACGGCCTTTCGGCCGTCTTTCTTTTTGCTGGCTTGCCCACCTGCCTCGACTGCCGGCGGGACGTTTGGCAGGGCCGGTTGGCCCGCCTTCCGGCAGGTTTGGACCGGGGCGCCCCCGGACATCCTACGATGGGAGGTGAGCCCTGGTGGGGGACTTCAAGGTGGCCAGCGTCATTGAGCTCATCGGCGAGTCCACCGAAGGCTGGGAAGACGCCGTGAACCGGGCCGTGGAGGCCGCGGCCAAGACAGTGCAGCACATCACGGGCGTCGAGGTGCTCAACTTGACGGCCGTGGTGGAAGACGGCCGGGTCACCCGCTACAAGGCCGACGTGCACGTGGCCTTCGGTGTCGACGACTCCTTGCGCAAGGTCAAGGAGCCGGTCATGGCCGCCCACGCAAGCCCGCGACTTTGAACGGCGGCGCTGTCATCTCGTAGCTCGCGGGGCCATCCCCGGGGTCGGGATGGCCCACTTTTCTGCCGGCGCAGCCGCTGGCCCGCCGTCCGCTGGCTGAGCATCGCCTACATCGAGCTCGTGCGGGGCGTACCGCTGGTCTCCCTATTGTTCATGTCCCATGTACTCTTGCCTATCTTCCTGCCCGACTACAGGCTGGAGCCCGTGCTACGGGCCATGTTCGGCACACGCTTTTCTGTGCGGCGTTTATGGCGGAGTTCATACGGGGCGGCTTGCAGGGGATTCCCCGGGGGCAGGTGGAGTTGGCCTGTTGGACCTGTCGGGCATCGCCCCGCAGCGTGCTGGCCAACCCCGCGTGGCCGGGCTGGAATGCTGAGCTTTACCTGTTTTGTGCGTTGGTGTACTTTATATTCAGTTTCTCGCTGTCCAAGGCAGCCAGCCGCTGGAGCGCGGGCTGGGCCTAGGCAGGCGGTGATCCATAAACCGGCAACGCAGCCAGGAGGGACGGCCCCATGAGCGCCCCATTCCACGCACCCACCGGCTTGCCCGAGGCGGCCGACGCAATTATCGTCTGCGAGGACGTGCACAAGTGGTACGGGCACTTCCACGTGTTGCGCGGCGTGAGCACCACAGTGCGCCGGGGCGAAAAGCTGGTCATCTGCGGGCCGTCCGGCTCTGGCAAGTCCACCTTCATCCGCACCATCAATCGCCTGGAGGAGCACCAGCGCGGCCGCATCGTGGTGGACGGCATCGAGCTTACCAATGACATGCGCAACATCGAGGCCATCCGCCGGGAAGTGGGCATGGTCTTCCAGCAGTTCAATCTGTTCCCCCACCTCACGGTGCTGGACAACATCACCCTCGGCCCGGTACGGGTGCGCAAGATGCCGCGCCGCGAAGCCGAGGAGCTGGCCATGCAGCTGCTGGAACGGGTCGGCATCCCGGACCAGGCCCGCAAGTACCCGGGTCAGCTGTCGGGCGGCCAGCAGCAGCGGGTGGCCATCGCCCGCGCGCTGGCCATGCAGCCCAAGATCATGCTGTTCGATGAGCCCACCAGCGCCCTTGACCCTGAGATGATTAAGGAGGTGCTGGATGTCATGCGGGAGCTGGCCCACTCCGGCATGACCATGCTGGTGGTCACCCACGAGATGGGTTTCGCGCGGGAGGTGGCCGACCGGGTGCTTTTCTTTGACCAGGGCAACATCGTCGAGGAGGCCGACCCGGAAACCTTCTTCACCAATCCGCGGCACGAACGGACGCGGGCGTTTCTGTCCCAGATACTGCATCACTGAGGCAGTGCGCCGGGCGGCTCCATCGGCGGCGGGACGCAAGGTTGCCGCTTGAGCCCAGGCCGGGGTACAAAATTGGCGGCGCCGTCCCGCCCGACGGCGCCGCCTGCGTCTTGTCGACGTCCCGGTTCGTACCGGTTCTGGTCGTCGACCGCCTAGACACACCCCGCGACGGCGTTCCTGTGCGCGCCCCCGCGGTGCGAGCGGCAGCCCAGTCCCGCTCAGCGGCCGTCGCCCATGGCCGTGGCCGCCTGCATGGGCCGGGCCGCCACCGGCGCAAACGCCGGCTCGGGCGCCACGGGCAAACCGTCCCGGAGGGTCAGGCCACTGTAGGCTACACTTGCGTGCTCCGCCAGGTCCAGGCCCTCCAACTCCACCTCTTCGGGCACCCGCAAGTCCATCGCCCGGCTCAGGATCAGCAGCCCGACACCCGCCGCCGCGACCGTCCACACAAAGGCCGCCAAGATCCCGAGCACCTGTACACCCAACAACTGCCAGCCGCCGCCGTAGAGCAAACCCCCTTCGGGAGCAAACAGACCGACCGCCAGCGTCCCCAGGACGCCGCACGCGCCGTGAACCGCAACCGCACCCACGGCATCGTCGATCCGCAGCACCCGCTCCACGAACGCCGACGCAAAGACCATCACCAGGCCGGACGCCACACCGACCAGGAGCGCCGACCAAAGCGTCAGGACGTTCGCGCCCGCGGTCACGCCTACCAGGCCGGCCAGCACACCGTTGAGGGTCATGCCGATGTCCGCCTTGCCCGTCCGCCAGAACGTGTAGAGCATAGCCGCCAGGCCGCCGGCCGCGCCGCCCATCATGGTGGCGGCGATGATGTCCGCCACCGCCGCGGTGGTGCCGTCAATGGTGCTGCCGCCGTTAAAGCCAAACCAGCCGAACCACAAGAGCAACACGCCGATGGTCGCCAGCGGCATGTTGTGGCCCGCCATGGGCATTACCTGGCCCTGCGGCCCGTACTTGCCCAGCCGCGGCCCCAGCAGGCGGGCGAACACCAAACCGCCCCACGCCCCGACGGAGTGCACCACCGTGGAGCCGGCGAAGTCCATGAAGCCCAACTGCGCCAGCCAGCCGCCGCCCCACACCCAGTGGCCCACCACGGGGTAGATGAACGCGATCATCAACACCGCGAAGGCCAAGTACGCCTTGAAGGAAACCCGCTCGGCCACCACGCCAGACACGATGGTGGCGCAGGTGGCGGCGAACATGGCCTGGAACACCCAGAAAGCCATCACCGGAATGCCGGCGTCAAACTGGCTCGCGCCGTTGAGGCCAAAATACGACAAGCCGATCAAGCCGTCGCGGCTGTCCCCGAACATGAAAGCGAAGCCCACCAGGTAGTAGACCACGACACCGATGAAGACCGTGACCACGTTCTTCATCAGGATGTTGACCGTGTTCTTGGCGCGGGTGAACCCGCTTTCCACCATAGCAAACCCCAGGTGCATGATGAACACCAAGAACGCCGCCAACAGCACCCACAACGTACTGATAACGACATCATACTGCCCCGTCACTCCGGCTTCCCCCTTCATGGATCGCCCCAGGCCCGGCGGCGATCCGAATACTTGTCGCATAACTTATCACCCGGGGTCTGGGAGTGTCAAGCGTGGACAGCATGATTATGCACATGTATGCATAATTCTTCGCCCCCCGCAATGTTCGGCTGGCCGAACACTGCGGGGGGCTGGCTCGCATGCACTCCGAGGTGATACTCTCGTGCGCCCGTCACCGGCGTGAGGCCGTCGCCTGCCCGGCTAGCCCCTCAGGCTTCTGAGGAAATCGAGCAGCGCGGCGTTAAACTCTTCCGGCGTTTCCAGGTTAGGCAGGTGGCCCGCCTTCGCAATGGTCGCCAACCGGCTGCCGCGGATGCCCTCATGCATGGCCTGGGCGGCCGACGGCGGCGTGATCGCGTCCTCTTCGCCCACCACCACCAGAACGGGCACGGCAATGCGCGCGAGTTCGGGCCGGCTGTCGGGCCGCTCGGCCAGGCCGCGCAGCGCCCGGGCGACGGCGGCAGGCCGCGCAGCTTCCATCATCGCTCGCACCTCCGCCACCACCGCCGGCCGCTCGGACTTGGTCGTTTCGCCCACAAGGCGCGGCAGCATGGACTCCACGACAGGGCCGATGCCTTCCGCTTCCACCCGGCGGGCGGTGTCTAGACGCCCCGCCCGGCCTTCCTCGGTATCCGGTTCGGCGCGGGTGTCCGCAAGCACCAGCGCCCGCAACCGCTGGGCGTGCCGGCGCACGCATGCGAACGCCACGTAGCCGCCCATGGACAGCCCCACCAACACCACCGGCTCTTTGACGCCGAGATGGTCCAGCAGTGCCATCACGTCGTCAGCGCACCGGTCCATCGTGAAGGGCTCACTGCCCATTTCCGACTCCCCAAAGCCCCGCAAGTCGACGGCCACTGCCCGCCACCCGGCGCCGGCCACCGCCGCCGCCTGCCGGCGCCACATGGTGCGGTTCAAGGGAAACGCGTGCACAAACACCACCGGCGGCCCCGATCCCTGGTCGTCGTAAGCCAGGCGTACGCCGCGCACCGTCGCCTCCATCCTATCCAACACCTCCACGAAAGCGGATTGTTGGTCCCGGCTGCCGATCATGCTGGCACCTCATTTGGCTCCGACCCGCGCCCTATCCTGCCCGCCCCACGGGCGGTGCCGGCCAGGACCCCAGATCTCCATCTCGGGCCCACGAGCCGGATCGTGCGGATGCTCTGGCAGTATTTTGGCCGCCGCGCGTCTTACGCGCCGGCTTCCGGCCGTCAGCCGCCCTCTGCCGGAACCTCCAGGCGGTAGAGCAACTCGGTGTGCAGGTACTCGCCGAGCCGGTGCTCCTGTTGGGCCACAAAGCGAAATCCGTGTTTCTCGTAGAAGGCGATCCCGCGCGTGTTGCCCTGCTCTACCCGCACCAGCAGCTGAAATGCCCGGGAGCGCGAGCGCCGACGCCACTCGGCGATGGTCGCGGCCAAAAGCCGCGAGCCCAGGCCGAGGCGCTGGTAGGCCGGCAGCACGTAAATTCGAAACAGCTCCGCTTCCTCGCCAGCCCCGGGGCCCAACTGGGCAAACCCCACGACCCGGCCGTCTGCCTCAGCCACGTAGAAGACCGCCGGATGGTCCGGTTTCATCTGGCGGCGCAAGCGCTCAAGATCGTAGGCTTGGGCGAGGAAGTGCTCTTGCACCTCGTCGGGGATGAGCCCCGTGTAGGTGTCCTTCCAGGTTTCCCGCGCCACGCGCTGTACCGCCTCGGCATCCTCCGGCCGAGCGGGGCGAACGCTGCCTGCAGTGGGAGCGGCCACGGCGTCTCCTCCTCTCAAGGGCGGACCCATCGGGCCGCCCACAGGATTTGCCATATTGTACCACGGAGGCGGCAGCGGCGCGTGCCTGCTGTTGGCACGCGGGGCACGAGGTACGAGCAGTGCGGGCGACGGTGCGAGCAGTGCCCTCAGGCGGAGTGGCGGGGAACGACCGGGGGCGCGCAAATTGACTTTCTTTGACATTCAAGGTATAATGAGGGTGAAGATCAGGGATAAGCAGATCAGGGGGTGACCACCATGCGTGATCTGGTGCCGAGGACCTTCGAGTCGTTGTGGACGGACCTGGACGAGCTGTTCGCGTGGCCGTTCGGCCCCTTCGGGTGGCGGCAGAACGTGCCGGCGGTGGACATCGAGGAAACCGACGACGCATACATCGTCACCGCGGAGCTGCCCGGCTTCGACAAGAAGGATATCGAGATCGAGCTGCGCAACAACGTCCTGATCCTCCGCGGCGAAAAGATGGAGCGGGAAGGGCGGCGGTTCCTGCGCCGGGAGCGGCGTACAAGCCTGACCCGGTTTGAGCGGCGTTTCAGCTTCCCGACGGACATCGCCCATGATCAGGTAAAGGCCGAGTTCAACCGGGGCGAGCTGGTGCTGACGCTGCCCAAGGTTGCGGCCAAGGAAAAGACGTACAAGATCACGCTTGACTGATGGGCGTCCCCTGGCGGGCAGCACGCTTGAGGACCGCGTGCCGACGCCGTCCTGCGGTCACCCGTAGTGACGCTCCGGCCGATGCGCCACAGCAGCCGACTACGCTAGAACGGGAGCCATAGCCGTCCGGTTGCGGGCAAAGCCCCGCCGCAAGCGGGGCTTTGCCCGCGTTGTGCTTCTTGGGCCCCTCACGCCGCCGCTGTGAGCAGGGCGATGCCGGCAAGGCCAAGGATGATGCCCCAGGTTTGGGAGGGCTGCAGCGTTTCCCCGGCCAACCGCCAAGCCAACAGCGTTGTGGGCGCGGGACCCAAGTTTGCCACGACGGACACGATGGACAGCATGCCCTCTCGGGTGGCCAAGACAAAACCCACGACGGCCAGGGCGTGCAGCAGTCCCATCCCGGCCACCATGGGCCAGTAAGGCACGGCCGGTCCGATGGGGGAACGAACCGCCCACAGGGCCGCGCCCAGCAGGGCGGCCGCCGCGGCGTTGGTTGCCAGTGCCGGCCACAGCGTCCCGCCGGAGCCGGCTTGCTTTAACAGGACAAAGGCAAGCCCATAGCAGACGCCCGCCAGCGTCCCCTCCGCAAGCCCGGGACCGAACATCTGCGGCCACCCGCGCCCGCCACGGCCTGGCGCGCGGCCGCCTCTCCTGCCGGGAGAAAGCGTGCCGCCTTTGCCTGCAGACACGAGCGCCACGCCCACCAGCACCGCAGCCGCTCCCGAAACGGCCAGGCCGCCGGGCCGTTCTCCCTGGACCAGACCGGCCAGGACCGGCACCAGCGCTGACCACACAGCCGTCAACGTGGACACAACGCCCATCTTTCCGCGCGCGAGCCCCTGCATGTACAGCCCGTAGGCGAAACCGTTCATTACCCCTGCGGCCGCGCCCCAGGCAATGGCCAGGGCGTCCGGCGCTTCGCCCAAAAGCAGCGCAGCCAATAGCAGCGCCGCGCTGCCGGCCGCCTGCGAGAGCAGTGCGACGGCCAAAGGGGGCGTTCGCCGCGACACGACACCCCCGAGAAAGTCCCCTGTTCCGTATGCCAGGGCTGTCACCAGCGCCCAGACGATGAACAGAAGATCTCCCTCCCCCGCAGGGCCCTTATGGGGAGGCCGCGCAGGCCAGTCCTTGCGCCTCGATGTCTGCTACCCGGACGGGTCCGAGCCCGGGCACTCTGATGAGGTCCGCCACGGAGGCGAAGGGCCGCAGCGCCACGATGCGCTCGGCCAGTACCGCCCCTACGTGCACCAAACGCTTCAGTTCTTCGACCGGTGCGGAGTTGATGTCGACCTGGCCTGGGCCGCAGGCCGCACCCGCGCCGGCCTCAAACCCGGCACCGGCCCGGTCGCCGGCGAGAGCGCCGCCGGGATCTCCAGAGGCGTGGCCGCCGGCCCACAGGCGGCTTGCCACCGGACCGCCTCTTTCCGGCTCTACCGTGTACGCCCGCCCGTCGGTGCTGACGCGGATGGTGCCGTTGACGTCCGTCCCGTACACCGCCAGCGCCACGGACGCGACCCGTTCCAGCGCTTCCGCGTGGGGATGGCCGTACGGGTTGCCGCTGCCGGCCGAGTAGATGGCCACCTGGGGCGCCACCGCGGCGATGAACGCCGCCGTGGATGAGCTGCGCGAGCCGTGGTGGCCCATATGCAGAATGTGAGCCGCCAACGGCAGCCCCCGTTGCAGCATGGCCGCCTCCCCAGCGGCCTCGGCGTCGCCAGTAAACAGGAACACGACGTCCCCGTACGTAAGCCGGATCGCGATGGAGTCGTTGTTCAATTCTCCCGTCAACTGGGTGGGGTGCAGCACCTCCAAGCGCAAGGGTCCGATGGTATGGGTCTCGCCCGCCCGCGGCTCGTGGTAGGCAGCATCGCTGGCCAGCACGGCATCCAGACAACGCTCGTACGTCAACGTGGTGTGCTCGTGGCCCGTCAGCCACACCTCCCTTACGGGAAACCGCTCAACAACGGCGGCGCACTGGCCGATATGATCGGAGTGAGGATGGGTGCCGATGAAGAGGTCGATGGACTGCACGCCCGCCGCCTCCAGCTGCGGCACCACGTCCCACCGGTCGTGCCGTCCGGCGTCGATCAGGACGGTGAAACCGGGCCCTTGCAGGAGTGTCGCGTCTCCCTGGCCCACGTCTAGGTAGTAGACGACCAGCTCCCCGCCGGGGGTGGCGGTCCCGGCGGCTGCTGCTTGGACCGGCACGTCCGCTGCCTGGCGGATCTGTGGAGAGCCCGGGCCCGCACCCGGCTCGGACGCTGCCGCCATGGGGCCGGTGAGAAGCAGCAACGCGCCCAAGGCGGCAAGGAACGTCGCTAGGAACCGGCCCGCGGGTCCGCACCCCAAGCGCCCCACGCTCCATGGGTCACAGAACGCGGTGGCGGGGCCGGAACCGTGGCCCGGTGCGCCCCTTGAATACCGCGCTTCGCGGGCGCGGTGGCTGAAGGAATCGCGCGGTGCCCGGCCAACTCGTTTAGTATGGGTGAACAGATCCTTCACCGCAGGCACACCTCGCTCCTGGCGTGGCTGGTGCTGGCGGGGGGGCTGTTGGCGGCCGGCGCTTCATGCTCCGCTTCGCCCAGCGAGCCGGAAACCCTTGCGTATCCCGCACGCCCGGGCGCGCACCGGCACGCAGCGGTCATCGATCGGGTTGTCGACGGAGAGTTCGTGGTTTTCCTGGTCGGGCCCGGGCAGGAAGAATGGGTGGGCATTCTGGCCGGCGAGCCCGCAGGGTACGAAGCCGCGCACCGCTGGAGCGGCGGAAACCCGGCCAGGGCGGGCACGATGATCTTCTGGCTTGTGGCCGGGGAAGATTTACAGCCTGGAGTTTGGGGTGTGTTGGAGCCGCCGGTCCCCCTACCCCCCTCGTCGGCGGCTTCACAGCCCCATTTTTTCACTTCAAATCCGCAAAGGCAACCGGATGGCGAAGCCGGCGCCACAGCTGCTGCCTACACTCCCGGCATCCCGGCGACGGTGCTCGTCTTTCGACCCAACGCCGAGTTGACCCGCCAGGCCCGCGATCGGGTCGCGGCGCGGCTAGGACAACTGCGGGTCCGCGGTCGGGTTTCGAGAGCCGGCGAACTCGCGCCGATCGCGTGTTGCTTTACCCCGAACTGCGACCCCGCTGCCGCAGGCGAGCCAGCTTGGCCGCAATCCGCTCTCGAGCACGGCGGG
>NICF_comb_assmDRAFT_10002363_pt1 | contig 14265 bp, 11 predicted proteins | sample NewIslPassag4_SG_FD_11279 | JGI IMG/M metagenome (IMG submission 11279) | reverse complement strand
TACGACATCTGAGCCTTCCGATCGCCGATCTCGTTCGAGATTCGAGAGCCGCCGGTTTCCGCGCCGGCGGCTTTTTTCATGCGCCCTCGGGGACGAGCCGCTCGCGGTGGGCACGCGCCTCGGCGGCGGCCGCCGATAGCTCCTCGGGGCTCGATTCCGCCAGGTCGGCGAGCCTTCGCAGCTCGTCGGCGAGGACGCGGGCCGCGGCCGCGGCGAAGGGATTGGCGGCCACGCTGGCGGCCGCGACCTCGGGCGCGAGCGTGGCCAGCCGCGAGGCATCCGCGAAGGCCCGGCCCACCACCCGCTCCGCCTCCTCGAGGCTGCCCGCCACCCGGGCGAGCGCCAGCGCCGCGAGATAGGGCGCATGCGTCGTGGCCGCCACCAGGCGATCGTGGTCGCGCGCGGAGAGGACGACCGGCCGCGCGCCCATGGCGGCCCAGACGGCGCCCACGCGGGCCGCCACCTCCTCCTCCCCTTCCTTCGGGCAGAGGATCACCCGCTTCCCCGCGAAGAGATCGCCGCGCTCGCCGGCGTCGCTTCCGTCGGCTCCCACCATCGGATGGCCGCCGACGAAGGTCGCGTTCGGCAGCACGCGATCGACGATCTCGCGCACGGCTCCCTTCACGATCAGCGTGTCGGTGAGGATCGTCTTCTCGCCCAGGTGGGGAGCGAGGCCCTCCAGGATCGACTCGAGCTGCCCCAGCGGGACGCAGAGGAAGATCAGTCCGCACTTGGCCAGCGCCGGCGTGGGCGCCTCCTGAGCGTCCATCACCAGGCGGTCGAGGAGCGCTCTGGCCCGCAGGCGGGGATCCGGCTCCACCGCCAGGACGGAGTTCTCGGGGAAGGTCCTCGACAGCGCCCGCGTGAGCGCAGTGCCGATTCGCCCCAGGCCGATGACGGCATAGGGCGGAGGGGGAAGCGTGGCGTTCATGCGTCCTCCATGGCGAGCGAGCGCAGGCGGCGGCGCCGGCGGAGACGGACGTGGATCTCCACGCGCGGATTCTCGCGCCGCTCCCAGAAAATCGGGATCCGCCGGATCCCCATGGCTCGAAGCACCCCGGGCATGGGCTCGCCGCTCGGCAGGCCGATGCGCGCGGCCACCAGGCTCTGGGCGGCGAGCCGGTTGATCTCGAGGAGCCGCGTCAGCAGCGCGCGGAGCGTGGCCTCCTCTCCCTCGGGTGCGAGGCGGGACTCGCCCGTGGCCTGTGCCACCAGCGACATCGTCTCGGCCCCTCGAAACGCCCCCGCCCTCAGAGGAAGAGCTTGAGGGCGAAGGCGAAGATCCGCTCGTCCGAGCGCCCCGACCCCACCCCCTGGGCGAAGGAAAGGTCGAGCGCCGCCACCTCGGAGACCAGCCCGAGCCCCGCGGTGACGAAGTTGCGGTCCTCCCCCTCGCGCCGCTCCGCCCCGATGCGGATGGGAAGGACGTCGTCGAAGAAGACCTCGGCTCCCACGTGGTAGGTGTTGCCGAAGGGGTCGCTCTCCTCCAGGGCGAAGACGGCGTCCACGGAGAGGCGGAAGGTGGCGTCGTGCCCCAGCGAGACGCCGCCGCCGACCCGCATCGGCGCCTGGCGGCTGGCCACGTCGATCAGGTTGTAGCCCACCACCCCCAGGCTCAGAAGCGGCAGAGGCCGAATCAGCAGGCCGGCGTCCGCCGTGACGGAATTGGTGTCCTCGGGGCGGGAAAAGCCCAGGTACTTCAGCCCCAGCCCGAAAGCGACGCGACTGGACAGGGGCAGGCCGAGGGCGAGGTTCACCACCGAGCCGCTGGAGTCGCCCGGCACCCCCGAGCCCGAGATGTGGCTGTATCCGATCCCCACCCCCACGTTGGCCGTCCTCGAGTCGACGATGGAGGCGTGCCAGAGCTGGAGGCGGTCGCCGGGGGAAAAGCCGTAGTGCCCGTCGATCTCGTAGCGGCGGGCGATCACCACGCCTGCCGGGTTGAAGAAGATCGTGTCGTTGGAGGTGCCGACGGCGCGAAAGGCGTTACCCGTGGCGAGCGAGCGGGTGCCGAAGAGATCGCCGGCCACGGGAGGGTCCAGAGCGAGGGCGGGGATCGCCCAGAGCGCCGTCGCGAGCCCGAGCAACGAAGAGAGCCGGATTCGCATCCCGCGCAGTCTATCAGAGCGCGAGGGCTTCGAGGCCAGGCAGGAGAGCGGCCACCCAGTGCATGCGGCCGAGGGCGAGCAGCAGGCCGAAGACCAGAAGCAGCGCGCCGCCCGCCTTCTCCACCTTCCCGAGGTGGGGGCGAAGCCGCTGCGAGAGGGCGAGAAATCGCTCCAGGAGAAGGGCCGAGAGGACGAAGGGCAGGGCCAGCCCCAACGCGTAGGCGAAGAGAAGCAGGACGCCCTGCCCCACCGTCTCCTCCGAGGCGGCGAGGGTCAGCACTCCGCCGAGGAGCGGGCCGACACAGGGGCTCCAGCCGAAGCCGAAGGCGGCGCCCACGAGCAGCGCGCCGAAGAAGCTGCGCGGCGGGGAGGCGGCGTGAAAGCGCGCCTCGCGCAAGAGGAAGGGGATCCGCAGCACCCCGAGCATGTGCAGGCCGAAGGCCACGAGGACGAGCCCGCCGGATAGCTCGAAGAGGCGCCGATGCTCGCCGAGAAGCCTCCCCAGCGAGGTGGCGGTCGCGCCCATGGCCACGAAAACGAGACCGAAGCCGAGGGCGAAGGCGATGGCCCGGCGGACCACCCTCCCCCGCGCGGCCTCGCCCGCCGCCGCGCCCCCGAGAAAGGAGAGGTAGCCCGGCACCAGCGGGAAGACGCAGGGGGAGAGAAAGGAGAGGCTTCCGGCCGCCAGGGCTCCGACGACGGTGATCGAATTCATCTCGCTCTTCTGGACACCGAGACGGGGTCCGGCGGTTCCCCATCGACGAAAGGAGCGGGTCGCCGGCCCCGCCGACGCTGGCAGTTCAGGTCCGGACCACCTCGCAGAGCTCGGTGGCGGACATCGCGCCCACGATCACCATGGGCTCGCCGGAATTGCCGGGCAGGACGCAGACGGTCTGCCCGTCCCGGCCCTCGATGCAGCTGCCCAGGGCCTGCTGGCAGGCGGCGAAGGCCTCCGTCCCCGGGCGAGGCAAAAAGACGCTCACGGGTGCCGCCTCCGTGCGGTAGACCACCGCCGGAGTGGCTTCGCCGAAGAGCTGGCAGCTTCGCGCCCCGACCAGCCGCCCGGAGGCGGGAGCGGGGACCTCCACCGGGATGCCGAAGCCGCGACCGAGCCATTCGGCGAGGATCCCGGGATCGTCGCTTTCCACCTCGCAGCCAGTCCCGGCGCCGGTGGTGAAGGCGCGCAGGTGGCTGGCGATGGCCTGCTCTGCCAATGCCTCCGCCAAATCGACTTCGCGGGGCGCGACCGCGAGCACGGCGAGGACCGCCGCCGCCACCGCCCCGCCCAGCGCGGCCCAGGCCCGGGCGCGCGGGCGCTCGCGGCGAGCGGCCAGCCCCCGGAGCGTGGCGAAAAGCAGCGGGCTCGCCTCCTCCCGCGCATGGGGAAGGCGGGCGAGCGCGGCGTCGACGGCGCGAAGCTCCTCCGCCCGCGCCGCGCAACGCGCGCAGGCCCGGGCGTGCGCCATCTCCTCGGCGCTGGCCTCGCCGTCGACCACCGCAGAGAGGACCTCGGACGACAGGCAGCTCATCTCCGACCTCCCGACGCCGCGGGGACCTCCTTGCCCAGCCTCGCCGACATCGCCTCCCGGGCGCGGGCGAGGCGGGAGCGGACGGTGCCCACGGGCGTGCCCATGACCTCGGCGATCTCCTGGTACGACAATCCCTCCACCGCGCGCAGCCACAACGCCGTGGCCTGCTCCTCGGGAAGGGCCCTCAGCGCGAGCAGGACCTCGTCCGAGAGCGCCCTGGACTGGATCTCCTCCTCCAAGTCGGCCGTCGGGTGCGCGAAGGAAGCTCCGCCCGAGAGCATGACCAGTTGCGGCCGCTCGTCGCGAACCCGGTTCAGGTGCAGGTTGCGCAGCAGCGCCAGAAGCCAGCTTCGGATCTTCTTCGGGTCGCGCAGGCTGTTACGCCGCTCGAAGGCCCTGAGCAGCCCCTCCTGGGCGAGATCCTCGGCATCGGCTCGGCTGCGGGTCAGGCGTCGCGCCAGGCGGTGGAGGATGCCCAGGTGGGGCTCGACTCTTTCGGCGAATTCCTCTGGAGACACGCGACGGCCCTCGCTCGCCTTCCGTGGACACGCCGGGCGGACGAAAAGTTCCCGCTCCGGCGATCCCGCATCCCGTCGGGCCGGATTCGCGCGGAATCTAGCGCTGCTTGCCCGCGGCCGCGCGCTTCGGAGCACCCGCGCGCTTGGCCACCGCCGGAGCGGGAACCGGCTGCGCCGCCGAAGCGGCCTCCGGACGCGCCAGCATCCAGAGCACGAGCATGCCGTAGGCGACGGTGGCCAGGCCCATCCACATGTACTGGTCGTCGCTCCAGATCGGCATCTTGGTGATGGCGTGGGTGGCCAGGGCGAGGACGATGAGCCACAGACCGATCTCCCGCCGCCGCTCCATGAGGAAGGCGGCCGGGATCATGAAGGCGTAGTAGTAGCAGGTCAGCTCGGTCGCCGCCGGGATCATCACGATTCCGCAGAGCGCGGCGGCGAACCACGGCTCCTCGTCGCGCGACCGGCGAAAGACGAGCCAGAGCAGGGCGAGGTTGAGTAGGTAGAAGAGCGGCTTGAGCTTTTCGAAGTTGGCCAGCCGCGTCTCCTTCCAGACCTTGAAGGGATCCTCGAGCCTCTCGTCCTTGAGGTGCTTGGCGTTGCTCCAGGGCCGCCACGAAAGCACCGTGCGCAGGCCCATGTGGTTGGTCAGCGGCGTGTCCGAATGCTTGAGCGTATTGGTCGCGAACTCGCCGTAGACCTCGAGCCCGCCCTTCGCCACGAGAAGCGAGCCGGGCACCATCACCGCGGTGGCGAGGAGGGCGCCCAGGGCGATGCGCCGGTGCCGCGGCGGCATCGCCTTCTCCTTGATCCAGCGCCAGATCCCCTGCATCGCGGGCCCGAGGGCGAAAAAGACGGGGAAGATGCGGAAGGCCGCGCCCGCGGCCAGCATGGCGCCGCCCGCGGCGGGCCGGGCCTTGCGCAGCATGCAGATGCCGAGGACGGAGAGCGCCAGGTAGTCGTAGCGGAGGAAGGCGCCGCCGTTCCAGTAGAAGCGGGACGGGAAGTTCACCGCGAAGAAATTCGCGGCCACCGCGAAGATCTCCAGGCCGAACGCCCACCAGATCCCCGCGAACATCAACAGGATCAGGACGGGATCCAGAAGGCCCAACAGCAGCAGCGTGCGGTCGGTAGCCGGCCCCGCCAGGTTGGTGAGGATGGAGGGGACGATGGTCCACCACGGCGTGCCGTTGAAGCCGTGGTCCTTTTGCGAACCCTCCCAGCGGTTGCCCAGCCGCCGAATGAAGTAGGCGGTATCCTGCTTGAAGGCCTCCCAGCGCGCCGGCGTGAAGTGCGCCGTACAGCGCTCGGGGTTGGCGAGGATGTCCGCGGTGGAGCCGATGAGGTTGGTGGAGGCGATGTCGCGCATCTTCCGGCGGAGGACGCGCTCGCGACCGTAAAGCTCGGCCTCCGCGACGGCGGAGCACTCGTAGAGGCGGGCGTACCGGAGCTCGGGGAAGTACTTCGAGCCCATGAAGTAGTGGTAGTGCTCCCAGACGTGGATGAAGTTGGTCCCGCCGTGAAAGCCGCCGAAGTTGAACCAACCGGCGACCCCGAGGACGCCGAGCAGACCGATGGCGAAGCGGCGCGCGCGCCGGTACCTCCCTTTCTGTCCCGTCTCCTCCAGGTGCCAGCTCCAGACCAGCAGCCCCGCCAGCGCCACCGCCGAGGCGAGCTTCAGCACGTTGGCCTTGGATTCGCTGTAGCTGAAGAGGCCCGGCTTCGGAGGCGTCTTGCGGACGTTGCGGAGCTGGACCGCAGGGACCTGCGACGGCTCGTCGGCGCCCCCCGTCGCCGGAAGCGCGACCAGAGCGATGCCCAGGACTGCGGCACGAAGAAGCCGACTCATCGGTCGCACTCTAGCCTTTCCGCGTCGTAACGAAAAACGGAAATCGAAGCAAATAGGCTAGCGAGCGTCCGCCTCCGCCACGATCTCGCGGAGCCATTCGAGGAGCCCCTGGCGGAGGTCCGGGCGCTTGAGAGCGAAGGCGACGTTGGCCTTGAGGTAACCGAGACGGTCGCCCGCATCGTAGCGCTTGCCCTCGAAGCGATAGCCCACCAGCCCTTCCCGCTCGGCAAGCAGGGCCAGCGCGTCGGTGAGCTGAATCTCGCCCCCGACCCCCGGCTGCACCTCCCGAAGATAGTCGAAGACGCGCGGCGGAAGCACGTAGCGACCGATCACCGCCAGGTTGGAGGGAGGGTCGCTCTGCGGCTTTTCCACCATGCGCTCGATCCGCATGGTGCGGTCGTCGAGCATCGTCCCCGCCGCGATCCCGTACATGGGTGTCTCTTCGACCGGTACCTCCATCAGCGCCACCACACCCATCCCGGTGCGCTGGTAACACTCGACCAGCTGGGCGATGGCCGGCGTCTCGGCGTCGATCACGTCGTCGCCGAGGATGACCGCGAAGGGCTCGTCGCCGACGAGGTTGGCCGCCTGCAGCACCGCGTGGCCGAGACCCAGCGGCTCGTGCTGGCGGATCGAGGCGAGCCTCGCCATGTTCGAGATGGCGCGCAGCGCGTCGCGCTCGGCGACCTTCCCCCGCGAAAGCAGCGTCTCCTCCAGCTCCGGCGAGAGGTCGAAGTGGTCGACCATCGAGGTCTTGCCGCGCGCCGTGATCAGGATCACGTCCTCGATGCCGGCGTGCGCCGCTTCCGCCACGATGTACTGGAGGGTCGGCGTATCGACGATCGGCAGAAGCTCCTTGGGGACCGACTTCGTCGCGGGGAGGAATCGAGTGCCCAGCCCCGCCGCAGGCACGACACACTTGCGGACTCTCTTGACCATGGCCGGGGCAGCCTAGAGCCTTCGCCCCCGGGGCGCAACGCCGCGGCGGCTGGTATGGTGAGCCGGTGCTCGTCGAGGTCGCCGTCCCCGCTCACGTCCACCGCACCTTCACCTATGCGGCGAAGGATCCGCGCGCGCTCGAGCCGGGCCGCCGCCTCCTCGTCCCCTTCGGTCGGCGCGAGACGGTCGCCTTCTCCCTGGGAGCGGCGCGCGAGGCGCCGCCGGGCGAGCTGCGGGAGGTCCGTGCCGTCCTCGACGAGGAGCCCGTCTTTTCCCCCGAACTCCTCTCCCTCCTGCGCTTCGCCGCCGACTACTACCTCCACCCCCTCGGGGAGGCGATGCGGGCCGCCCTCCCCCCGCAGCTCCTCGAGGGGAAGACGGTCGGCGAACGCGCCTCTTTCCCCGACCGCGCCGCGCTCGCACTCCCGCCCGAGGCAGCCCGAGAGGCGGTGCGGCGGGCGCCGCGGCAGGCGGCGATCGTCGAGCGGCTGGTGGAGGCGGGAGGCGCCCTGGACGTGGAAAACCTCCGCCGCGAGCTGGGAGAGGTCGCCCCACTTCTGCGGGCGCTCGAGGCCAAGGGCGTGGTGCGGCTTTCGTCGCACCCGAGACGGGAGCCGGAGAACTTCGGCGGCGGCCCCCCGCCCGAACCGACCCCGGAGCAGGCGGAGGCCCTCCGCGCGGTCGAGGCCTCCCTCGGTCGATACCAGACCTTCCTACTCCAGGGGATCACCGGCTCCGGCAAGACCGAGGTCTACCTGCAGGCCATCCGCGCGGTGCGCGCGCGGGGCCAGGGCGCCCTGGTTCTCGTGCCGGAGATCGCGCTGACGCCGCAGCTCGCCGCGCGCTTCCGCTCGCGCTTCGGCGACGAGGTCGCGGTCCTCCACAGCGGGCTGGGCGACGCCGAGCGGGTTCGCGAGCACCGTCGGCTGCTCAGGGGCGAGGCGCACATCGCTCTGGGTGCACGTTCCGCCGTCTTCGCTCCCGTCCGCGACCTCGGGATCGTCATCGTCGACGAGGAGCACGACCCTTCCTACAAGCAGGAGGACCGCTTCCGCTACCACGCCCGCGACCTGGCGGTGATGCGGGCGCGGCTGGCGGAGATCCCCTGCGTCCTCGGTTCGGCGACGCCCTCGCTCGAAAGCATGGAGAACGCGCGGCGGGGTAAGTACGCGCGCCTCGTCCTCTCCCGGCGCCTCGACGGCCGCAGCCTGCCGGAGGTGGAGGTCGTCGACCTCCGCCAGCCTGCGGAAACGGGCGACGCACAGGAGCCCGAGATCCTTTCGACTCGCCTCCTCGAGGAGCTCGTTGCCACCCTCGAGCGGGGTGAGCAGGCGATCCTCTTCCTCAACCGCCGGGGGCACTCCCCCCTCGTCCTCTGCCCCACCTGTGGCGAGCGCGCCTCCTGCCCCAACTGCGACGTGGGCCTGACCTACCATCGCTCCACCGAGAGCCTGCGCTGCCACTACTGCGACCTGCGCGTGCGGCGGTGGGAGCGTTGCCCGAGCTGCGACGAGGAGCTCCTGATCCTGGGCGCGGGGACCGAGCGGCTCGAGCAATGCCTGCGGGAGCGATTGCCCCGGGCACGCGTGGCCCGACTCGACCGCGATGCGGCTTCCAGCGCCCGCCGCCTCCACCGGATCCTCTCGGCCTTCGCCGCGCGCGAGATCGACGTGCTGGTGGGCACGCAGATGATCGCCAAGGGCCACGACTTCCCCGGCGTCACCCTGGTCGGTGTCGTCCTCGCCGACGTGGGCCTCGGGCTCCCCGACTTCCGCGCCAGCGAACGGACCTTCCAGCTCCTCACCCAGGTGGCGGGACGGGCCGGTCGGGGAGAGGCCGCGGGCAAGGTGATCGTGCAGACCTTTCGACCGACAGCCGACGCGATCGCCTACGCCTGCCGCCACGACCCCGAGGGATTCGCCCGCGCGGAGCTCGTTCGGCGCCAGGACCACGGGTACCCGCCCTTTCGCCGCATGCTCGCCGTTCACCTCGACGGCAAGGATGCCGCCGAGGTCCAGCGACAGGCGCGGGCGCTCGGCGAACTCGTCCGCCGCCTGGCGACGGAAAGGGTCACCGTGCTCGGCCCCGCCCCCGCACCGATCGCCAGGCTCAGGGGAAGAAGCCGGTTCCAGATCCTGGTCCTGGCGGATCGTGCCTCCACGCTCCAATCGATCGGCCGGAGGCTGCTCGGCGCCCTCCCCACGGCCCGGGGGGTCCGCGTCGCCCTCGACATGGATCCCGCGTCCACGCTCTAGCTCGAATTGACCGTAAGGGGGCCGCCGATTAGCTTTGCGCTGGCCATGGTTCGCGAGATCCTCATCTGGCCCGACCCCATCCTCAAGGAGAAGACCCGCCTGGTGGAGGCGGTGGACGACGAGCTGCGCCTGCTCGTGGACGACATGTTCGAGACCATGTATCACGCCGAGGGAGTGGGCCTCGCCGCCAACCAGATCGGCGTGAGCCTCCGCCTCGCCGTGGTCGACACCTCCCAGTCCGAGGAGGGAGGGATCGGCCCCATGGTGCTCATCAACCCCGAGATCCTCTCCATGGAGGGGAGCATCCGCTTCCGCGAAGGCTGCCTCTCCATCCCCGGCGAGGCCGAGGAGGTGATCCGCGCGGAGAAGGTGCGCTTCCGCTTCCGCGACCTCGACTGGAACCTGGTGGAGATGGAGGCGACGGGCCTTTCCGCCGTGGCCATCCAGCACGAATGCGACCACCTCGACGGCAAGGTCTACGTGGAGCGCATCTCCAGCCTCAAACGCGAGCGCATCCGCAAGCGAATGAAGCGCCTCAAGGAAGCCCGACGGGCCCAGGCCTCCTCGTGAGGCTTTCCTCGATTCGTCGCGCACGGCGCGCCGGGCTCTCTGCCCGGCGCTTTTTCCAGGCAGGGCGTCGCTCGCGTCATCCTCGCCGCTGGCCGGCCGGCGTTCTCGGTCCTCGCTTCGGCCCGGGTCCGACCTGCGCTTTCGGCGCCCGAAGGCGATCGCTTTCCGGGTCTCGCGGGCGCGGATCCGAGGAGCTCCTCGAAAAAATTTTTCGGGCCACGAAAATCGAGGTCGTCCAATCTGGGACGAAGTCCCACACCGCCCGACATCCGTCCAGCAGCCCTTGAACAAAGTCTGAAATCTCGAAGATTTGGGAAGCTTCCAGGACACGAGAAGAAAATAGAACCAACTACGGATCGTGTTTCACATCCCGTCCCCCGGACCGAAAGCAATTATCCATTCCACTGAAGAGCAGGCGAGCAAGCAGGCGCTCGAACCCCTGGCCCTTTTCTAAAGCCCTTCTCGGCGTGGTCTAATCCTCCGTGCCGCCGCATCCGATTGTGGCGAGCAGAGGTGATTCCCCCCATGAGAAGTAGGCTGCAATCGATTTCTCGACTCACCCTATTGTTTCTTGTTTTCACAGCTTGCGGAGACATCGAATCGGAGGAACTCGATTCCGATGGCTGGCCACTCACGTATGCGCAAGTTGTATCGGTGACGGCCAGCGCGCACGATGGCAATCGCCCCGAGAACGCCGTCGACGGCCGCATGGATACGCGATGGTCGGCCGCGGGAGCGGGTTCCTGGATCGAGGCGAGGTTCGCATCCGCCACGACCATCGAGGCGATGGAGATCGCCTGGTACCGAGGCAACGAGCGCGCCAACGACTTCTCCATCCAGGTGCGCGCTCCGGGTTCGTCGAGCTACCGGGAGGTCTTCCGCGGTCGCTCGAGCGGGAAGACCACGGACTTCGAGAGCTACGCCTTCGCGCAGACGCAGGCCGAGCGCGTCCGCCTGGTCTTCCACGGCAACACGCGCGATCGCTGGGCCAGCATCAGCGAGATGCGCTTCGCCACCGCTGGTGGCGGCGATGGCGGTGACGGCGGAGGTGGCGGTGGCGTCGCGCCGGTTCGGGGCGTTACCGCTTCCGCGCACGACGGCAACGTGCCGACCAACGTCCTCGACGGGAACCTCGGCACCCGTTGGTCCTGCTCGGGCTCCTGCTACCTGCAGCTCGACCTGGGTCAGCAGCTCCAGATCGCGGGGACGCGCATCGCCTGGCACCGCGGAAACGAGCGGACGATCGCCTTCCGAGTCCTGGTGAGCACCGACGGCAGCAGCTTCGCCGAGGCGTACTCCGGCAGGTCGAGCGGCCGCACGAGCGATTTCGAGACCTACACCTTCGCTCCGCGGAGCGCCCGCTACGTGCGCATCGCCTCCAACGGCAACTCGGACAACCCGTGGAACAGCATCTCGGAGATCCAGGTGCTGCTCGCCACGGGGGAGGATCCGGGCTCCGGCGGCCAGGGCGGTTCGGGCGGCCAGGACGGTGGCCAGGGCGGTTCCGGCGGGGGCGATGCGGGTCCGATCGAGATCGTCGGGGTGACGGCCAGCGCACACGACGGCAACGTTCCCGAGAACGTCCTCGACCCGAGCCGCTCCACCCGCTGGTCCTGCTCCGGGAGCTGCTACCTCCAGCTCGACCTCGGCCGCGTCCGCACCTTCGAGGGCGTGGGCATCGCCTGGTATCGCGGCAACGAGCGCACCACCGCCTTCGAGGTTTCCGTCAGCAACGACGCGCGCTCCTTCCGCCGCGTCTTCCAGGGCGTCTCGAGCGGGACGACCGACACGCTCGTCGCCTACCTCTTCGGCCAGCCCGAGAGCGGCCGCTACGTCCGGATCTCCTCCAACGGCAACTCGGACAATTCGTGGAACAGCATCACCCGCGTGGTGGTCATCCCGGTGGGCGGCGCCGGGGACCTTCCCGAGGATCCGGGCAGCCCGAACGACCCGGGTGATCCGGGCAACCCCGGCGACCCGGGCACTCCGGGAAGCCCTGCGGGGGTGGACCGCTTCGGTGTGGCGATGATCTACCCGACCAAGCCGGGCGGCGAGGAGTGGTACCTGGCCTCGGATCCCACGCGCGACAACCGCTTCGACCCGCAGAACTCGATCAGCCGCAACTCCGACGGCTCGTGGAAGATGAAGAGCAACAAGGTGCGGATGAACGTCTTCACCTCCACGGGCTACGACCCGAACAAGATCCGCACCTACGACCGCGACACCCTGGCGCAACAGGGATACATGCAGGCGCCGAACGACTGGAGAAACGTGGAGATCACCGGCTACGTCAAGGTGAACCGCGCCTCCGACCGCTCGGACAATTTCGCCTGGTATGCCCGCGGCGGCCGCCACAACGATTCACGGCCCTGCGAAGGGTCGGCGATGAAGCCCTCCTTCCACTACGACGGCCGGGTCCGCGTCCAGAAGGAGACCTACCACGTGAGCTACGAGCAGGCGCCCTACAAGAGCGTCACCTCGTCGCTCATCGGGCGGTGGATCGGCCTCAAGGGCGTGATCCGCAACGTCACCGTCAACGGCAAGCTCGCGGTCAAGACCGAGCTCTACATCGACGAGAAGGCCGACGGCAAATCGTGGAAGCTCGTCTACGAGCACATCGACGACGGCCGCATGGGCGGCGACGCCAACAAGTGCGGCGCGTCCGACCCCAAGATGCCCATCACCTGGGGCGGTCCGGTCGCCGCCTTCCGGTGGGACAACGCGGAAGACGTCGACTTCAAGTGGTTGAGCGTCCGCGAGATCGTCCCTTGAGGTCAAAGCTCCGGCTCGAAGGAGCGTGAACCGCACGCTCCCATCGGTGGCGCCGGCTGGTTCGACCAGCCGGCGCTTTCCCTTTCGGGAGACCATCCAGGCGAAAGCCAGTTGCAAGACCCGGCCTTATCTCCACCGCGTCCATCTTTCGCGGGGTGACGGGATGCGACTGACGTTCCTCGGGCACGCGGGTTTCCTCCTCGAGACGCCGCGAGCGACGATCGCGCTGGATCCCTGGCTCTCTTCCCACGGGGCCTTCGATTCCTCGTGGTTTCAGCTGCCACAGAACCACCACCTGGCGGAGTGGGTCCGGGCCAAGCTCTCCGACCCGTCCAAGGAGCGATTCGTCTACGTCAGCCACGAACACCGAGATCACTACGACCCCGTCTTCCTCGCCAGCCTGCCCACCCACGAGATCACGGCGATCATCCCCTTCTTCAAGCGAGCTGCTTTCCGCAACGAGGTTTCCGATTTCGGATGGGGTCGCCTCGTCCTGTGCAAGGACGACGCGGAAATTCCCTTCGCCGACGGCGTGATCCGCCTTTTCGTCTCCGATTCCACCCTCAATCGGGACTCGGCGATCCTCGTCCGGTCGACCACGGGCAGCTTCCTCGACCTCAACGATTGCAAGATCCACGACCGCCTGGAGGAGCTGGTGAAGAGGGAAGGGCCGCCGACCGCGTTCAGCGCCCAGTTCTCCGGCGCGATCTGGCATCCCCCTCGCTACGACTACGACGAGCGCACCTACTCCATCGTGGCCAAGAAGAAGATGTTCAGCAAATTCGAGGCGGTGGCGCGCGCCATCCAGACGCTCTCCCCCCGCTTCTACATCGCCGCCGCCGGGCCGGCCTGCTTCCTCGACCCCGATTTGCTGCACGAGAATTTCCGTCAGCCGACCATCTTCCCCCGGGCACCCGAGTTCTTTCGCTTCCTCGCCCGTCGCCTCGGCAACGTGGCCACCCGCCTCGTGGAGCCCATGCCGGGCGATACCATCGACCTGGAGACAGGGGCGATCGCCGAGGTGGGCGAGAGACTCACCGACGAGAACTACGAGTCCTACGTGCGCGCCTATTCCGAGCGGATGATGCCCGTGCTCGCGACGCGGCAGAGAAACATCTCGCAGCTGGAGGCGCGAAAGGTCGTCGATCGCCTGGAGGTCGTGCTGCAGGAGAAGCTCGATCGTCTCGCCCTACGAGAGCGGATCACCATGCCTCTCTACGCCATGGTGGAGGAGGTCCCCGATGCAATTCTCCGCGTGGACTTCCCCGCCGGTCGCATCGACCGGGTCGATTCGATCCCCGAGGACAACCGCCACGTCTTCCGCGCCCGGGCGGGCGATCTACTCCCGCTGGTCGACCGCAAGATGACCTGGGACGAATTCCTCCTCTCCCTGCGCTTCACCCTCAGCCGTCGGCCCGACGTCTACGACCCCGTCTTGCACGGTTTCCTGGCGGTCGAGGCCGAGGACCTGCCCGCCTTCTGCAACCACATCCTCGAGGCGGAGTCGCGGCAGGAGCGTATGGTCGTCCAGATCGGTACGCGCCGCTTCCTGGTCAACCGCTACTGCCCACACCAGGGCGCGGATCTCGTGCACGCCTGGATGGAAAAAGGGCGCTACCTGGTCTGTCCGCGCCACCGCTGGCAGTTCGACCTGGAAAACGGAGGCAAGTGCACGTTCAACGACTGCAGCATTCGCGCCGTCGAGCTCCCGGGCGCCGAGGCCCC
>NICF_comb_assmDRAFT_10002359_pt1 | contig 14289 bp, 11 predicted proteins | sample NewIslPassag4_SG_FD_11279 | JGI IMG/M metagenome (IMG submission 11279) | reverse complement strand
TACCAAAACCATTATAAAGGTTTTTTTATGAAAAAATTTAATAACCAAATATTCTGTATAGTAAATCAAATATAACTATTTTAATGCGACACTAGTGATTTGCCGACTATATTTTGGGTACATGGAGGAGCGTTTTTGGGTGGAGATAAGTCTGATATTACTGAGTATGCCGTTCAAATTGCGAGTTTTGGCTATATCGTAGTAAATATGAATTACGATTTAGCGCCAAGTTCCAAATATCCAACGCCATTATATCAAGTGAAAGAAGCTTATCAATTTATTGAAGAAAATGCTGAAGAACATGGTATTGATATGAATCGCCTATACTTTGCAGGGGATTCAGCGGGTGCACAAATTGTTAGCCAATTTGTGAATATTCAAGTTGATAAAGGCTATGCAAATTTGCTTGGAATGGACAGAGTTGTTTCACCATACAAGATTAAAGGGGTTCTCTTATTTTGTGGACCGTATGATGTTTCAAAGCTTTCCGATAGTGATAGCTTTTTAATAAATTTCTTATTTAAGCGGGTTGGCTGGGCTTATATCGGTGAGCGAAATTGGACAAATACAGATAAAGTAAAACAAGCTTCGATTCTTCAACATGTTTCTAGCAATTTTCCACCTACCTTTATAACCGATGGAAATGTAGGATCATTTGAAGATCAAGGTAAGGAATTAGCTGATAAGTTAAAAAACGGCGGTGTAGAAGTTTGGCAAATCTTTTATTCACCAGAAGAGGCTAAATTAGGTCATGAGTATCAATTTATGATGAATACACCCCAAGCTATAAACACATTCAACAAACTGATCGAATTTCTAGATTATACTAGTAATAAGTAAAAAATATAATTTCGAAAATTTTAATTTACTATATATTTACATAAGAAATCAAAGGATTTTTAATCTCATTTACAATAGTTACCGAGAACTGAATAAAATTAGTAAACATATAATCATTCTTAAAGATAGCGTCAAAGAAAATAAGGTTTTCTTGACGCTTCTTTCTTTTCTAACACTATCTTTTTATTCTCGTTGGCGATCGGCTTAACTAACTGGCGCTGTAATTTTCATAGGTTTCCCTTTTCAAAAGAAAGCGAAGTCAATATGCAGAGAAGCTATCAAAAAAGGAGCAATTTTTTTCCGTTTTCAGCGGAAAAAATCCAAAACGAAATTAAAGCGTTTTCATAGTAAGATGAGGATAAAGATAAAGGAAGGCTTTTTTTAACATACATAACGAATAGGAGGAATGTCTGTGAAAAAGGGCTTGAAGATCGTAACCATAGGTGGGGGTTCCAGCTATACTCCGGAATTGATAGAAGGATTTATAAAAAGATACGATGAACTGAAGGTATCGGAAATATGGCTCGTGGATATTGAAGAAGGAAAGGAAAAGCTGAACATCGTTGGAAACTTGGCGAAAAGAATGATCAAAAAGGCAAATTTGCCCATTGAGGTTCATTTGACCCTAAACCGGAAAGAGGCATTAAAGGATGCAGACTTTGTTTTGACCCAGTTTCGGGTCGGGTTACTGGATGCCCGGGCAAAGGATGAAAGAATTCCATTAAAGTATGGGGTCATCGGTCAGGAAACAAACGGTCCCGGAGGATTGTTTAAAGGTTTAAGGACGATACCGGTTATTTTGGAGATTTGCAAAGAGATGGAGGAGTTATGTCCGGATGCTTGGCTTATCAACTTTACGAATCCGGCTGGCATGGTTACGGAAGCTGTCTTGAGATACTCCAATATTCATAAAGTCGTAGGGTTATGCAATGTACCGATTGGAATGGAAATGGCCGTAGCCAAATTATTGAACGTTGATCATTCAAGAATCCGCATCCAATTTGCGGGGCTCAACCATATGGTATACGGGACGGATATATTCCTCGATGGCGTTAGTATAAAGGATAAAGTGATCCAAATGGTTACCGAACTGGAAGACAGCAGTTTTGTAAAGAATATTCAAGGTTTTGGCTGGGAACCTGAATTTTTAAAAGCCTTGGATGCCATTCCCTGCCCTTATCATAACTATTACTATAAAACCAGGGAAATGTTTGAAAAGGTAAGGGAAGAGGCGGAAACGATCGGAACCCGGGCTGAGGTTGTAAAGCAGGTTGAGAAGGAACTATTTGAATTGTATAAAGACCCGAATCTTGATATAAAACCCCCCCAATTGGAAAAACGTGGCGGAGCCTATTATTCCGATGCGGCGGTTAGGTTGATTTCCAGTATCTATAATGACAAGAGGGATATTCAACCCGTGAATACAAGAAATAATGGAGCCATTGCCAGCATTCCTGCTGATTCTGCAGTGGAAGTAAGCTGCGTGATTACAAAGGATGGGCCAAAACCGATTGCCGTCGGGGATCTTCCGGTAGCTGTCCGGGGACTTGTCCAGCAAATAAAATCCTTTGAAAGAATCGCTATTGAAGCGGCAGTAAAAGGGGATCGGAATCTGGCTATTTTGGCCCTTACCATCAACCCTCTTGTTCAATCAGACACGTTGGCTAAACAAATAGTGGACGAAATGCTTGAGGCACATAGAGCCTATTTGCCGAGATTTTTTGAAAACTAATCATTAATTGCGTATCATTTCCAATCAAATCGCTCAATCCAAGACAAGTTTTTGCCAAACCAATCAATTAATGAATTGTGTGTCGATGAAGGCGATAGATCATTTTCAATGGCTTAATGTCTGTATAAACTTGGAATTTTGTGAAGATTTGAAGAAGCTAATTAGAGGGGTTATGAAAACATAAGACGTAGTTTTTTTAAAGGTGGAACGAAGGTTCCGCCTTTTTATATCTTTTCAAAAGGCTATTTTCGGGTCGGTTTCTGAAAAAAAACTTTTGATTTGCAACCAAATCATGGAAAAACAAGGTTTCCACCGAAAAAGAATGATCCCCCGTTTTAATTTTATGGAGGGAAGTATAAGTTGTTATCCCGACTGCCATAAAGTGTTTTTCAATGTAGGCGAAAGGGTAGGACATCAATGAATCCTATCAACGTTTTGTTGCAAAGGTATTTCTGTTATAATGGAATCCATGAAAGCCGGTCACGGGATCTGGACCAATCCAGGTCCATAATTTACAGTCCTCAAAAGGAATGGGAAACATGAAAATTACCGTTTTATCAGCTGAGAAAGTACGGAATTCATATTCGAAACAGGCAATTGACGAATATATAAAGCGCTTGGGAACCTTTACGAAGGTTGATTTTATCGTGGACAAAAACCCCTTAAAAAAACTGCCCCAGCAAGCCTATATCATCGAAATCAGCCCAAAGGGAAAATGCATTTCCTCTGAAGAACTGGCGCAGCAGATAAACGACTTGATGCTTCACGGAAATAGCCATATTGTTTTTGTACTGACCCCTCCTACTGATGTTGCTGCAGATTATTCCCTTGCCATTTCCAGGATGGATATGGATCCTGAAATTTTATCGATCATCGTTTTTGAACAAATATATCGTGCCTTTACCATCATTACCGGTCGCCCCTATCATAAATGATCATGAACATCATTTTGATAGGGGTGTTTTTATGGATCGCTACATAAGGAAATACCGCCTTTACTATTCGAATTTTTTACCAAAGCACTTCAGATAAAAGGATGATTTTTATTTCATCAAATATCCTTTCTTATTTATTTTCAACCTTATTTTAGATTTGTCGGATATGCACAAAAAAGTCTTAATTTTATAATAAGCTTGACTCTAAATTTTGAGAGGTGAATCGGAATGAAGAAATTGAAAACGTTTTCTTTGTTTGTACTCATGTTGTTGCTTGTAACTTTCGCTGCTGCCTGTTCCGGTGATGACAAATCAGAAGGTACCGAAGGAAATAAGGATTCTGGAAAAAACAGCGACAGTAATGTTTTAGTAGTGTACACAGCCCGGAGTGAAAGTCTTAACAATTTGGTCATCAACAACTTTGAAAAGGATACGGGTATCAAGGTTGAAGTAGTAACAGCCGGTACCGGGGAATTGTTAAAACGGGTTGAAACGGAAAAGGACAACCCCTTGGGTGACATTTTATGGGCTGCCGATGAAACGATGCTAAAAAGCAAGATTGATCTGTTTGAAAAGTATGTGTCCCCTGAAGATGAAAATATGATTGAGCAATTCCGCAATAAGACCGGATATTTCTCACCGGCCTTTGCCGACCCGACTGTATTTATCGTCAATACAAACTTAATTGGAGATATTGAAATTAAAGGATTTGAGGATTTGCTAAATCCGGAGTTGAAAGGGAAAATCGCCTTCGGAGATCCGGTCAATTCCAGTTCTGCTTTCCAATCCCTGGTTGCCATGCTCTACTCTATGGGTGATGGGGATCCGATGAGCGACCAAGCTTGGGAATTTGTGGAAAAATTCCTCAAACAATTGGATGGGAAAATTATCGGAAGCTCTGGCCAGCTTCATAAGAGTGTAGCCGATGGCGAATATCCGGTAGGGTTAACATGGGAAGATCCAGTTGTAAACTACATTCTCAATGGGGCTCCGGTTGAAGTTGTTTTCCCTGAAGAAGGAGCCATTTTCCCTGGAGAATCCGTCCAAATTATAAAAGGTGCGAAAAACCTGGAAAATGCGAAGAAATTTGTGGATTATGTCCTATCCGAAAAAATCCAATCCATGGTCGGAAACCAATTGACCGTTCGTCCATTAAGAAAAGACGTGGTATTGGCTGATTATATGATCCCCACCGAAAATATTAAAATCGCGAAAAACTATGATGAAGGTTGGGTATCGGAACATAAGGATGAAATTACCAAAAAATTTACTGAAGTATTAGAGAAATCCATGAACAATTAATTTTTCCCAAGGTAGCTTAATAGTTACATAAATACATTAAGCTACCTTGGAGTTTTTAAACGGAGGGAATCAAATTGAGTGTAGCCATTACGATCGATAACGTAACCAAAAAATATGATGACAAGACCATCATTGATCAGCTTTCGTTAAAAATTCATCCAGGGGAATTTTTCACTCTATTGGGTCCGTCCGGTTGTGGAAAAACTACTCTTTTACGGATGATTATTGGTTTTAATTCAATAGAAGGCGGAGAAATCAGGATTGACAATGAGGTCATCAATGATGTCCCGGTAAGTAAGAGAAATATGGGGATGGTTTTTCAAAATTACGCCATTTTCCCCCATATGTCAGTAAAGGACAATGTAGCCTTTGGTTTGAAAAACAAAAAATTACCGAAGGAAGAAATAGAAAAAAGAGTAGACGAAATGCTAGAAATCGTAAAGATTAAGGAATACAAGGATCGGATGCCTGATCAACTGTCCGGCGGACAGCAACAACGGGTGGCACTGGCAAGGGCAATTGTTATCCATCCCCAAGTCCTATTAATGGACGAACCGCTATCGAATCTGGATGCGAAATTACGGATTGATATGAGAAATGCAATTAAAAGCATCCAGCAACAAGTTGGAATAACCACCGTCTATGTAACCCATGATCAGGAAGAAGCGTTGGCAGTCTCGGATCGGATTGCGGTCATGAATAAAGGAAAAATTCAACAGATTGGAACACCCCAGGAAATCTATACCCGTCCTGCAAATATATTTGTCTCAAACTTTATTGGAACATCAAACTTCATTCCAGCAACAATAAAAAAAGAAGCATCCGGGAACTTTGTTGTCTTTAATCATCATTACCGGGTGCAAATGGATAATCTTGTTGAACATGTAGAGGATGGACAAGAAGTAATCGTTTCTGTAAGGCCTCATGAATTTATGATCAATGAAAATGGCGAAGGTCTTAAAGGGACTGTAAAAAGCAGCATGTTCCTTGGTATGAACGTTCATTACTTTGTGGAATTGGAAAATGGCCAGGAAGTTGAAGCGGTTCAGGATACAGAGAATACGAGAATGCTTTCAAAGGGCACAACCGTCCATCTGACGGTAAAGGAAAAGAAAATCAATGTGTATGACCGAAAAGATGAAATGACATTAATCCAAAAAGGTGATTCAGATGCAGGCTACTAGAGCTACCAAACGCAGGATTTTTAATAGTTGGAACGGCATTGCCCTTGCCATACTAATCGTTTTCTTAATTTTTATCATATATCCGCTTTACCTCGTATTAAAAAAGAGCCTGCTTGATATGACTACCGGAGAACTGAGCCTGAAACATTTTATGCGTTTCTTCGAAAATAAGTTTTATTGGATAACCCTTGTAAACAGTTTTAAAGTGACGGTTACCGCCACGGCCTTATCATTGATCATCGGGGTACCGATCGCCTATGTAATGAGAAAGATAAAAATTGCAGGGAGAAAAATTATCGAAATTTTAGTCATCATCTCATACTTATCTCCTCCCTTTATCGGTGCTTACGCCTGGATCCAACTCCTTGGCCGAAATGGCGTGATCACCAATGTGATAAATGATCTGTTTGGGGTTAAGCTAAATGGGATTTATGGATTTCCGGGAATTGTATTAGTAATGACATTGCAAACCTTCCCGCTTGTTTATATTTATGTATCAGGGGCTCTAAAGAATTTTGATAACTCTCTTCTAGAAGCTTCGGAAAGTTTAGGTTATTCGTCCTTTCAACGGTTTACCAAAATCATCGTACCGTTGATTATACCGACCATACTAGCCAGTGGATTGCTCGTTTTCATGAAGGTCATTGCAGACTTCGGAACACCGATGTTAATCGGGGAAGGTTACCGTACTTTGCCTGTCTTGATTTATACCCAATTTATGAGTGAGGTAGGGGGAGATGACGGATTTGCGGCAGCCATCGCGGTAATCATGATTACTTTGGCTCTCTTGCTGTTTATCCTTCAAAGAGCCCTGGCCAATCATTATTCATACTCAATGAGTGCCCTAAATCCGATTCCTCAGGTAAAGGCTAAAGGTGCAAAAAATATTTTTGCCCATCTTGTTGTATACTTGACCGTATTGCTCGCCATTTTGCCGCAAACGGTAGTATTCATTACCTCCTTTATGGAGATGAGAGGCGGCCAGGTCTATACCGGCAATTTCTCCTTTGATAGTTACCGGACAATCCTATTTGAAAAGGATAGCTCCGTCATTATGAACACCTATGTCATGGGATTGGTAGCGATCTTTATCATTGTCGTAATGGGGATCTTCATCTCCTATTTGACGGTCAGAAAAAGAAACTTGTTAACTTCAACTTTGGATACGGTGTCAATGTTCCCGTTTATTTTATCCGGATCGGTTTTGGGGATTGCCTTCATATTTGCCTTCAGCCAAAAGCCGATTATGCTTTCCGGAACCATGCTGATTATTATACTGGCCTTTGCCATCCGAAGAATGCCCTACACCATTCGTTCAAGTACAGCAATTATTGGACAGATCAGTCCAAGTATTGAAGAAGCAGCGATCAGCTTGGGTTCATCCGAAATGAAAGCCTTTGGAAAAGTGGTTGTACCAATGATGATGCCAGGGGTAATAGCCGGTGCCATCATGAGCTGGATTACAGTTATTAGTGAACTGAGTGCATCCATTATTTTATATACGGCCAAAACCCAGACTTTGACCGTTTCGGTATATACGGAGGTAGTGCGGGGGAATTATGGCAATGCCTCAGCCTACGCAACAATTTTAACGTTAACTTCCATCCTTTCTTTGTTAATATTCTTTAAACTTACAGGAAAAAAAGAAATCAGTATTTAAAAAATGATTGGGATAATAATTCATATAAGTCTATAATAAAGATTGTAAGATTTGCAAAAAATATCCATTCTTTAGCTAAAAAAATAAAAAAGTAAGGATTCTCACAATTGGGATTCCTTACTTTTTATTAGGTGGAACCGCCATGAAACCACAAAAATTTTCCGATTTCATGCGAAAAACATTTTTCTATTATGCAATAGGTTTTTCCATTGTTTTATTTTTGCTTTTGGCCCTTATATTTATGTTTACCTATCAGCAATCCACCAAAGCGAATAAAATTTTCAATGCGGATGTAAGCGATTTCTTTGGGAGGGAAATGCAAGAATATAGGGAATCTATTCAGACCTTTTCGGAAGATCCCGCCTTTGCTGAAGCCGTTTTAAAGAAAGAAAATTTGAATGAAATCAATCAAAGGCTTTACTCATTCCAACATAATCAGGGAATCAAATCTTATTTTGTCCTCATAAATACAGATTTGGAGATTGTTTCAACGAATCTTTACGAGAACAATAAGGAGTTATTATTAAAGAATTATTTGATAAAAGACCTGTCATCTAAACTAAACCGAAAGGAGATCCTTCAGGGTGTCCATGATCTCGATTTTTATTCACCCCAACAATCAACCTTTTATTTGGCGGGCGCAATCAGAAGCAATAATGATGTTGTGGGCTATTTGGTTTTTTTTCTCGAAGATATAGGAAATCAGATTCGACTAAAAGATGTGGATTCCCTTATTATTTTTGACCAATTTGACAATGTAATATATACAACTAAAAAATCTTTTATAAACAATTACGGCAAATTAACGATTGAACCGGAAAAATCCAATTACCTTCAGTTTGAAGGATCTTACTTTTACATCCATACAGGAAATGTTGAAGAAAATATTTATGTGACCACCCTGACTTCGATTGATAATTTTCGCAGGCTTGGGGTTGTAAGTATTATTTTCGCAATTGGATTAAATGCTATTATTATTTTTCTGGTTTATATTGCTTCTCCTAAATTAATACGGAGCACGTTACAATCCTTCGATTCTTTAACCTATGCCGTGCAACAATACAAACTTGGTAAATTGGATTATCGAATGGAAACCATTGATACTTACGAGGAGTTTAAAAATATCTATGAAGAATTTAAAAAAATGATCGATCAGATAAATTCTTTAATCGAGAAAAATAATGAAATTGCCGAACGAAAGCGGGAAATGGAAATTAAGCATCTTGAGAATCAATTTAACCCGCACTTTGTTTTCAATGTTCTGGAACTGCTAAAATATGAAATTTTATTGGAACCGGAAAAAGCAGCTAATATTGTAGTAAGTTTAGCTTATTTAATGCGCTACAATGTCAATTATGGAAATCTGGAAGTTCCATTGGATACGGATCTGTCGTATATAAAAGATTATTTAACCTTGCAAAAGATGAGGTATACCCATCGGCTTGATTATACCTTTCAAGTGGATGAAAAGCTTCTAAAATACAAAATACCGAAACTGTTATTGCAGCCAATTATCGAAAACAGCATCAAGCACAATATAAATGACACCTATCATTTGCAGGTTGAAATTGAAATCAAACAAGAAGAAGAAAACATGATCATGATTGTAAAGGATGATGGACCAGGTATTGCGCCGGAACGGTTAAACATGATTCGGGACCTGCTGGATAATAAAAGTGGCGAATCACAGCATATCGGGCTATTTCATGCCCAACGGATCGTTCAGCTATTATATGGCGAAGAGTATGGATTGGAAATAGAAAGTGAAGTCGGCTCAGGCACGAAGGTAACCATAAAGATCCCTCTTTTAGGAGATGACCAAAATGTATAAGGTCCTTATTGTCGAAGATGAAGAATTCATTAGAAAGGGATTAATGTACAGTGTCAACTGGCTACAATTAAACTGCTTTGTGGCAGGGAATGCAGGCGACGGTATTGAAGGACTGAAATTGATTGAACAAATCCGCCCTGATATTGTCATCACTGATATACGCATGCCCTTTAAAGATGGGTTGGAATTGCTTCGCGATAGTAAGGAAATCTATGATTATGAGGCCATTATCATTTCTGGTTATAGTGATTTTGAATATGCCAAACAAGCCATAACATTGTCCGTTACAGACTACCTGTTAAAACCTATTAATCTCGACATGCTTTATGAAACGATACGCAAGCTCACAGCAAAGATTGCGGATAAGAAAATGATTAAGACTTACAAAGAGTACTTCAGCGAACTGTCTTTATACTCGGAGATTCTTAATATCCAGCACTATGTTTCACGAAATAACAAAACGGAATACATTCGAAGTATGTTGGAATATATTAAAAAACATTATCACGAAAAAATTTCCATTCAGGATTTGGCAGATCAGCTTCAAGTTTCTACCGTTCATTTAAATACACTCTTTAAGGAGGAAACGAAGTATACCTTTCATGACTTTCTAACCCGATATCGGGTAATTAAAGCAATCGAACATTTGAAGCAAGGAGAAAAACTCATTTATGAAATAGCTGAAGAAGTGGGTTTCCAGGATTATAAATATTTCAGCCAGGTCTTTAAAAAATATGTAGGCATTCCACCGACCACTTTTATGGAAAATTTGAGGAAAAAATATAGCTAAACCTTTGATGAATGGTTTATTGGGAGAAATGGACAGATTCCATCATTTGTCCATTTTTTTTGAGGAAAAATCATCTTTGGTGAAATATGCGGAGCTTGGATAGAATCGCAAGCGAGTAAAAGAATTTGCACCCTTTCCTATCACACATTTTGAGTATATAGAGCAAAGCATAATTGACATTATATATGATATTATATATAATTTATTCATAATTAACAGAAAATTAAAAATATAACAAGCTAGATTGTGTAAGCATTAGCCTAAAACCTTTACATATTTTTTCATAGTTTGAAAGATTATAGTTAAGGAAGGTAGTTTTCCTAATGTTTTTTGAATTTGGCATTCCAAGTCAGGTAACTTTTGAAAGCGGTTGCAGAAAAATATTGGTCAGGTTTTAAAGATCCTTTCGGCTTCAAAAATATTGCAGGTTTATGACCGGGGGGTAAAGGCTGCCGGAATTGTGGACAAGATTATCATAAATTAATAGATATCTATCAGATGGCAAAACAATTTCAATGAACGATAACCTCCGTAAGGAAATTGTGGTTTCTAAAGCACTTTTGTTTCATGATGAAAGGGGATGGAAGAAATGACTCAACTTAGCACGACTTTGAATCTGGCCAATCAGCTAAATAAAAGCTTTATAGGGGGCAAGTGGGTTGATGGTGCAAGCAAGAGGGATTATACGATTACTGATCCCTATGATAATTCCCCTGTCGCAACCGTTAAGCTTGCTAACCGGGAGCAAATTAAGGAGGCCTTTGAACTGGCAAAGGAAGCACAAAGGAAATGGAAGAAAACAACTCCGGAAGAAAGAAGAGCCATCTTAAGTAAAGCCAGGGATTATTTGGTGCAAAACAAAGATGAAATAATCCAGCTGATCATTCGCGAGACCGGTGGGACATACCTAAAGGCAAATGTTGAATTCAGTTTTTGCTTAAGTGATATTGATGAAGCGTTGAAGATGGTGGATGAAGTATACATCCCTAGGGAGTTTCCATCACCGACACCGAATAAAGTTAACCGGGTTTACCGCCTGCCAAAGGGGGTCATCACTTCAATCACCCCGTTTAACTTCCCCTTTAACATGGCAACAAGAACCATTTTTCCTGCCATTGCTTTAGGCAACACCGTAGTCCATAAACCGGATGTTCAAGTGGGCATTTGTGGGGGACAGGTTTTTGCCAAAGCCTTTGAAGAAGCGGGACTTCCTTTCGGGGTATTCAATTCGGTTCTGACTGATATCGAGGAAGCTGGGGATGAATTTTTAACCAATCCCCATGTTTCTTTCATCAGTTTTACCGGCTCAACAAAAGTAGGTGAACATATCAGCAAAGTAACCGCAGGATCAATGAAAGGGATGGTCCTTGAACTCGGAGGAAACAATCCGTTGATTGTGTTAAGGGATGCCGATATCGACCAGGCGGTCAAAATCGCCGTATTCAGCAAGTTTATGCATAACGGGCAAATCTGTGCCATTGCCAACCGGATTATTGTCCATAAAGACCTTTATGACGAATTTGTAGAAAAATTTGTTGCCCATGTAAAAACTTTGAAAGTCGGTGACCCGAAGGAACCGGATACTGTGATCGGTCCAGTCATCAATGAGAAACAGGCGGATAAAATTATGAGTTATATCGAAAATGCAAAAAAGGAAGGGCTAAAACTTGTTTTAGAGGGCGAGCGTAATGGAAATGTCATTTCTCCCTTCATTTTTGTGGATGTACCTAACAAATCAAACCTTGCCTGCACGGAACTTTTTGGTCCGGTAGCACAAATTATTCGTGCTGAATCTGATGAAGAGGCTATTCAAATGGCCAATGATACAGACTTCGGCTTGTCTTCCGCCATTATTACAAAGGATTTGGAAAAGGCCGAAAGATTAGCCCTCGAGATTGAAGCCGGCGGGACGCATATAAACGACGGGTCAATTGTTTTGGAAAGTGCCATGCCCTTTGGTGGCATGAAAAGGAGCGGAATAGGACGCTTCGGCTATGAATGGACAGTCAATGAATTTACCGAAACGAAATGGGTAACAATCCAGAAGGATTACCTCCAGTATCCTTTTTAAAAAGTGCGTAATGTAATCACTAAAAGAGGATGAATGTTCAAATGGTGAACATTCATCCTCTTTTTTAATTTAATAAAAAGGCTCTGTTAGATTTTAATGTTGATAAATAGGAAAATAAAGAGGGAACACCATTCTTTAGTGTTTCCTCCTATTTTTTGAAATCAAATCTTTTTTCTATTTCTTTGAATTCTTCACTATCAATCGTTGGTGGTTCTTCATCCGTCTCTTTTAATTTCCAACTAATTAATCCAGTAATTATTGAAAATATAACAGCACCTTGCCATTCTATCTTAATGTTCGCCATAAAGGTATCAAGTAAATTAATTAAGGCAAATGTCAATCCTGTATCCAATAAAAATGATAACAACCCTTTACTTGATTGAATTATACCAACAGATTTTAATGCTTTTGGTATCGCATTTGATATTAATGAGAGAGGTATTTCAAGTAATAAATATAAAACAAAGAAGAACACTAAAGAACCAATTGAATTATATTGTAATCCAAGTAATCTCAAAACAATAAATTCAAAAAAGATAATACCGAGTAAAATAATTAGTACAATGGATAAACAAATAACTATTGTTTTTACTTTGTTGATATTAAACACTTCCTTTCGATTCAAATATTTTAAACACTAAATTTGATAAGTATAAATTCTCTTTTCATTTGAGAACTACTTTATCTCCGCAGTGTTTGTATATACAAAGGTTCATAATAATTGATACGTTCTTAATGACTTATAAGTTTCATTGATTGGTAATAAACAACTATCTATAATCATTTTGCTTATTGATACATCGTCACAACGATGCTTCACTATATCTAAGAATTGAAACCAACTCAAATAATGGTCGAGGTATTTTGTAGCCACACCATTAAATCTTTGTATCCATCCTTTTAATCGGCTGTGATAGTTATTTACGTTTTGAATATGATATAGACCTTTTACTCGTTCTTTCCCGTCTGACTTGAAGCGATAGTGTTCTAATCCCTTCGTTTTGGCATACGCAGAGAATGTTCTCCAAGCATCTGTACATAGGGTGTTATTCGATGATAATTTTGAACCAATTGCTTTATCTAATTGGCTTTTGACAATACGACCTCTGCCAAGAACTCCTGAATAGGTAGATTTTTGACGGTCTCTTGCAATTAGAACACAAACTTGTTCGTGACTAATCCCTCGAAATTTCGAAGAACCTCCACGTTTTCGAGGTTTACGCCCTTCAATGTTTCTTTTACCTTTTTCAGAGTATAGAAAATAAGTTTCATCCATCTCTACAATCCCCGAAAAAGATTCAAATTCCATTTGTTTTAATGCAGATAACATCTTATGTCTCCAATAAAACAAGGTAACGTAATGAATATCACCAATAAGTTCTGCCGATTTACGGAGTGAATAACCTTCTAACATACATTTTATAAAATCTAACCATTTTTCAGGTTTATGCGTTCTATGCAATGGTGTTGCAGTTACATCGGTGAATGTTTTTCCACAATCTTTACAACGGTATCGCTGACGTTCAACTTCTTTCTGCCCAAATTTTACAGTATATTTACCAAAACGAGCCACTCGTTTTGAACTACAATGTACGCAAGTATAACCATCTTTATTTTTCCGTTCAGTTACTTCTTGAAAAACAGGTTCACTTGCAGAAAATGACATAAGGGATTTGATAAAGAATTCTTTCAAGCGATGTTGTTCTGTCGAATTCAATTTTTTAATCTCAACTATCAATTCTCTTAATGTCATTGTCATTGTAAGACCCCCAAACAAAAGTTCCTACTTATATTATAGAACGTTTGTTTGTTTTTATCAAATATCAACAGATTAATCTAACAAAGCCAATAAAAAAAGACTAGATTGGTACGCAACCCCAAAAGTTAGAGTCAAAAAACTAACTTTTGGAGGTCATTACCCAATCAGCATTTTTACAAGGTCTT
>NICF_comb_assmDRAFT_10002354_pt1 | contig 14299 bp, 15 predicted proteins | sample NewIslPassag4_SG_FD_11279 | JGI IMG/M metagenome (IMG submission 11279) | reverse complement strand
GAGGAATTTCCCCGTCCCCGACATGGTGCCGCCGGTGCCGAGGCCCGCCACGAAGGCGTCGATCTTGCCGCCGGTCTGCTCCCAGATCTCGGGGCCGGTGGTCAGGTAGTGCGCCTCGACGTTGTCGAGCGAGTGGTACTGGTTGACGTAGAAGGCGTTGGGCGTCTCGCGGGCGATCCGCTTGGCGGTCTCGTAATAGGACTCGGGCGAGTCGGCGGGGACGGCGGTCGGGGTGACCACGACCTCGGCGCCCCAGGCCCGTAGAGTGTCGATCTTCTCCTTGGACATCTTGTCCGGCATGGTGAAGATGCACTTGTAGCCGCGCACCGCCGCCACCATCGCCAGGGCCGCGCCCGTATTGCCGCTCGTGTTCTCCACGATGGTGCCGCCCGGCTTGAGCAGGCCTTCCTTTTCGGCCTTGTCGATGATGTGGACGGCGATGCGGTCCTTGATGGCGCCTCCGGGGTTGAGGAACTCGCACTTGACGAGGACCGTGGCGTCCTCGGGGCCCACCAGCTTGTTGAGCCGGACCAGGGGCGTCCTTCCGATCGCTTCGAGGATGTTGTTGCAGATCTCCACGATTCCTCCCGAATGGTGACGGGTATAAAAGAGCGGCCGATCCCGGTCAACGCGGGGAAGGGCATGGAAGAACTCGAAGGATTGAGGACGCAGGTGGCGGCGGCGCTCGGCCGTTCGCCGGATCCGGAATGGACGGTGAAGCGGCTTGCCGGCCACGCCTCCGCCAGGACTTACTATCGGGTGCGAGGTCCCGATTTCTCCGTGATCGCGATGGTGGCGCCGAGGGATCCCCGCTCCGAGGAAGCCACCAAGGGCGAAAGCGAGGCGGAGGAGCCCTTCGTCCAGGTGCAGCGGTACTTGCGCGGGATCGGCGTTCGGGTCCCGGCCATCCATCGCTGGGATCCCGGGGCGCGGATCATGGTCCTCGAGGACCTTGGGGACCGCACCTTCGAGATCGCGCTCGCCGATTCGGACCGAGAAGCGCTCTACGCCCGGGCGGTCGATCTGCTCGCCGCGCTCCGCGCCCGCGCCGACCGCGCGCCGGACCTGGCCTGCGTGGCCTTCCGTCGCCAGTTCGACTTCGACCTGCTCCGCTGGGAGATGGAGCATTTCCGCGAGTGGATCGTCGGCGACCGCTTCGACGCGCGCGAGGCGGAATGCTTCGCCCGCGAGGCCGACGCGCTCTGCCGCGCCCTCGACGCGCTCCCCAAGGGCTTCACCCACCGCGACTACCAGAGCCGCAACCTCATGGTCCTCCCGGAGGGTGAGCTCGCGGTCATCGACTTCCAGGACGCGCTCCAGGGGACGCACGCCTACGATCTGGTGGCCTTGCTGCGCGATTCCTACGTCGAGCTTCCGATGGAACTCGTGGAGCGGCTGGTGCTGCGCTACGTGGAGGCGTTGCGCGAGGCGGGCGGACCGGCCCTCGATCCCGAGACCTTCCTGGGCGAATTCCACCTGCAGACGGTGCAGCGCAAACTCAAGGACGCCGGTCGCTTCGTCTTCATCGACCGAGTCAAGAACAATCCCTCCTTCCTCCCCTACGTGAAGCCCTCGCTCGGCTACGTCCGGGCGGCGCTTTCCCGCCTGCCCGCGCTGGATCCGCTGCGCGAGGTCCTCGCTCGCCACGTGCCGGAGCTCGCATGATCGCCATGGTCCTCGCCGCCGGGCTCGGCACCCGGCTCCGCCCGCTCACCGAGGCGATCCCCAAGCCTGCGCTTCCCCTTCTCGGCAGCTCGCTGCTGGAGCAGAACCTGGCGCTCGTTCGTCGGCTGGGCGTCACCGAGGTGGTGGTCAACGCCTCCCACCGCGCCGAGGTCGTGGCGGAGGTGGCGCGGCGCGCTGCCGATAGGCTGGGGCTACGCCTGCACCTCAGCTTCGAGCGGCCCGAGCCCCTCGGCACCGGCGGGGCGCTGGTGGCAGCCCGACCCCTCCTGGACCGCGGCGAGACCATCGTCCTGGTGAACGGCGACGTGCTCACCGACATGGATCTCGCCCCCGCGCTCGAGCGGCATCGCGCGGAGCGGCCGGCCGCCACCCTGGTGCTTCGCTCCATGCCGGCGGACGCCGACTACGCGCCGGTGGAGATCGACGACCGCGGCCAGGTGCTGCGCATCGCCGGTCAGGGAAGGGAAGGAGTAGGGCGGCCTTTCCTCTTCGCGGGCATCCATTTCCTCGAGCCGCGCGTCCTCGACGTGCTTCCGCCCGAGGGAGCCTCCTGCATCAACCGCCAGGGGCATGTGGCGCTCGTCGAGCGCGGCGGGCGCATCCACGGTCACGTGATCGACGAGGGAAGCTGGTCCGACGTGGGCACGCCGGAGCGCTACCGGCAGGCCGTCCTGGATCTGCTGCGCGGCCGTTACCGGCTGCCGGGCTTCGAGGCGATCGAGGGCGTGTACGTGGCGCCAGAGGCCGTGGTGGAGGAGGGCGCGCGCTTGCATGCGCCCGCCTGGATCGGCCCCGGGGCCCGCGTGGAGGCGAATGCGGAAGTGGGACCGGAGGCGGTGGTACTGCCCGGCGCGCGCGTATCCGGTCGACTCGTATGCGACGTGGCGTTTCCCGAGATCCGATGAAGGCGGATGCGATCGCCCGCGCGCGTCCCACTCCGCCGGGCGGTTCCGGCGGGGAGCTCGAGCACGGCGCGCGCGTCGAAGTAGACGCGCGTGGCGCGCCACGGCCGCAGCTCCTCCACGACGGCGACCACCCGGCCCTCTCGGTCCAGGAAGATCGCATCGATGGCGTAGCGCATTCCGAAGGTATGGATGGAGCGGCAGGGCTCGATCCACAGGCCCTCGCCTTCCTCGAAGCGGTGGCGAAAGAGGAGGCCGAAGAGCCGGGAGAAGAAGCTGCGCGCCAGCCGGATTCGGTCGCCGAGCCGCGCGCCCGAGGTCTCGTTTTCCGCCGCCCACATGGCTTGACGCTACCATGAGCCACCACCTTCCCCTCATCGACCCGCCCTTTTCCGTCGTCCTCGTCCACCCGCAGATCCCGCCCAATACCGGGAACGTCGCCCGGCTCTGCGCGGTGACCGGCTGCCGGCTGCATCTGGTCGAGCCGCTGGGCTTCTCGATCGCCGACAAGGATCTGCGCCGGGCCGGGCTCGACTACTGGGACGAGGTCGTGGCCCGGATCCACCCCAGCCTCGAGGCGTGGGAGGCGACGATCGATCCCGAGCGGATCCACCTCTTCACCGGCCGGGGCGCCACCTCGCTGTGGGAGGCGCGTTTCCGACCGGGCGACCATCTGGTCTTCGGCTCGGAGCAGGAGGGGCTTCCCGAAGAGCTCCTGCAGCGATACCCGCAGCGCACGGTGGCCATCCCGCAGCGGCCCGGGCTCCGATCGTTGAACTTATCCACATCCGTCGGCATCGGAGTGTACGAGGCATTGAGACAAGGGATGGCGACGATCGGTGGCGCAAGCTAACATTCGCCGCGTGTCCAGGGCGCTCTGCGACCTGAATTCCGGTGACCTTTCGGCCTCGCCGCTCGCTGCGATTTTGATCGAGGCCCTGCGCATACGTGTAACCGGAGAGCTTCACATCGAGGCAAACGGGGGGATCTCGCGCGTCTATTTTCGCAACGGCCAGCCCTGCGGCGCCGAAATCTTCTTCCGATTCAAGCCGCTCGGGCAGTTCCTCCTCGAGCAGGGCTGGATCGACATTCGGGCCCTGGAGCGGAGCCTGGTGGCGGTGGCCGACGGCCGCAAGCAGGGCGAGGCGCTGGTCGCGCTGGGCTTTCTGACCGAGGAGCAGCTCAGGACCGGCCTCGCCCTCCACCACCTTTCGCACCTGCGCAGCCTCGCCCGGCTCACCGAGGGGACCTACACCTTCACGCACCGCGAGGATCTCCCCTCGTGGACAGACGAGATCCGCATCTCCGCCCATCGCGCCATCCTCGACGCCCTGGCGATGCCCACCGGTGCACCGGTGGCGCGGCGGATCCTTCGCGCCGGGATGAAGCATCCGCGCCTACGGCTGCGGCCGGGCTGGGAGCGCTATGCCGGCTACTTCCAGTTCGACGAGGCGGAAGGGCTCTTCGTGGCCAAGCTCTCGGAGCCGCGGCCCCTCGCCGAGATCTTGGCCCTCTCCGGCCTCGACCTTCCGCAGGTCTATGCGCTCAGCGCCGCGCTCTACCTGATGGGCGTACTCGCGCCGGTGGAGGAGGGCGATCCGCTCTCCCGGACGCCGGTTCCCGAGGTGACGCCCGGCCCGGCGACGCCGACGCCGCGGAGCCTCTCGTCCGAGTCCACGACGACGGTCGCGCCGGATGCGAAAACGCCGAAGCTCTCGAGGGAGCCGGGATCGTTCACGCCCGGGTCGACCGGCGCCTCCGGATCCGAGGGCGGGGGGACGCTCGGCGAGCCTTCGGTCGCCTCGCCGGACGAGCCGACGCCCACGCGGCCGCGGACGGCGGGGGATGCCACGCCGGTCGGGGAGAGGCGCCTGCGGATGATGCGCCGCGCCTTTCAGGCGATCGGCGGCAGTCCCTTCGCTCGCGGGCCGATGCAGGACTCGCCCCGGCTCAAGCTACCTCCGGGCGAACCTGCGCTCTTCGAGAAATGGGTCAAGGAGACCCTCGAACTCCTCCCACGCCTTTCGCCCCACGGTAAGCTCGGCCTCTTGGAGGACGCGACGCCGGAGGAGGTTCGCCGCGCCTATCTCCTCGCCGCCAAGCGGTTGCATCCGGACAGCATCCCGCCGGAGCTCGATCACCTCCGTGCCGATCTGCGCAAGATCTTCGCCGCGCTCAGCGAGGCCTACGAGACGCTTCGCACGGGGCAGCGCCACCTGGCCGACGAGCGGAGGTGGGAGAAGCTTCGGGCCGAGGGGCTGGCGGCGCTGGCGGAATGCCAGTGGGCCGAAGCACACCGCGCCTTCGAGGCCGCGCTTCAGATCCGGGATACCCCCGAGCTGCGAGCCCACTCGCTCTGGGCGGCGTACAACGACCCCGACAACCGCGAGCCCCAGCGCCAGCGCCGGGAACTCGAGGCCCTCTACCACGCCTTCCCCGACTGCGATGCGGTCTGCTATTACACCGGTGCCCTCGCCCGTCTGGACGGGGATGCGGATCTGGCGGAGCGACGATTCCGGGCCGCGCTTGCGAGCAATCCGCACCACCGGGAGGCCCGCCAGGAGCTCCGCCTCCTCGAGATCCGGCGCATGACGATGGGGCCAGCTCGCAAATGAGCCCGCGCACAGGGAAGGCACGGTGGCAAAGCAGCATCTGCTCTTGGTCGACAGCGACGCGCGCAACCTGCGCGTCCTGGAGGTGAGCCTTCGCAAGGCGGGCTTTTCCGTGACCACGGCCGTCGACGGGTACGACGCCCTGGAAAAGTGCGCCGCCTCCAGCTTCGACCTCGTGATCTCGGATACGCGGCTGCCGCGCCTGGACGGCTTTGGCCTCTGCCAGCGGCTGAAGGCCGATCCCCGATACCGCGACGTCCCCTTCATCTTCCTCACCGCGCAGCGCTCGGTGGAGGACAAGGTGCGGGGCTTCGAGCTCGGCGCCGACGACTACCTGACCAAGCCGATCTACGTGAAGGAGATCGTCACCCGGGTGACCATCCTCGCCCAGAAGCGGGAGAAGGAGCTTCTGGAGCGGCGGGATGCCCGGGCCTTTTCCGGCAGCCTCGCCGACATGGGTGTGGTCGACCTCGTCCAGACCTTCGAGATGAGCCGGAAGACGGGGACGATCCGCTTCACCCAGCCCACGGGCGAGACGGCCCGCGTCTACTTCCGCGAGGGCAAGATCCTCGACGCCGAGCTCGGCCGCCTGGTGGGTGAGCACGCGTTCTACCGCCTGCTCAACTGGCAGGAAGGAACCTTCGAGATCGACTTCGCCCCGGTCGACCGGCCGAACCGCATCCAGACCTCCACACAGGGCGCGCTGATGGAGGGGATGCGGCGGATCGACGAGTGCGGCCGGATCCTCGAATCGCTGCCGCCCACCTCCACCCTTTTCGTCGTGGACTCGCAGCGGCTCGCCGCACGCCTCGCCGAGCTGCCCGACGAGATCAATCCGGTTCTTCGCCTTTTCGAGGACGGGCGGAGCATCGAGTCGGCTCTGCGAGACAACGAGTCGGGGGACGACCTCGCCTTGCTCACCACCGTCCACCAGCTCTACGCGGACGGCATCCTCGTTCCGGTCGAGCGTCGGGCGGAGGAGGGCTCGTGGTTTTCCTCGCCGGACGATCCTCCAGCCGAAGAACCGGCACCGATCCCGGAATCCGAGGCGGAACCCGTCCCGGAGCCGGAGGTGGCTGCGGTCTACGCGCCTCTGCCCGGTTGGGAGCCCCCCGTGCCCGAGCCGGTGGACGGGGGAGAAGCGACGGCCGAGGCGGAAGAAGCCGCACCTGGGCCGGCTGCGCCGGCCGCTTCCGCGCCGGCGGCTGCCGTTCCCCCTCTTCCTGCCGGGGGGGGCCAGCCACCGGCGACGTCCGCGCCCGCGCCGCGTTCGCGTCCGACCCTCGCGCCGTCGGCAGCGGAGGAGCGCGCGGCGCAGCCTCCCGTCCTGCCCGGGACCCAAAGCGGCACCACGCCGCCGCCTCGCGCGTCGGCCTCGTCGGCTCCGTCGAGGAGCGCGCCTCATTTGCCTCGAACCACCGAGGCGGTGCTTCGCCCGCGCGGCATCCGCACCGCGGATCGCACGCGCGTGGAAGAGCCCCCGACCCGCGAGAGTTTCTGGTCGCGGGAGACGGGCCCCATCCCCGCCCAGCCGCGCCAGAAGCGCCGGCGCCGCTGGTTCTCCTTCCTCTTCCGGCGCTCGTGACGATGCTGGTTCTGGGAATCGAGACGTCCTGCGACGAGACGGCCGCCGCCGTCGTCCGTGACGGCCGCGAGTGGCTCTCCGACGTCGTCTCCAGCCAGGTGGAGATCCACCGGGAGTGGGGCGGGGTGGTGCCGGAGCTCGCCTCGCGCAGCCACATGCGGCGGGTGCTGCCGGTGGTCGACCGGGCGCTGCACGAGGCGGGAGTCGAGCTCGCCGACATCGACCTCTTCGCCGTCACCTGCGGCCCCGGCCTGGCGGGCGCCCTGCTCGTCGGCGTACAGGCCGCGAAGGCGCTGGCATGGGCTGCGGGCAAGCCCGTGGTCGGAGTCAACCACCTGGAGGGCCATATCTGGGCGATCCGCCTGGCCGAGCGGCATCCCGAGCCGCCTTTTCTCGGCCTGGTGGTCTCTGGCGGGCATACCAGCCTCTATGCCGTGGAGGGGGAGGGCGACTTGCGACTTCTCGGCCAGACCCTCGACGACGCCGCGGGCGAGGCCTTCGACAAGGTGGCCAAACTCCTCGGCCTTCCCTATCCCGGCGGGGTGGTCATCGACCGCCTCGCCGCGGAGGGAGATGCCGAGGCGATCCACTTCCCCCGGGGACTCGGCCGCAAGCCGACGCTGGACTTTTCCTTCTCGGGGCTGAAGACCGCCGTCCTCTACCACGTGAAGAAGAACGGCATCCCGCAGGGCCGCGAGCTCGCCGATCTCTGCGCCAGCGTCCAGGAGGCGATCGCCGACGTCCTCTCCGAGAAGGCGATCCGGGCGGCTCGCGAGCACGGCCTCGGGCGGCTGGTCCTGGCTGGGGGCGTGGCGGCCAACAGTCGCCTGCGCGCGCTGGTGAAGGAACGGGGCGAGGCGGCCGGGATCGAGGTCTTCTTGCCGCCCAAGTCGCTTTGCACCGACAACGCGGCGATGATCGCCGCCGCGGGTTACCTGCGTCACCGCCGGGGCCTTGCGCCCTCGGGCCTGGCCATCAATGCCGACCCGGCCTGGAGGCTCTGATGGAACATCCCCTCGAGATCCTGCGCCGGCGCGGCCTTCGCCCGAAGAAGAGCTGGGGTCAGAACTTCCTCGCGGACGACCGGCACCTTTCCGCCATCGCTCGCGCCTGCGAGCTTTCGCCCGGCGATCGGGTGGTCGAATTCGGCGCGGGCCTCGGCCACCTGACCCGGCACCTCGCCGCCACGGGCGCGCACGTGGTGGCGGTGGAGCGCGATCGCGACCTCGTCCCACTCCTGCGGGAGCAGGTCGAAGGCCTCGACGTGGAGGTGGTCGAGGCCAACGCCGCCACCTTCTCCCTCGTCGAGCTCTCGCGCGAGCGCGGCTCTCCCCTGGTCGTGGTGGGAAACCTGCCCTACCACCTCTCCACCGAGATCCTCTTTCACGTCTTCGACCAGAGGGAGGTGGTGCGGCGCGTCGTCTTCCTGCTGCAGAAGGAGGTCACGGAGCGGATCGCCGCCCCACCCGGAGGCAAGGAGTACGGGGTGCTCTCGGTTCTCCTCCAGCTCTACGCGGAGGTGGACATCCCCCACCGCGTCCCCGCCCGCGCCTTCGTGCCTCGTCCGGAGGTGGAGAGCGCGGTGATCCGCTGCCGCATGCGGCAAGGACCCCTTGCCGATCCCGGCGACGAGACCTTCTTCCGCCGCCTCGTCAAGGCGGCCTTCGCCCAGCGGCGCAAGACGCTGGGAAACGCCCTGCGCGCCGGAAGGCTGGCCGACCCCGAGGCGATCGCGCGCGCCTTGGAGGCGGCGGGGATCGATCCGGGGAGGCGCGCCGAAACCCTCTCCGTCGAGGAGTTCGCCCGTCTCTCCCGCCTGCTTTCGGGGGCGGTTGAACACGAGGAGGATGCCTGATAGCACGACCGCCACGAGGACTGGGCCATGCCGATTCGCCTGGAGAAGGTGCTGCTCAACGAGGTCGCCCGGGCCAGCAAGGAGTTCGGGCTCATCGAGCCCGACGACCGGATCATGGTCTGCGTTTCCGGCGGCAAGGACTCCTTCACGCTCCTTCATCTCTTGCGCAAGGTGCAGGAGCGCTGCGGCTTCCCCTTTTCCATCGTGGCCGTCACCCTGGACCAGGGCCATCCGGGCTTTCCCGTCGACGTCATCGAGGACTACTACCGGCGCGAGGGCTACGAGTATCGGATCGTCCGGCGCGACACCTATTCCATCGTCAAGGAGAAGGTGAAGCCCGGCAAGACCACCTGCTCGCTTTGCTCGCGGCTGCGGCGCGGCATCCTCTACGACGTGGCGGTCGAGCTCGGTGCCACCAAGATCGCGCTCGGCCATCATCGCGACGACATCATCGAGACGCTGCTGCTCAACCTCTTCTACTCGGGGCAGCTGAAGGCCATGCCCCCCAAGCTCCGTTCCGACGACGGGCGCAACGTCGTCATCCGGCCGCTGGCCTACTGCGCGGAGGAGGACATCGCGGAGTTCGCGCGGCGGATGAAATTCCCCATCGTTCCCTGCACCCTCTGCGGGAGCCAGGAGAACCACCACCGGCAGCGGGTCAAGCGCCTCGTCGCCGAGCTCCACCGGGAGAACCGGAACGTCAAGGGCAACCTGATGGCGGCGATCGCCAACGTGCGGCCGACGCACCTCTTCGACCGCAAGGTGCGCGAGGCCTTCGGCGTGGACCGCATCCAAGTGCGGGACGATTTCTTCGTCGAGGACGAGGAGGGCTCCATGCGGGCGCCCGACGTCGTCCCCCTGCGCGTGCGCGCGTGACGAAATCCGCGTTCGATTCCGAAGCCTCGCGACGGTCGGTTACGACGACTGGCTCCTAGCGATACCTTCGGCGCGCGTCGGCGATGGCGCGGTCGATCTCGCGGCGGCTCTCCCTTTCCTTGATCGCCTCGCGGCGGTCCTGCTTCGACTTCCCGCGCGCCAGCGCGATCTCCACCTTGGCCAGGCCGTTCTTGAAGTAGAGTCGCGTCGGGATCAGCGTGAAGCCCTTTTCCCGCACGCGCTGGGAGATCCGATCGATCTCGGCGCGGTGCAAAAGGAGCTTGCGGTCGCGCAAGGGCTCGTGGCCCCAGGCGGCGGCGCCCTTGTAGGGCGCGATCCGCAAGTTGACGAGGAAGAGCTCGTCTCCTCGAGGCAGGACGTAGGCGTCGGAGAGATTGGCGTTGCCTTCGCGGAGCGATTTGACCTCGCTCCCCAGAAGCACGAGACCCGCCTCCCAGCGCTCGCCCAGCTCGTAGTCGTGGCGGGCGCGGCGGTTCTCGGCGATCGTCTGGATCCGGCTCTCCTTCTTCGTCGCGCTCATCCGAGTTCCACGTTGTCGATGAGGCGGGTGCTGCCGACGAAGGCGGCCACCAGCATGCAGGCGGGGGCCTCGATTCGCTTTACCGGGACGAGGCTGCGGGCGTCGACCACCTCCAGGTAGTCGAGGCGGTCGACCTCCGGTTCGATCACGGCGCGGGCGGCCTCGATCAGCACCGCTGCGCTGCGCTCGCCTTTCTCGAAGCGCTCACGCGCCCGGCTCAGGCCGCGGTAGAGCGACAGAGCCCTCCTGCGCTCGCTTTCCGAGAGATAGGCGTTGCGCGACGAGAGCGCCAGACCATCCGGCTCGCGCACCGTCTCCCCGGCCACGATCTCCAGATGCGGCGAAAGGTCCAGGTCCTCGACCATCTGCCGGATCACCGCCAGCTGCTGGTAGTCCTTCTTGCCGAAGAGGGCGACGTCGGGACGAAAGAGGTTGAAGAGCTTGAGCACCACCGTGGCCACCCCCCGGAAATGCCCCGGTCGGCTCGCGGCGCACAGGCCCTCGGTCAGCGATCCTTCCACGTCCACCCAGGTCGAATGATCCTCGCGGTACATCACGCGCGGATCGGAGGGAGCGAAGACCATCCAGACCCCCGCCTTCTCGCACTTGTCGAGATCGCCCTCCAGGTCGCGCGGGTAGCGAGCGAAGTCCTCGCGGGGGCCGAACTGCGCCGGATTGACGAAGATGCTCACCGCCACCCGGTCGGCGAGCTCCTTGGCCCTGCGCACGAGAGAGAGGTGCCCCTCGTGCAGGTAGCCCATGGTCGGCACGAGCGCGAGCCTTTCCCCCCGCGCCCGCAGCGCGGCCAGCGGCCCGAAGATCTCCTCCTTCGTTCGCGCGACGATCATGACGACTTTCCGGAGGTGCCGCCGTAGAGCCCGCCGACGGCGCCGGCCTCCGATCTCTTCGCGCCGAAGGTGTGCTCCTCGGCCGGGAACTTCCGCTCCTTGACCTCCCGCATGTAGGTGGAGACCGCGTGGACCACGTCCTCGTGCAGGTTCAGGTAGCGCTTGACGAATTTCGGCGCGAAGCCGGGATCCAGGCCGAGCAGGTCGTAGACCACGAGGACTTGCCCGTCGCAGGCCGAGCCTGCCCCGATCCCGATGGTGGGAATGGAGAGCCGCCGGGTGATCTCGGCCGCCAGCTCCCCCGGGATGCCTTCGAGCACCAGCGCGTAGCAGCCGGCCTCCTCCAGGGCGAGCGCGTCTTCCAGGAGCTTCTTCGCCTGCTCCTCGCTGCGGCCCTGGACCACGTAGCCGCCCATGCGGTGCACCGCCTGCGGAAGAAGACCGATGTGGCCCATCACCGGGATTCCCGCGCGGACGATGCGGCGGATCACCTCGGCGTACTCGACACCGCCTTCGAGCTTGACCGCCTCCGCGCCGCCTTCCTTGACCAGGCGCCCGGCGTTCGCGACCGCCTCGTCCACCGAGGCCTGATACGACATGAAGGGGAGGTCGCCGACGAGATGCGCGCGGGAAAGCCCTCGCCCCACCGCCTGGAGGTGGTAGACGACGTGGTCCACCGTGACGGGAAGGGTGGTCCGGTGGCCCTGGATCACGTTGCCCAGCGAGTCGCCGACGAGGATCACTTCCACCCCCGCTGCCTCCAGCAGGCGCGCGAAGGTGGCGTCGTAGCAGGTGAGCACGCCGATCGGCTCGCCCCTCGCCTTCATCTCCCGGAGGGTATTGACGGTTACCTTCTTCAATGCCCTTCTCCGCGTTGGAGTCGGGGGCAGGATAGCGCCCGCTCCGGCCGGCGCAACGCTTGCGGGGCGAGGGCGAACGCTTCACTTCCTTGCCCCTTCGCGCCGCGCTCTGCTAGAGAGTGGGTCCGAATGCGAAGGGACGGCTCGGCCAGCCGCCTCGCGAGTGGGCGAGAAGAATGATCCAGCAGTTTGTCATCCACGAGGAGGACTACCGCCGCATCACCGCGGTCTGCGATCGCCTCACGCGGGATGCCAATGCCAAATCCGTCTTCCTCGTCGACAAGAACGGACAGCTCATCGCCAGCAGCGGCGCCACCGACCACATCGACACCACGTCCCTGGCCTCGCTGACGGCGGGCAACATCGCGGCAACGGGCGGGCTCGCCAGGCTGCTGGGTGAAAAGGAGTTCTCCATCCTGTTCCACGAGGGAGAGCGGGACAACCTCCACATCTCCATCGTGGCGCAGAAGGTGATTCTCGTGGTGATCTTCGACTCCCGGTCCTCCCTGGGCCTGGTGCGGCTGCGGGTGAAGAAGGCGAGCGAGGAGCTCGCCCAGGTCTTCAACGAGCTGCAGCGCCGTGGGGATGCGATGGGGCTGCCGAGTCCCTTCGCCGAGATCACCGACGAGGACATCGACAACCTCTTCAACTAGCGGGTAAGCAGGCGTGCCGTTCATCAATCTCCCGCTACGCGAGATCACCTGTAAGATCGTCTATTACGGTCCCGGTCTCTGCGGGAAGACGACCAACCTCCAGTACATCTACGCCAAGACCAGTCCGGAGGCGCGGGGCAACATGATCGCCCTGGCCACCGAGACGGACCGGACCCTGTTTTTCGATTTCCTCCCGCTGGGGCTCGGAGAGATCCGGGGCTTCAAGACGCGCTTTCACCTGTATTCCGTGCCGGGGCAGGTCTTTTACGACGCCTCCCGCAAGCTGATCCTGCGAGGAACGGACGGAGTGGTCTTCGTCGCCGACTCGCTGCGGGACCGGCTCGACGCCAACCTGGAGTCGATGGAGAACCTCCGGGTCAACCTCGCCGAGCACGGCTACGACCTGGACACCATTCCGCTGGTGATCCAGTACAACAAGCGCGATCTCCCCAATGCGATGCCGATCGAGGAACTTTCGCGGCTTCTCAATCCGCGGAAGGTGCCCGAGTTCCCGGCCGTCGCCGTGAAGGGCGAGGGCGTTTTCGAGACGCTCAAGGCCATCGCCAAGCTGGTCCTGCAGAAAGTCAGGAGCGGCTGAGGGTGACCGAGAGGGGCGGGACCGCTCTCGAATTCAAAATATTCGACACCCGTTTTCATGGGATTTGACGGGTACCATGCTTTCCGGTTACTGTTCCGCGCCGTGCTGGACCCTGATGGGGAGGTCACCGTGATCCGAATCTCGATTCTTGCCCTCTTCTGGCTGTTGCCGGCCGTGGCGCTCGCCCAGCAGGACGGCCTCTCCCAGGCTCGAGCGCTGCTCGAATCCATGCGGGAGATCGTCACGGAGGTCGAGGGGCTGGCCGAGCAGACCCGGGAGGACGCGGTCAAGCAGACCTGCATCGTCGGCGCGCACCGCGAGATGAGCGAGGTGATCGCGTCGGTGGAAAAGGCGGTCGAGGAGGCGGCGGGCCAGGGCTCCGATGCCCAGTCGCGTGCGCTCCAGACGGCCCAGGCAGGCCTGACGACGGTGCAGCAGCTGCGCGACGAGATGTACGACTGCGTCGGTCCCGAGGAGGCCGGAGCGACCGCGCGCACCTACGACCCGGTCCGCTCGGCGCGGGAACGGCGTGGTGAGGATGCGAGCCTTCCGGCCTTGCGGCCCCCGGCAGCGAGTGCGACCAGATGAGGAACGAGATTCGTCGGGAGGGAGTGGTGAGGATCTTCGACAAGGGCACGGCGCTCCGGGCTGCAGGTGTCGGCCTGCTGGTGGCCCTGGTTTCATACGCGTCGGCGGCCGGAGCGCAGTCGCGTTTCTGGCTGCGCGACGATAGCAGCAACGGCATCCGCTTCGGTACGGGCCGCCTGCACACGTCGCTGGAGTTCGAGACCCGCTACGATTCCTTCGCGGGCTGGGGCCAGAGCGAGTCCGGCGGGCTCGAGGAAGTCGGCGACGTGGTCCTCCACGTCAAGCCCCGGCTCGAGCTTCGCGTGCCGTCCCGGACCCTGGCCCTCGAGGGCGATGCCGGCCTGGACTACGTCGGCTACACCGGCGCGGAGCAGAGCTGGACCAGCCGGCAGAGCAAGCTGAACGCCAACCTCGGTTTCAACGGCCTGTGGAACCCGGACGGCGACTTCCGGATCGAGATCGACGAGCGTTTCGTCCGCTCCGACCGCACCACCAACTACGAGCTCGGCGTTCTCACCATCAGCAACCGCAACCAGGCCGAGCTGGCCTTCGACGTCCAGCCCGGTGGCGGTGCGCTGAGCTTGCGTCCCTCCTTCACCAACACGGTCGAGTTCTTCGAGGAGCGCTTCCAGGAGTCCTGCCCGCCGGGCATCGACTGCCAGGGGCAGGTCGAGCCGGTCAACGTGAACCGCTGG
>NICF_comb_assmDRAFT_10002332_pt1 | contig 14374 bp, 11 predicted proteins | sample NewIslPassag4_SG_FD_11279 | JGI IMG/M metagenome (IMG submission 11279) | reverse complement strand
AGCAATCGGGCAGTGGTCTAATGGTAAGGCGCCGGTCTCCAAAACCGGAGAACCAGGTTCGATTCCTGGCTGCCCGGCTGGTGATCAACAATAACCTCTGCGCACTCGAATTGACATATACACACAAACGAATGGACGTAACCAGCGCCAGCAACAAGCCTCTTGCCCTGGCGGAGACGAGCAGAATATGCAATACTGAGTACGACACAACAAACTGCCGTCCCTAAAACGCTTATGAAACTAGGCCGTAAACACTTCACCGCCAGAATGCTGCGCACAGCAGCAAAGCACAGCCAGCACACCAATCAAGGGCCAGCGGCGAGCCAGGTGCTAGCTCCAGTTTTGCATCTTACACGCGACCTCTGCGTGCCCCGCGACCTCCCCAAAATAGAGGGGGGCTTTTTAGCAAACGCAGCCAACAATTTAGCCAATTTTCTTACCCAAACCTGTGAGGAAATTATCCGCTCCGAAGTAGATCAGGGCGGGCCAAAGGGCGTTTGTTTTCAGCTCGACTTCCGTTTTGTCGTCTTCACCCCGCAAGTCGAAGACGCGGCTCAAACACCTGCGGATTCAGTAGACACATGGGCGTTCGCTATGTGTGAGGTTTGTAGAATCCCCCTAACAAGATATAGCCAAGCGCCAGTTCGCTTTGTGTTACCAAACGGTGACCTATACGAAATACAATGCGACATTCATTATAATCATCTTTACAGCGACCCTGAGATGTCGGTTTTCTGCCGAGTAAACTATCAGCCGAAAACCCTCCAGAACCTTGCGCCTACTGATGTAATAGCTTTTACTCCGAACACATTCGACACGTTAGCGCAAGCTATTAAACAGACCGCCCTGCCAGATAGCACCTGTGGCTCTCCTCAATGCGCGCGCTCCTTTAAGCAGCTGGCAGAGCTTGTATGTTTTGTGGCAACACAAATTGCGGGGCAGACCGGTATTTCTGGTTACACAATGGGCGACCTTTGCCGCACATATATTGATAAGGCCAAGAAAATGGTTGGCGCTAATCTTCTCCGTTATGGGGGCAGTATACCTACTACGGGTGATATAAGGTATGGTGTATCGTTGGGCGCTGGGGAGGGCGTACCCAAGGTTACGTATGAAGATGTGCCCGGGCCCTTACGAGATCTCTTTTTGTTGCTTTTCTTGCACAATAGCTATGAGTTCTGTTCACTTGAAAATCACCAAACTGCAATATCTATGCCGCTCGTGGTACAGATAGTAATACCGGACCAACACAACACACAAACACCAATTGACCAATTAAACCGCATACAGCTTGTCCAGAAGGTTTTACTCACGGTTCCTGACAGCCAATTGCAAAAACATAGTTATTCCCCAAGGCATTTCAAATTAGAGGCCCATTATCGCGATTCGTTCAAAGAGAGTAAGCCCCCGTTAACATTCTTTTTAAACCAATACGCGCGCTTTATTGATCGCCACAATCTGCGCACCTTAAACGACGTTGAGCGCTACACAACAAGCGGGCGTTGGGAACAAGATATTTTACAGAGCTGGCAGGCGATGAGAGCGGAGCTATTGAATACACCAAGTATACCCGAGAAAGTGAAGCATGTTCTGTTAACTCACAAGCTATTTTGTGATGGCAACCTAAGCCAGGAGGTATCCCCGCTAGGCTACGACGAGGTGGATGGTTTTGTTCCCGCCACTATCGCTGCGCCCAAGGATTTCGGCGCTATAGCTTTATTTGCTTTCCAACGAGAAAATATATCTCTGCAGAGATTGATAGAATGCGGCTTTGTAAACGAATCGCCGCCAGTTTTATTCATCATCTGGCGTAAAAATAGCAATGTGAAATGGCTCTACTACAATTCTGAATACAGATTTTTCTTGGGTGTCAATTTGACAGAGTTGTTTTATAATCTGGGGCTCCAACACGAAAACCCCTCAATGCCTAAGCTTTCCGAAGAGCAAGTTCTTGCCAATTGGCGGAAACTTTGGCATCGCGCTCGGCCGATTCAATAAGCTCTTACGTTTCTCAGCTATCTATACTGCCCCTGCAACATGTAATCCGCTCTGCAGCTTGTTGGGGCGGGTTTGTGCATTATGTTGCGGCTGGTAAATGCCGCGAGTGGTCACGCTGTAAGCAGCTGTTTGGCAATAAGGGGCATAAATTAGATCCTGTGCGGCGCCTGTTTTTCTGCGGGCTCACAACGCACCCTTGCGGTTCGCGGCAAGAAACCCGTGTACCTAGTCGACTATACGTGCACAGCCATGCCGCGGCCTATCAACGCAAAAGCATCAAGGTGGCGTCGTCGTGTTGGCTCAGCGCCTGAATCTTACCGCCTTGAGCTTCCAGGGCGCGCAGCTTCTTGAGCGCCTGGTTTGCGCCGACTTCGCATACCCACTCGCGCAAAACTGCCCAGCGCACACGTGAGCTTCGTAAGTTCTGTTTGGGTATGTTGTTGCCTGCCCAGGCCGTAGTTGTAGCTATGCGCGAGAAACCGTCTGAACAAAACAATACCGGAGAGTTATCGAGACTGACTTCCGCCACGATCGCTCTTCGGAGCTCTTTGGCCCCGGTTGTAAGCGTCCAATAGGCATTAGGCAAATCCTCGCGGTTTCTTTGCTGTTCGCGCTGACGACGCAGGAGCGGAACGATATTTTTATGGGCGGCAGTTGGGTCCTTGGTTTTCGCCAACTCGCGTTTGTAGGCGATGATCGCTTCGCGCTCAATAGGCCGCATGCGTGGGTCGCAAATAACTTTAGGAGGGTTGCCAACACAGGCCGTTATATCGGCCAAAATTACAAAAGCTGCCCGATAAGGATCAAGTTTAACGGCAACGCCGATAGCCGCCGTTGGCCCCTCACTAATTGGAACGCCCGCCCTCTCTAACTCCTTCGCTGGCTTTGAAGAGTGCCATTTGCGGCTAATACTCTCTGCTAAGTAGTCGATCCAGCTATTGCGTATCGCCTCTGTACTACGCGGGGCGCTAGCAGCTATTTCCTTAAGTGTTCTGCTAACAATTTACGCAAACGCCCGCGGGGCGTCCTTACCGCGAGGGTCAAGGCCGCTGGCGCCATCGACAATCCAAGCAACGTGCCCGGCAACACCAAACGCATCTTCGTTGGGCCTACCGGGCTTAGGAACCGTGCCGGCATCTAAAACAACCCATTGGTCGGTCGGCGCATCGCTTTCATGATAACCGGCAGCCCTACTGCTGCTCACCAGTCTTGCTGCATATTCTTGGTTTGCCCAGCCGAACAGCATGGCTACAAATACATCCTCGCTAGCAAACTTTGTTGCCGCTTTCTAATATTGTATCGGCTGCAGCACAAAACACAAGTCCCTTTTATAAATCATGTTTCACCTTAGACTGCCCGCGCTCGCTCGCACACTATGCGCGCTAATGCGGGTTATGTCAAATGCCATACAGCGGCCGTCATACAAGCAACTCGCCAGTCCGCTCGCTCAAGCCGCCCCAGTTGGCTCCCCGGTCGGCGCCTCCAGGGTGCCCTCGTCACGAGACCAGGCGGGCCCACCGCTGCCACCGGCGCTCTGCTTGAGGCACCGCTTGACGTGAGCTATCCCGCAGCGGCTGGCGCAGCGACTGTGCGCGGGCCGTTCGCGCCGGCCGCCGCTAGTGGTTCGCGATTCGTGCCGCTGGCCTTCGCGAACGCTGCCGCCGGGGTTCGCGATCGCTGCCGCGCGGCCAGCCCGAGATAGCGCATCAGCCCTAGGTATGCGCACCGCGAACGGCAGCGAAACGGCCCCTTTACGGGGTTGGAACGGTGCGGCTAAGGGAAAGGTCCCGTAGAGAGAACAAGGGCTAAGGGAAAGGGCCCGTAGAGCTGCGCGATCCGTCCGACTCTGGGCGTAGGCTGAGCGGACGACATGACAGAGCGCGCACAGTACAGCCGCGAAGAGGTCGCTGCCCTGACCGGGGCGACGGTGCATCAGCTGCGCTACCTCGAAGAGCGCGGCCTTGTTGTCCCACGGGGCGCCGGCCAAAAACGAATCCGTGGTCGTCGAGCGCGCTCTGTTTCTTATGACACAGAGCAGTTGCGGCAGGTGGCGGTTTTTGCCTGTCTCACTAAGGCCGGTATAACCCTGAACCAAGCCCGCCTGGCGGAGGTGCTGCGCTGCTCTTATGGGGTGGCCGACGGCCTTCTGCTGATCTCCCCCGCTGGCGCGGCCATCGTCAGCAAAGATCGCCGACCGACTGCCTCGCCGTGGGCAATAGTGATCGATATGGGAGATATCGACGACAAAATCAAAGCGTCACAGGAAAGCTAAAGCTTTGATTGTGGCTAGACAAGATCATAGACAAGATCGTTACACCAAACGGAAAGGGGCTGATGATGTATGACCGGCTGATCGTCCCCCGGATCTTGGTGCGACTGCCGCTGTTTGCGGCCCAGGAAAACTGGGCGTCTGACAGCTCGCAGATTGCTGCACCGAACGGGCAGTTGCTATTGCGTGGCCCACGGCCCACCTGGCGCGACTTGCGGGTCCTTATTCTGCTTTGCACTAAGGCCTTTCGGCTCAAAACGCCGCAGTTCCCTGTCTCCTATCACGAATTGGCGGGGCGCCGCGATTATGCTTCCTTGACTGCTGTGGATGCGAGCTTACAACGGTTGGCGAGCGTGCGCTTTGTGTTCAGACTGCCGGAGGCACCGCCCCAGGAAGTAACTCTAATATCTTTCGGGAGAGATCGTGCTCGCCGCAAAATGGTGCGTCTGTCCGATTGGTTGACGGACCAGATATGCGCGCCAGGAGCGTTAAACGCTGGCAGGCTTCAAGCCGATATCGAACAGCGCATCTTATTTCGTCTACGTGGGCGCAGCATGCTGTTCTGGCTATTTCTTTGTTGCGAGGACTGGCGCCGCGCCCAAGAAGCTTACAACCCGAACACCGCCGCAAAGTTTGTGGTGCGGCGCCGTTTATGGCTGCACCAGCCAATGCTTGCCGTACTTGCGCTTGATTACCTGCCGGTCAAAGAGCAAACCAAGGCCTTAGCGCGTTCCTGCCAGCGCATTCTCTCGGTAGATCGCCGCTATACTAATTTCGAACTGGAGATCTACTCTCGCCGAAGGCCGCGTGCCCTGCTTGTAGAGCGTCTGGCGCCGCGAATTGAAAGGCTGCAGGGCTTGGCGGCGTAGACAGTGTTAAAGAATAGATGCGCGCTGGTGTGTTGCAAAGCCAGCCACGGCCTTGACACGTGCGGCGCTTTTGTGCTTACGATGGCTCCGCGGCCCGTACTCGTGCGGCGCTCCTCCTTGTGCTTACGACCACCCCCCCCGCCCCCGTCCCGCAAACGCGCACTTGACTTTTATGTTTTTAAGCACCTATACTGTTGTTGGGCTATGGCCGTTGTTTTAGGGCGCAATGCTTTTTCAGGCCGCCTTTTGCGGGCTGCAGATGACAAGATCGAGCGATCGACAGCCCGCCCTGCGCGCGTCGCTAAGCCATTGACAGTAGCAGTAGGGGCGCCTGAAGAGGACCCGCTAGTAACTGTTGGGAAACAGTTTTGGGAGAGTGTGCCTGAAGAGATCTTTCTTACGATCGCAGCCGCTTATAAACGGAGCATTCACCACCACTACCTGGCTAACAAAAATAACCGCTTTCTCTCCTTTTTCCGCCTTGCTTTTGCCGCACCCCTCCCAGCATCCTCTTCACCTTTCGATTATTTGTACCACGAAATCTTGTCTATTGTGTTGAACAAAACAACGCGCTTACCTAAACAACAGTGCGAACGATGCCGGGAGGCGCTCAGCCAAACACAACAATTGGATTTGCTCTCGACACACCAGCTGAAAGACCTTTTGTTCCAACAATCCCCCCTTAGCAGAGCCTATTGCGATCGCAACGTTTTATTTGGCAATACCGCAAAACGCTATTTCCAGCTAGTGGTGCAAAAAACCCTAACAAATAGCTTAGCAACATCCTCAGCCCGCAGGAAATCCAAAAGCGCCCATGAGCGCATTCTGGACATTGGCGCGTTATATGCACCACATGGTCGGCGCGCCATTCAGTTTGGCAACGAAGACTGGCGTTTGCCACCGGAGGATCACTTACAGGCGATGGCTCAAGCTCAGTTTGGCGACTGTCGTCGCTGCGCCATGCCAGCAAGTTATGTAGCAGAACTAGCCCTCTTTTTGATATTCAAGGGGGTTTCGCAACTGTTCGCAAGCGGGCAGGGTTATCAGGACCTATTGGAACGTTTTATGCGCACAGAGGTAGAATGTTGGCAAAACGCCCTCAGAACCTACGGCCCTGTTCTTAGAGGGAGGGCTGCGCAGCGACTTGATACCATCGGCACACTAGCTGACCACGGCCTCACAATTGCTGTCGAAGAGGTGCCTACACATCTGCAGCCACTTCTTTACTTCATTGGCCTAAGCAGCCCCCGCGGCATCTATGCCGAAGAGCGACAGGAGGCACTCATCGGGCTGAACCTGGACCTATGCTTTATCAAAGCAAAAGGGGGCAAAGGTGCCCAAGAAACAGATCTATCTGGTCCGGTTTACTATCTACGCTATCCGCTTGTGATACAACTTGCAGCCAAAACCCTTGCCAATCTTCAAAAGCGCATCAAAGAAGACCAATTTAGGGAGGCCAGAACATATACCGAATTCTGGTCTAAAATTATCTATAACATTCCTCCTAGACAAACCGTGGTTGCGGTGGCGCAAAGGTTGGCTTCGGTAGTTGTTAGAGACTGTCAAGAATTTTCATTACCACGGTTAGACAAAAGACAATTAACCAAACTTGAGCGCATTGCTGAGCAGCGCCTGCGCGAGAGATGCCAAGCGCTGCTCCTGTCCGCTATTCAGTCCCCAGATGTCCCCTACAAAGCTAAGCAGTGGCTACTAGAGAACTGCTCTGAGGCCTCTGTCATACCAGTGCTCTTAGAGGGGCCAAACGGCGCAAAGGCGCTGTTTTTACAGGGGCCGATTGGCGCTAAAGAGTTGCCGTCGCAATCAGCTACTAGCGTCAACAAAAAGGCCCCTTTCCCACTCCTATTGTTACATTTAGCACTAGCAGTACAGTCGCAATCAGCTACTAGCGTCAACAAAAAGGCCCCTAGCCAGAAAAGCAAAGCGGTCCGCAAGCTGCTGGCGTCGTGTTCTGCTGTGCATACTCAACCACAACAAGGCGCCCCAGCTATATCCGACATCCTTAATTCACTGATCAACGGTGATATAGTTTTTGGTAGGTGGGACAGCGAAACACTGTTTACCGCGCTAGTTTGGCTGCCGGGGAAGGGCGTGCGGCTAGTGCGGTATGGTAAGCGGCAGCGCGCACTCGGGTCCGGAAGCATCCGGACGGTCCTTGCCAATCTCGGCGTCGGCGCAACAAAAGAACGCCAGCAAGATGTAGCTCAACGCTGGCGAAAGCTTTGGTCGCTAGGCAGCCCCATTAACTAACGGGCTCGTTCAGCGCTTCGGGAGTGGGTATAAGATCTGCGTATTGAGGGGGCTCGTCGAGCTAAAAGCCCTACGCACTTTAGCTGGGGGAGCGTGAGCTTAGTGGCCTGCCCGTTGACAGCAGTTTCNCCCATTTTCTTTTGAGNGTCGCCTCTTGCCCCAACAAGAGCTTGTGTACATCACGTAGAGTAAGCCTTATTTTCGTTATCGGATCTGAGTATTCGATTAAGAGCGGCGGCGTGTTGCTTGACCAAGCAATGAGTCGGCACCAAAAGTGTTGCGACCCATCCTCTAGTTGGCTATTGTAGATATCGTGGAGTACAATGTTGAGCTCCTCATCGATCGGGTAATTATAGACTAAGACAAGTGCCTTATATTGCCCGGGGCCTTCAACCAAAAAAGGAATTCCCAAGCTACTAAGAGGATTACTTTGTATCGAGGGCGATCGTGTTCGTATTGAGGATGGTCGTTTTTCTAGATCAAGTAGGTATTGTTTTACCGCCCCGGGGACATTGGGGTTGCTTAGCAGCTCTTGCCAAGATTGGTTAATTCGTTCTAACACACGTTTGTGGCCAAGCTCAACAAGCTGCTCTCCCTTTGCGCGATCGCGGACAAAATATGCATGCTTACGCCAAACATAACGAAAACCCTTGCGTGTCGTTAGCGTTCTAAGATTATAAGCTATGGCCGGAATAATGGCCTGTGGTTTTTCAGGGGGCAAGTCCGCTTGAAGTAATTTTTGTGCAAGACTATTGAAGGGTCTGTGGTAGGTATAGTACTTAATAAAAATCTTTTTTGCGATAATCTCCGGCAAAGTAACATGCAGTGCCTGCTCGACAAACCGAGGGCTTTTGTGCAGCTGCAGGCAAGTGTTAAAATGCATTGCAACAGACCGTTGGCCGTCTACTGTAAAGATATTGTCCTTTGTTGCTCGTAAAGCAAGCGCGCAAGCTACAATGCGCAGCCGCCTAGGTAGCTGATTGATCACTAAATTGGGTGCGTTATCGCGTAGAGTAAGAGCAGAGTCCCAGCGACTTTTAACATCAAACGGCAATGTGTTGCCATATTGGTTCTTAATTTCACGCCAAGAGTTTAACTCTGCAGCAAAGTAATCATTGAAAAATTGGCGGCACGTCATACCATCTTGTATGCTGCCGCGAACAGCCGCGTACATGAAATACACAAGCGCTTCACATACGTCAGCCAATGGCAGTAAACATTGTGCGCAGCGCCTGATGCGGCTATGAACCAGGTGCTGAATGTCGTCCGGGTGCAATTGTGGGATTCTTAAAGGTGTATCTGGCTTGATTCGTTTAAGACCGAAAGGCAGAAAGAAGCAGTAGCCTCCCACCTCCCTTCCCCACTCCCATCCGTCATAAGCAAGATCTCCTGTAGCGAACCCCTTACAGAACAACATAACAAAAGTCGGGCCACCCGGCGACAGTTCAATGATCACAGCTCGATCATGGTTGGTGAGTTTTTGGGGTTGGGGAAAGATCGGGATTAGCGGCTTATGGTCGCTGGTCAGTGCCGATTGCATTTGCGACCAGCACTCTTCACATCCGCTGTCGCAATAATTTTGGGGGCGGCGAGTTTCGTGGTATATTTGTAGATCTTTTCTCAACCTGTAATACGTCCTGTATAAACACACAAAAAACGGCATTCGCCAAAACATAAAACATCCTTTCTTGTCTGCGGATGCGAGAACGTTGGCAAGTTCCTGGCGATGATCTTCGACTAAGCCTATAACAATTTCATCTGTTATACCGGACCACAAATTGTTTTCAAAAGTGGGTGCTACTGCGCGGTCTTTATTGACATCATTGGGGCCGATAGTCAAGAGTGCTGCTTTGTTTGGTGATATAGATGTAGCGTCAAGGGCATTTTTCGCGGGCGCGGAAGCCTGACGTGCGGCGCGCAAGAGTCGCGCTCGCACAGACCAATCCTGGCGACCGTGAAGACCAAACCCAGGAGCGATAGCGCAGCGCTTAGACCGCTTCACGCCGACAGTATAGCAAAAAAACTCACCAAGTTGTGTAGCCCGCTGGCGCTGTGCGACTGTTAACAAGGTCATTGTTATTAAGGTGAGTTTTAACCTGACCCCATGTGGTGTTGGGGTTAGTGGTGCGTAGGCGGAAGTAACGAAAACCGGTTTGGCGCGCGGCATCGGCCAACACGCAGTAGATAGCCGACTTACCAATGCCGCAGAAAACTGCTCGTCCCGAAGGCGCTCCGCCAGACACCTGTGAGTTGATCACGAAGAAATCAATTGCGCGCTGGTTGGAGTTGCTGCCAGGTTTAGCTGTATCCGCAAAACCCACGTCGGCCGCCATTACTTCGTTGCGCGTTAGTTGCGCAATTTTTGCTGCATCGAGGCCGCTGTAATATGTGCCGGTGTCACTGCCATAACCGGTTGTATACCGATCTTGTTGTACGCGACTTGCCGCCCAGTTGGTAACAGTATCAGCGACATCTTGAACATTGGCCTGAACTGCACTGTCGAAAGCGCGCGTCCGCGACCCAAGAAACGTCGGTATTGCGATTGCCGCTAAGATGCCGATAATCAACATTACCGCCGCCACTTCAACTATCGAAAAGCCTTCTTGTTGGCGAATCCGATCGGAGACCTTTAGCCGCGGGCGCTGTACCACACCCAACAACCGCAAGCAGCGCGCGCTATGGGCGGCGAGAGTGTCGTCGAGCAACAGCTGTCGCAGAAAACGCAGGGGGGCGCCCAGCAGCGGCCTATACGCTTTCATTTCACCGCCCATTACCCTTTCAGTATGTCGGCTGCGGGGGGGCGAGTTTAAGAGTTTTGGTTAATTGTGTAATACTTCGGTGCCGTGTGCGGGCGCGCTATCGGAAGGCGTAGAAAGTGCCACAAAATTTAAACTTTAAGCCAACCGCCTGAGTGAGCAAAGATTTCATCGGCGATCTTTTTGCCGGCCGCTTTAACAACAAGATTGCGTATCTCCTCGACCTCCTCCTCGGTCCGCGCAAAAGATTGGACTAGGTATGACCATGCCAAGCGCCGATTTCTCTCGCCCCCGTAGAGCGCCGAAGCCGCGGTGAGGCGGCGCATCGAAGGAACGAAGGAAAAGGTTTCGGGATCTTGCATTGCTCGCTCACGACAAAGTTGATAAAATTTGATGAACTCTGGAACTACCCCGGCCTTCTCCATGACATCAGGTGAAGGCACTAGGTTGATGCAGCGCGTACGCGAACGCAGCGAGTCATCAATAGCGTTAATGTCGACGTTAGCAGTAAGAACGACCGTAAAGCCTGGTGCGGCTTCGACAATCCGCTTTTTGCCGCTGCCGGGCTCTTCGGAGGGGATGGCGATCTTACGAGAGATCATCGCGTCGTTAATGACCTTCAGNACTTCTGGTTTTACGCTCTGCGCCTCGTCTAAAAGGATGATCCCACCGCGGCGCATCGCTTTCACCAGGGGCCCCTCGCGAAATTCGGTGAAAGCACCGTGAGCGTTGGGGTTGCTGGGGTCTTGGGTCCATTCCCCGACCAAACTTTCTGCGGTCATGTCGCCATTGCAGGCCACCTTCATAAAGAGGGGGATGCGCTTGGTTTCTTCGTCAAGGTGTGTCAGACCGCGCGCTTTTTGGTAGTTTTCAAAAGCCTCCTGGAACTCCGGGTTGTTGCAAACGGCTTCGCACAACATGGTTTTGCCGGTTCCAGGAGGTCCCTCTAAGAGGATATGGTCGCCGCCGAACACCGACTTTGCGAAAACAACGGTGGCCGGTACACCATCTAGATTGGTTGGCGGATAATACGTTCTGTCGTCGACCTTTAACGGTTTAGACAAGGTCTCCCAGAGGGGGTCCTTCTTGATTTGGCTAGCCAGCGTCTCTGCCGATTGCTTGACACCCTTTGCCTTATCGCGGATGCCGTCGATTAGTTCGGAGATTGACCCCTCTTCTTCCGCCGCTACTTCACGAAAGATTTTTTCAGCGTCGAGGTCGATACTCTCGTCGTCGCCAGCAGTAGAGGAGCTGGCCGCAAGCCTGTGTGCTGCTGCTATCTGGTATGCGCGTGCCTTTTTGTTCATTGTCTCGATAAAATCTAGCATATCCGCTGCGGACTTACCGCTTGTAGGTGGTCCTGGCTCCAAAGCATTGGCGACAAGTTCCTTGCGCTGGTCATTGCTTTTTAGTGGCCTGGGCGCACGCTGCTTACGGCGACGTTGCTTCTTGGCGTGCTTATTGGCGGCCTTACCGTTGGCTGTTTTGGACACAAAATCGTTTGCGCCTAAAAACATATTTCACTGCCAGTATACTCTCTTCAACTCTTCTTAGCAAGCTTGATCTGCTTGATCGTTGTGTGGCCATAATGTGGCCGTAATGCATGGCCATAAACATTGCCATAAATCATTGCCGCCTGCGCCCCCTTGGCCATGCGCCACCAAGTGTTTTTAAGCACCTTTAAGACTGCTTCGGCATTGCTTTACCATAGCTACAACAGCACAATGACTATTGAGACTCGTGTTGCGATCATTTGAGCTTAGAAGACAGACCTTCTGTAAATGCATTGATCGCCGGGGCGCTCGCGGTTTATTGTTGGCAGCTTGTGGTTGCTTGCTAGCGGTCGTTGCCAGCGTCGCTGCCTTGGTTGTAGGCTCGACCAAAGAGGCCCGCGCCTTAGTAACCGTATACCCGGAACGGACGCTCTCTGCCCCCGATTTTCGCAACTCCATTGGCGTCGTAACGCACTCGCATTACTACGACACCACCTATGGCAACTGGGACCGTGTCGTATCGCTGATGGTCGGCCTAGGCGTTAGACATTTTCGCGACGACTTCTTTGCCAATCCCGATAGCAGCTGGACTGACTGGAACGCGCGGCATTGGTCGGCAATAAAACAGGCTGGTGCCGCGGGGATGCGCCTTGTAGCCAATGTAGGCCCGCCCCCGCCCGCTAATCGCCCCATGGGCAGCGCATTTGATATCATCAACCGCCTATTGCAACCAGATATGCGGGGCATGATCGAGGCGATAGAAGGGCCAAACGAGCCGGACTACTTTGTCGGTGGCAGCAACTGGGCGTCAGACACCACAACCTTCATGCAGCAGGTATATTCGCTGGCACATCAAAATGGCTTCGTTGTCGCTGCTCCCTCCCTGGCCTTTCCATATTCGAACAGCACCTCTTTACCAGGCATGGAAAATGTCTCCGATCTGTGCAATCTCCACGCCTACTGGCCCACCAACACCTTGCCGAGCGTCGATCGTCTCAATAACCTTTGGCAGGCCATGCAAAGATCTTGCGCCAACCCCGACCCGTCAAAATGGATCATCACAGAAACCGGCGCAGACACGCTCAACCGTGATTGGTTGCAGCAAGGGAGGTTCGTGGGCCGCGCCTGGTTAGCGAGTGTGGCACTAGGATTCAAAAGAGTATATGTTTACGAGCTGTTGGATGAGTTCGCGGATACCAATCGTGGTAGCGAAAATCGCTTCGGTCTTGTTGACTTCAATTACCTCCCAAAACCGTCCTACCTTCTTGTCAAGAACCTTTTGTCTTTGACAAGCCCAACGGGGGGAGGTTACGATAATGCCCCGGCAGCGAGTAAGGTGGCTGTGCGGAGCAACACTGGCAGCCAACTCCACTCGCTCATTGTGACAACTGGCACAACCAAGGCCGTTTTAGTTGTTTGGTCCGACGCCGATAATGATCAGGGTGCCGATGTCGAGGTGCGCAGCAGCGATTCGGCCTGGCGAGCCTGTGGCGTCGCTGACCCCGATACGCAGGGGCGATTCGCCGAGTTCCCGCCCGCAAGCGTGCTGCGCACAAAGCTTGGTACGAGCGGCATTGTCGTTGTCAATCTTTGTTCTGGGTAACGTGTGAAGATGTATTGTCGCGAGAGCTAGCAGGGTTTCATTGTCAAACCATAACGGTTGCAAACGGCAAAAATCTTTGGCACAATATAGAATACAGTGATACTTGGAGCGGGGCCAGAGCTATTCGCGCGGCGCATCGCCGAAAGGGTCTTGGGCGCCATTCGCGAGCGCCTCTCGAAGGCCTACGATTTTATCCTCGGAATTAGAGAGTCGATGGCGCTACAGTGCGACAAACGCCTTGGCTATATCGCCCTAGACCCTGGCGAGCGCGCCATCAGCGGCTCCACCACCCTACCGCCCACAATTATGATCAATGATTTCCAGTCGGGTAGCTACACAGGGTGGATTGGCGATTACAACTTTCAGGGTAATATGGCGACGGTGTCGGAGCTTATCAACCCAATGCTCTTAGAACTCGCGGGCCATTTCGGCGGCGAACTGGCGGGACCTTTCTCGATTCAATTTCCTGACCGTAAAATGGCACTCGCCTTTCTTGACTCCCTGCAATGCCATCCTGCGGAGCGCATTGCGAGGCTCAGGCAGTTAGGGGTTTACGAAAAGATTGTCGCCAACATCAAACAAACTGAAGAGGACATCGATGAACAAACTATAGCCTCTCTGTTCGAGGCTTTCCTCCCCGAAAACGCTTTTGTCAACAACGTTGGCGTGCTGCTGCTTCCGCAGCCGGAGAGGGACCCCGAAAAAAGAAAGGAACTGGCGGAAAGGTTCGCAGAAATCTTGCGCCTTGTGCCACGTATCATTGACCAGTTATGGCAAGGCGGACAAAAAACTCCGGAAGAACGGGAGCGCGTTATCCAAGAGGTGTCCGACATCTTGGCTGATCCTAATAAGTTGGAGCTATATGCTAATGCTTTCTTTACGTTCTTCGGCCGCACAATGACAGATGTCGATTCGCAGGCCGCGCGCGCCGCTTGGGCGCTTGATCGCCACATTTTCCCGCTGCTCGCTCAGCGCGACCAAATCCCCTTAGAAGATGCTGAGTGCGAATGGATCGATGTAATCGGAAAACAAGCAGAGGCGCTACGCGATAGAGAGATTAACGACCTCTTAGACGAAGTTGTCAGTGAGCTGAAGGCTCCGGAGGTTATCAAAGAGTG
>NICF_comb_assmDRAFT_10002331_pt1 | contig 14375 bp, 8 predicted proteins | sample NewIslPassag4_SG_FD_11279 | JGI IMG/M metagenome (IMG submission 11279) | reverse complement strand
CAGCATCATCGACCTGGACCACGGCCGCCAGCCGATGCTGAACGAAGACCAGACCATCGGGATCGTCTTCAACGGCGAGATCTACAACTTTCCCGCCCTGCGACGCGAACTCGAGGCCGAAGGGTATCGCTTCCGCACACGCTCGGACACGGAGGTCCTGCTCCGCCTGTACGAACGCGACGGCGTCGACTGCGTCACCCGGCTCGAGGGCATGTTCGCCTTCGCGATCTGGGACGACCGTCACCGGCGACTGCTGCTCGTGCGCGACCACATGGGGCAAAAACCCCTCTTCTACGCCCGTGTGGCCAACGCCATCCTGTTCGCCTCCGAGGTCAAAGGCATTCTGGCCAGCGGTCTCTTGCCCGCACGACCGGACCTCGAGGCGATCTACCATTACATCTCGCTGCGCTTCATCCCGGACCGGCTCACGCTCTTCAGGGGCGTGCACAAGCTGCCTGCCGCACACCGTCTCGTCATCGAGGGTGGCGAAGAGCGGATCGAGCGTTACTGGCGGCTGGCCAGGTGGGAGAAGATGCGGGGCTCGGAAGAGGAGCTCATCGACCGGCTGGATCACGAGCTCTCCGAAACGGTCAAGGATCACCTCCTCAGCGATGTCCCCGTCGGCAGCTTTCTCAGCGGAGGCATCGACTCCAGTCTGATCACCGCCCTGATGACGCGCCACTCCGTTGGGCCGGTTTCCACCTTCTCCATCGGAGTGGAAGAGCACGACTTCAACGAGCTGCCCTACGCACGGCTCGTCGCTCACCAGTACGGGACTCGCCACCACGAGGAGATCGCCCGGCCGGATCTCGTGAAGCTGGTGCCCCGGATGATCTGGCACCTGGACGAGCCTGCGGACCCCTTCGGCATCGGGGTGTACCTCGTCTCGAAGCTCGCTTCCCAGCACGTCAAGGTCGTGCTCAGCGGCGATGGCGGCGACGAGTTGTTTGCAGGATACGACCGATACGCCGGGCAGCGGCTCGCGGACATCTACGGCGTGTTGCCAGCGGCGCTGCGCCGCACCGTGATGCGCCGCCTCATCGCGCGTGTTCCGGATAGCTACGCCTACAAGAGCTTCGCCCAGAAGCTACGCTGGCTCAACGAGGTTTCCCTGCTGAGCCACGGCGAGCGGTATGCGCGGAGCATGAGCATTCTCCGTTTCACCGACGAGGACAAGGCCAGACTCTTCACCCGAAACGCCCGCGCGGCTCTGGGAGAGATCGACTCCCAGCAGAAGATCCTCGAGCACTTCGATGCCCCCGGCATCCCGGACCTGGTGGACCGGATGCTCTACACGGACCTCATGACGCGAATGCCGGACCACCTCCTCAGCATCGTCGACCGCATGGCAATGGCGCATGGCCTGGAGGTGCGGCCGCCGTTCATGGAACACCGGATGGTCGAGTTCGCTGCGGCGATCCCGGCATCGTTGAAGCTCAAGGGGACCAAGTTGAAGTACATCCTGCGCCGCGTCGCATCACGCCATCTCGATCCGGCGCTGGTGCGCCGAAAGAAGCAGGGGTTCGGGTTCCCCCTCGGCTACTGGCTCCGGGGCGAGCTGAGTCCGCTGCTTCGTGAAGTCGTGCGCCGCTCCCGGTTCATCGAGGCAGGGATCTTCGAGCCCGATTACGTCCACGGCCTGGTGGACGAGCACGTACAGGGCAAGCGCGACCACAACTACCGGCTCTGGCTCCTCCTGAACCTGGAGCTATGGCACCGGCTGTTCCTCGAGGGTCAATCCGTGGAGGCCGTCGAGCATTGGGTGGAGGAGCACGCGCGGGGGCCCGGGCGGCAGGCCCTCGTGTTTACCACGACCGCGACGTAAATGGCCTCGATGGCGCACGAGCCGCTCGCCAGGGCAGGTGCCGCGGATCCACCCGGCCGCACGGAATCCGGTCCTCCCCGACCACCGGCGGGCCCCGACCGCGAGCAGCCTGACGTCGAGACCGCTTCCGACGACTATGCGCGCCGGTTCGCTGGCAGCGTCGGCGCCTGGTTCCTCGACCTTCAGGCGCGCAGCACCCTCGAGCTCCTTCGCCGCGTTCCTCCACGCGCGACCATTCTCGACGTCGGAGGTGGTCACGGGCAGCTCACGCCGGCGTTGCTGGAGGCAGGCCATGACGTCGTCGTCCTCGGCAGCGCGCCAGAGGCAGGAGCGCGCATCGCCCGGTACTGCGAGAGCGGGCGCTGTCGGTACACGGTGGGCGACCTGATCAACCTGCCTTACCCGGCCCGCTCTTTCGACGTCGTGATCAGCTTCCGCCTGCTGCCCCACATGCGTGCCTGGCGCCGCGTGATCGCCGAGGCGTGCCGCGTCGCGCGGACAATGGTCATCGTGGACTACCCTTCACGCCGCAGCGTCAACGTCCTTGCGGACCGCCTCTTCGGCCTCAAGCGCCGGATCGAGCGCAACACGAGGCCGTTCACGTTGTTCCGGCCTCAGGACATCGCGGACGCGTTCGCCGAGCACGACTTCGTGATCACCGGCTCCACGCCGCAGTTCCTGTGGCCCATGGTCCTGCACCGCGCCCACGGCTCCAGGCTCCTCGGTGCTGCCCTGGAATTCGTTCCTCGCGTGCTCGGGCTCACACGGCTGCTCGGCTCGCCCGTGATCGCGCGCGCGGAGCGGCGCCCGGCCTCGGACTCGGGCCGCTGAGCGCCGCGCCCGTCGGACCTAGACCCCTGGCGACGGAGCCTCCTCCCGTAGCGTCGCCTTCACGATCAGCTTGTATCCCTGCCCGGGAAGCAGCCGATCGAGTCGTACGCAGAGCCAGAACAGCGGATGGAGGATCGAGAGGAGGCGCAGCTCCTTCCGGTGCCGCTCCCAATCGGATTGCGTGAACAACTGACCCTTCGCGGACCGGCCCCGCCTCCCCTTCAGCCACCGCAAGAGCTCCAGGCCCCCGTTGAGGAACGTGTCGACCGCTTCCGCGAACAGCTTCGAGTACGCATGGCTCGCCACCACGGTGAACTGGTCGCCCAGCAGCTGCCGCAATCCTTCGAGCGTGTAGCCGGGCCTGACATGGCCGTGGCGCTCGTCCGTGAGCCCGAGCCGCGGCCGCACGCGGTTGAGGAGCAGACGAGGCTGAAAGTGCGGTACGTTCACGATCAGCACGCCGCCCGGCTTGAGGATTCGCCCCAGCTCGGCAGCGAACGCGCGGTCGCCTTCGATGTGCTCCAGGTAATCCACGATCACGACCACGTCGAACATCCGGTCGGGGAAGGGCGTCGGGCCGCCGTCGAGCCTGTACACGTTGTCACGCACGAGCCCGCGAATGGCCGTGACACTGGCCTCATCCAGGTCCGCGCTGTGCCACTCGCCACCCTTCTGCCGCAGCAGGAGGCTGATGACGCCGTTGTCGGCTCCGATGTCCAGGCACACCTTTCCCTCGACCGGCCCGAGCAGCCGCTCGATCTGCCGGTACTTCTCCTGCTTTAAGACCGAGCGACGGAAAAGCGCGAGCGCCCATTCGGTGGCCGCGTTCGCGCTCTCATCCCGGGCCGACCCGACAGCGCTGCTCATGCGACCCGGGTCGGGAGCAACCGCTCGAGTTGGTCGTAGAAGCGCACGATTCGCTCTCGGAAGACCTGCGGACTGAACTCGCGCTGAAACCGCTCTTGCGCCCGGCGCGCCAGCTCCGTCCGGAGCTCGGCATCGCGGAACAGTCGCAGCATTCCGGCGGCGAGGTCTGCGGGCGTCGGGTCCACGAGGCAAGCGATCTCGTCATCGAGGACCTGCGTGTGCGTCGGCAGACGGGTCGCCACGAGCGGGCGGCCCGAGTCGAGATACGAGTAGATCTTCATTGGAGTGTTGTTGCCGGTGATGCGTGGTGACACCAACACATCCGCCTGCCTGAGGTACGCTCCGAGCTGGGAGAGCGGCCGCGGCCCGAGAAAATGCACGCGCGCCCCCACACCGAGCCGCCGCGCAAGCCCGTTGTAATGTCTGATCCGCGCCTCGTCGCCGCCGATGATGACGAGGTTCGCGGCCGGTTCTTCGGCCGACACGCGCTGGAACGCCTCCAGCAGCAGGTCAATGCCCTGGTACTTCTCGAGATTGCCGACGTACATCGCGATCGGCCCGCCAGCCGACCCTATTCGATCCGCGATGCGCTCCACGACTCCTTCGTCGCCACCCATGCCCAGGATACTCGTATCCTCGACCCGAACGATCAGCCGTTCGGGCGCGTGGCCCCACGCGATCTCCTCCACGGACTTGCAGACCGTCAGGATCGCGGTCGCACGCCGCACCGCCAGTCCCTCCATCGCTCCCAGCGCCCGGCGCAGGCGACCCAGCATCGGGTACCTCTCGATCATCTGCTCTGGAAGCGACGAATCCATGTCGTAGACGTAGGGGATCCGGAAGAGCGACCCGAGGACGAGTCCGATGAACGCCGACTCCTCCACTGCGTGGATGACGTCGTATCGGCCTTTCCGTGCGAGTGCCGCAGCACGGACGAACAGAAGGGCATCGTACAGGAGTTTCTTCAGAGAAAACCCCGGGCGCACGTTGCGGACTCCCGGCAGCAGGGGCGTTCGGTAGATCGTGCAACCGGGAATGTCCACCGCCTCACCCTCAGGGAAGGTGAGCACATCGACGCTGTGACCTTGCGCCGAGAGCACCTCGAGCAGGGCCCGCTCCGCGATCGGCGTGCCCCTCTGCTGGAAGAATGGATGGGGGGCCAGCAGGAGAATCCGCAGCCGCCGTCGGCCGGAAGGCATGCGCGGCGGCGCGCTACCGGCGGAAGGCATAGACGATCCCACCGAGAACTCCCTGGATCAGGAGCACGCCGTACGCGATCCAGGCGAACGCAACGGCCTCGGCCCTGCCGACGCCGCAGAGCCCGAGGAAGAACACGAAGGCGCCCTCGCGCAGGCCAATCCCGTTGATCGAGACCGGGGCCATCAGCACCGCGAGCGACGCGGGGATGATCAGGAAATAGTCCAGGAACGGAACGGAGAGCCCGAGGCTCCGCGCCAGCAGATAATAAGAGACGACGACGTTCACCTGGAGCAGAAGCGACAGCGCCAGCGCCCGCCCGAGCGCGCTGCGCTTGCCGCGGAAGGAGTCGAGGGCCTCCCGCACCCGGCCAAGAGCGTGCTGAACGAAGGGGACGGCCACGAACGGCCTGCCCGGTCCTGTCGCCGGCCTGGGGGCTGGTGAAAACATGAACCAGAGCATGACCGCAACGCCCCCGATGCCGAGCAACGCGGCGGCCTGCGCCAGGGGCACATCGACCGGCAGCTCCGGCAGCAGCGCGAGCCCGGCGGATGCGAAGAGCACCAGGGAGAGAAGCCCCATGAACCGGTCCATGAAGATCACGACGACCGCCTCGGCTTTGCCGCAACCGAGCCGCCACGAGTCGTAGATTCTGATGGCGTCACCGCCGATCGTGGATGGCAGGAGGTTGTTGAAGAAGACGGCCACCATGTACGAGCGGATCAGCACCGACATGCTCGCCTCCACTCGCTGCGTGCCCAGCAGTGTCCGCCAGCGGCCGACGGTGATGCCGTACCCCACGAAGAACAGGCACAGACTGAGCAGGACGAGGCGCACATCCGCCTTGCCGATCGCCCCAAGAACCTCGCCCACGTCCGTGCCTCGCAGAATCAGGGCGATCAGCACGCAGGAGACGACCAGCTTGGCGGCGATCAGCGCGCGGCGCGAGATCGTGCCGCGCCTCGACCCGCCCACGGCCTCCACCGCCTCCGGCTCCCATGCCTGGTCAGGCGCGGAGGCGCCAACGCCGTTTCGTCCCGTGACCGGGCTGGCTTGCGTCATGCCGGCGCTCCGAGCTGGACTCGTCCCGAGCCGAATTCCGTACGAAGCAAGTCGAACGTGCGGGCGCGCAACTCCGGGGTCACCAGGCCACGCGCGCCCAGCTCCGTCCGCCGCCACAGCACATCGTCCACACACTGCGCCATCTCGTCGCGCACCGCCCGGACGACCTGCGCAGCGATCACGGGGGCGTCCGGACAGAGACGGGCGCTCCAGCCGGGAACGTCACGGTACGCCCGCAACACCTCAGAATAACCTGAGCCGTAGGTCCGGACGAGATGATGAAGGACCTCCGGCTCCACCGTAGCGCCGTCTGTCCGGTTCGCGGCCGCCATCAGATCGCGGACCGGCTCGGCGGGGGCGCCCGGAAGCCGGGTCCAGGCCGTACGGCATGGCGCGGCCCTCACCCCGAGCTTCGCAACGACGCGGTCGACGGCCCGCTCGGCAATGAGGCGCGCGGTCGTGAGCTTCCCGCTCTGCAACGTGAGCACCTCGGGCACGCCATCGGCTCCATGATCGATGATCAGGGGACCGCGCAGAAACCGGGGGGCGGCGTCCGGGCTGCGGCGCTGCACGGGCACCAGGCCGGCGTGCACGAGCACGATCTCACCACGATCGAACTGCCGCGCCAGCCGGGCCCGGTTGACCTCCTCCAGGAAGCGCTGCACGTCCGCCTCCTCCGGCCGGAAGCGTTCGAGCGGCCCCGCATAGGCGTGATGCGCAGTTCCGACGAGCGTGTGCCCACGCCACGGAGCGAAGAACAACTGCCGCGTCCCTCCCAGCCCCGTCGCGATCTCTTCCGTACGAACGGGCGCACCGAACGCGACCCGCGGCGCGCGGCCGGAAAGGACGAAGTTGAGCGCCAGACAGTATTCAATGGCTGGACGCCGGGCAGACCCGAGCAGCCGTTCGGCCACCGCGCCAGCCGCCGGACCGGCGGCGTTGACGATGGTGCGCGCTCGCACTTCGAAGGTTTCCCGGCCGATGGAGTCCCGCACTCGAACACCCACGATCCGGCCGCCCTCCCACACCCCGCCCTCCACCTCGACGTAGTTGGCCAGGACGGCACCGGCCACGCTCGCTGCCCGGAGAACCTCGAGCACGAGCCGCTCGGAGCTGTAAGCCTGCGCGTCGTAGAAGAGGGCGCCGCCGGTGAGCGAACGATCCTCCAGCTCCGGCACCAGGGCGAGCGTCTCCGCGCGCGAAAGCAGTCGGCTTCTCGGGAGACGACGGTCGGGGAGCTGCTCCGCGTTCCGATCGAACGTCAGCGCATCGTAGAGCCGTAGGGCGGCCCTCAGGCCCGCGCGACTCTGCACGGTCCAGCGGTACGTCGGGAGCACGACCGGGAGCGGCTCGACGAGATGCGGCGCGGTTCGGAGCCACGCGGCCCTCTCGCGGCTGAACTCCCGTACGCGCCTCAGACCCAGACGTTGGAGCTCACGCAGCCCCCCGTGGATCGTTTTCAGGCTGTTCCAGGAGGTCCCGCCGCCAAAGTCATCGCGCTCCACCAACGCAACACGTAGGCCCCGTAGAGCGGCGTCCCACGCGACGCACGCGCCGACGATTCCGCCGCCGACCACGAGGACATCGAACGTGGCGTCCGCCAGAGCGGTCAGTTCCCGCTTCATAGGAGAAATTGGACGTCGAAGTGCCCCGACCCCCGCCCCGTGCGGCACGGGCAGTCCCGGAACCGTCCAGTCTCGCGCCGGCTCGCTCTGATCGCCCAGGACACCGGGCGGTCGAACAGCAAAGTCATCGGGCTACCTTCGCGGGACGAGGACCTCCGAAGGTGAAGAGGGCCAGTACTCGGCGGGAGTGTCGAGCGTCGCAACGACCAACCCCGGCTCTCGAGCCCCGGCAGGCGATCGATCCTTCTGGCCAGCGGTGGTCGCCAGCAATGTGTGCGCCACGGCGCCCGCTGGCGCGGTCGAAATCTCGGCTGCTGCCGGCGGCAGCCCGGATCTTCGTGCTGCCGCTGCCCCCGGAGCACCCCCGGCGCCTCCTCGACGACGCCGTCCGCTGGTTCGGGTTGGCGGTGCCGACCCCGACCGGCTTGCTCCGGCCGCGAGGTGTTGCAGGTCTGCCACAGTTGTTTGACCCGACCACCTCCCACAATCGCCGTGGCCCGAACAGTCCGAAGCACAACAGGCGAGTTGCTCCCGGATCGGCTCGTCCGCAACGGCACCAACCTTGCCAGCACGCGGGCGCGCCCGTCCTGAAGGGCGCCATCTTGCTCGCCCGAGGACCCTGCTGCTGAACGGTTCCCTGTGATGGCCAGCGCTTGACCGCCAGGCGGTGGGCAGATCGGGCATGTCCCGAGCACGAGGAACAGGAATGAGAGTTCTTGGACTTGGCACCGAGGGCGATAGCGGCGCCGCGATCGTCGAGGACGGCCGGATCCTCGCCGCCGTGAACGAAGAGCGGCTCTCTCGGCTCAAGCTCGTCGAAGGCTTCCCTCGGGGCTCGATCCAGGAAGTGCTGCGTCTGACCGGCACCACGATCGCGGATCTGGATGCGGTGCTGGTCGCCTCGACGCACGATCTGTTTGTCAACGAGCTCCGGCCGTTCGATGGGTGGTTTCAGCACCGCATCGATGGCGTGGGCACGTACCTGAAGCGGGCGACCGGAAAGTTTGCTCGGTATCGAGACCAGCTGCCGTTCCTCGAGACCGGCTACTACGCCCTGCTGACCCCGAGTTTCCTCTACCGCCGCTGGGCGATCCGGCGGATCCTTCGCAACGAGCTCGGCGTGCGTTGCCCGATCCAGTTCGTCGACCACCACCTCGCACACATCGCCTCCGCATACTTCACCAGCGGCTACGACGACGCCCTGGTGCTCTCGGTCGACGGCGGCGGTGATGGCAAGAGCGCGCTCGTGTACGCGGTCCGGGACGGGCGCTTCGAGCGCCTCCATGAGGTGACGGCCTACAACTCGTTGGGGAACTACTACGCCTACGTCACGCACCTGTGTGGCTTCAAGGCAATGAAGCACGAGGGCAAGATCACCGGCCTCGCGGCGCACGGCGAGCCGAAGTACGTCGATCTGCTTCGTGACTTCATCGATGAGCAGGATGGCACGTTCATCAACAAGGGCAAGGTCGCGGCCTTCGAGGCACTGCGGGAGCTCGAACGCCGGCTGCCACGTGGCTGGACTCGCGAGGACATGGCCGCCAGCATCCAGCGTCACACGGAGGATCTCGTGCGGCGCTTCGCCCGCTACTGGGCGTCGCGTACGGGCCTCCGGAATCTGGCGCTGGCCGGGGGCGTGTTCGCAAACGTGCGTGTGAACGAGGAGGTTCTGAACCTCCCCGAGGTCGACCGCGTCTTCATCCATCCCCACATGGGAGACGGGGGCCTTCCTGTCGGAGCGGCCCTGGCAGCCTGCATCCCCGGCATCCTTCAGCAGACGATGCCCCGGGATCCCGAACCGCTGGTGGACGTTTACTTCGGGCCCGATCTATCGGAACGCGCCATCGCCGATGCACTCAGCGCGGCGGGCCTGGTTCCCGAGCCGGTCGATGGACCTCTCGAGGAGCGCATCGCGGATCTGTTGGTCGAGGGATACGTCGTTGCGAGGGCGAACGGGAGGATGGAGTACGGACCGCGCGCCCTCGGCAACAGGTCGATCCTCTACCACCCGACTGACCGGGGCGTCAACGACTGGCTCAACAAGAATCTGCGCCGCACCGAGTTCATGCCGTTCGCGCCCTCGGTGCTTGCCGAGGCTGCGGAAGATTGCTTCGAGGACCTCGAAGGCGGAGAGCACGCCGCGGAGTTCATGACGATCACCTTCCGCTGTACGCCGTGGATGCGCGAGCGGATGCGGGGCGTCGTGCACCTGGACGGCACCGCGCGCCCGCAGCTCGTCCGCCCTGATCGGAACCCGAGCTACTACCGGGTCATCGAGGCGTTCTACCGGCGCACGGGTCTGCCGGCCATCATCAACACCAGCTTCAACATGCACGAGGAGCCGATCGTGTGCAGCGCCGCCGACTGCGTTCGCGCGTTCCTCGACGGCAACCTCGATTACCTCGCGATCGGCCCATACCTGGTGAAGCACCCGCGCGGTGTGACCCACGCGCTCAAACCCGTCGAGCGCGCCCGGGAACACCTGTCGATCTGAATCCGCACCGCCCGGCACGGCTGGTGTCCCGACGACAACGGGGGACACCAGCCGGTAACCGGCCTCGGGTCAACGGTCTCCGCACGACTAAGGCCGCGGCGCGTCAGGCCGCTGCGGGATCGGTGGTGGGGGGCCGTTCCCCAGGATCGCGCGCGACCGGTTGAGGAGCTCTCGCAGCCTCAGACCCGCCGCCGACCGATACGTCTCGGGTGTCTCGAGCTGCATCGCCGCACGCTCGATTCGCGCGAACCGTACCATCCAGCGCCAATGCTCCGGCGAGCCAGGTTCTGGCCTCCACTGCTCCAGCATCTGGGCGAACCGTTCCACCTGCATCAATGCGTTCTCGCGACTGCCGATCAGGACATCGAACGGCAGCACTGCGCTCCGGTAGCCCTCGTCCGTGAAGTGCTGGGACCACTCGTAGTGCCACCGGCCCAGCTCGTCCGGGAAGAACTCCACCTTCCAGGTGTTGTCACCGACGTACTCGGCCGGGACGTCGTGCCGAACGCCGGTCGGGGACACGAAAGTCCAGATGACTCGTTGTTCCTCCGGCGGCCCTGTCGTCACCCACGTATCGCGAAGCTCGGCCGTGAACGCCTCGCCAAGGACCACCGGGTCGGCAGCAGCCGTGAGCCGCACTTCCAACCACTCCCATTTGCTGGGGATCGGAGCCCCCGCGCGCTGCCACGGCGTGACGTTGCCTCCAGCCCCTCCCCGCACCTCGATCACCGGATCCGCGTGGCCCGGCTCTGCGTCGAACTCGATGAAGACGTGGGATGCGTCCGCTCCCCCGCGCATTCGCGGCAACGTGAGCGATCGCCCATGCTCAAGCAAAATCGCGTATTCTTCAGCCCGCGTTTCTGCGGAGCTGCGCCACTCGAGCTCCAGCCGGGGCCGTCGTCCCAGGTCGCGCGTTGCGCCGTGTTCGCCCGCATAGACCGTCAACACGGAGCCCGGCACATCCTCATCGGTATCCGCCAGCTTCAGGAGCAGCAACAGCGGCAAGCCCTCGCGGATGCGTTGCGTCGCGTAACGGGCAAGCCGGGCCGAGGACAGCTCGACGACGGGATCACCGGGTCGGTAGATCGTCTCGGCGAGGGGCATCGCGTCGGTGTCGGCCTCAGGGTGGGTGTCCGAGGCGAAGCCCGCGCCGGGCAGTCCCCACGGCCGCTCCTCGTATCCTACATCGTTCCACCAGACCTCACCGGGCATCGGCGGACTCGTGCTGTTTCGCTCGATGCCGCCGTTGCCCGGATTCCAGTCATTTTTCACCGCATAAAGGACGACACGAACCGGATGCGCCGGGCCCTTCTCGACGACGAGGGACAGCCGCGCGCGGTCCACGACCGCGCCTGGCGGCAGCTCGATCCCCGACCAGCGTTGGATGACCCGAAACAGCTCGTGCTCGCCGTACGCGGGCGCCTCTCCTCGTCGCCCGATGCGCACGTGCACCTGGTCGGGTTGGTTCCACCCCCACTTGAACGCACCGTCAAGGAACCCGCGCAGGTCGTTGTCCTCCATGCCGCCGTAGCCATTCCTTCCATTCACGTAGACGGACACGTGCGAGGTCGGCGATGCTCCTGCCGCGCCGCTACCGAAGGTGGTGACCCGCAACGTCCCTCGAACACTCGGCAGGTCCTCCCAGACCGGCGGACGTGCGGCGTGAACGTCCCGGCCATTCCAGGCTTCGGAGCCAACGACGAACACACAAAACAGGCCGATCCCCAGGATGGGCCAGATTAGCCGTACCGCCATGGAGCGTGACATCACTCACTCGATCGTCTGTGGGGAAGAAGGAATGTCCGGAGACGATGCTACGCGCTGGCCACCTCACGGCCGACTCCAGCGCTCCTGAGGGCGGCATCCAGGATCCCCCTGAGCTGCTCGACGAAGGCCGACCAGCCCAGTCGCTCCCGCGCGAACGCGATCGCGCCCTGCCGCAGCCGCTCCGCCAGCTCCCGATCGCGGAGCACCTTCACGACGGCCTGTCCGAACGCCTCCGCCCGGGGCGGCGCCAGTAACGCGTTGGTCTCGTTGAGCAGTGTCCGGTGCGTTGCGATGTCCGTGGCCACGATCGGTTTGCCGACGTTCAGGTAGTCGAAGATCTTCAGCGGCAGATTCCCGCCCGCGGACCGGGGCGAGACGAGGACGTCGGCCATGGCGAGAAACGTCGGTATCCGTTCCCGCGGCTGGCGCGGGACGATCCGCACATGCTCTGCGATGCCCAGCTCCGCCGCGCCCGAAGCCGCGGCCTGCGCCTCAGCCGGCTCGGCGCCGACCAGGACGAACACCGCAGAAGGAACACACCGCACCACCTCGCCCACCGACCTCAGGAGGAGGTCGATGCCCTGATACGCGCTGAACGTGCCGGAATAGAGGATGACGGGGGCGTCCGGGGGCACCTCGAGCTCGGCACGCAGCCTGTCCGGCTGGCCAGGCGACGCCTGCAACGTACCCGGGAACTGCCACTCGAAGATCGTCGCGTTGGGGACGCACTGCCGGACCTGCTCCGCCAATCCTTTGCTCGTGACGATGACGTTCACGTTGCGGAACAGCCACTCCTCGCTCGACCTGCCGAGCCGCAGCATCGGCCCGCTCCCCAGGCCCGGCACGCCGCGCAGACCTTCCGTCAACCGCGAATGCATGTCGTAGATGACCGGGACCCCGAATCGCGGCGCAAAGTACGCCGCCAGGAACGCGGCTTCCTCGAGCGCGTGCACGACGTCGTACGATGCGGCACGCAACCGCTGCCGCACCGCGAACGACAGCGTCACATCCAGCGCAACCTTCCGGAGTGAGAAGCCGATCGGGACGGAACGGATCCGAAGCGGGTTCGCGCTCCGAAAGAAGCGAACGTTCGCTGCGGCGATGTCCCTGCCCAGCGGGAACGTCACGACATCGACACGATGGCCAAGCTCCAGGTACCCGGAGATCACCTCACGGATCGCAATCGGGCTGCCGCGGTCCGAATAGAACGGTTGTGGCACGACCAGGAGAATACGGCGACTCGACAAATTGGCCTCCGTCCCACCTTCTAGATCGCTTCGACCCCGACCGCGCCGTGGGTGGGCACCCGCATGAAGAGGTGTCACGATCTGCCGTGCCAACATCGGCTCACATCGGTAAGATCAACGGCTCTGTCGGGCGCGTGGACGCGGTGCGCCCCGGCGATGGGCCGGGGCCGCTCGCGAGCAATATACATGCCTGGGGTGACACTCTCGGTCGCAGAGGCAGGCAGGCGGCCGCATTTCCGGGTATCCGACTCTCCCTACCGAACACTCGCCGTCCTTTGTGAAGACTGGCGGCGGCCGGCGCGGGCGCGCAACAGGGCGGGAGTGTGGCAGCCACTCGACAACCCGCGGGGCGGGTGGACACGCGCCATGCCTCACAGCGTTGGCGACTCTGGCGCACAATTCTTGCCAAGGCCCAGGGGTCAGCAGAGTCAACGATGTTGACCGACGTTGACCGACGCTCCCCGTTGCTGCACCCACAAGCGCGACACGGCCGCCCGGCGGCGCAACGCTGCGCCTCCATTTCCGGAAAAAAGATCGAGCGACCGATGAGGGACAGCGAGGAACGCGAGAACGCGCAGCAGCCGTGCAGGCTGGTATCCGTCGTGATCCCGGCGGCGAACGAGGGGCGTTCGATCGGAAGGGTCATTGCCGCGGTTCGCGAGCAGGCGCCGCCGGGCGTGGAGCTCGAGATCATCGTCGTGGATGACCACTCGAAAGACGACACGGCCGCGCGCGCCGTGGAGGCGGGCGCCCGTGTGTTGCGTCTGACCGGGGGTCGGGGTGGCGGCAACCCCGCGGCCGCTCGGAACCTGGGAGCACGGGAGTCGCGCGGCGACCCGATCGTGTTCCTCGATGCGGATTGCACCCCGCTCGAGGGCTGGCTGGAGGCCATACTCCGCGCCCACGACAGGGGTGAGCAGGTGGTTGGTGGCGCGCTGGACTTGCCCCCGGGACTGCCGCTGAGCGCCCGGTGCGACTACTACTGCGGCTGGTACCTCGTCCATTCACGGGCGCCGGCCGGCCACGTGCCCAATCATCCGCCGCCCAACCTGAGCGTTCGGCGGGCCGCGTTCTTCTCGACATCGGGATTCACCGAGCGCCAGCCCTTCTCCTACACCAACGAGGAGCGCCACTGGCAGGGCGAGCTGCGGCGCCGGGGTGTGCGTATCTGGTTCGAGCCGAAGGCCGCGGTCTACCACTGGAACCGGCCTGGCTANGGGAACCTGTTGCGGCGCAACTACCGCTGGGCGTACACGGCGGTGGAAGCNAAGCATGTGACCGGCAGCGCACGCATGGCGTGGCTCTACCGGTGGCCGTGGCTCACCGTCGCGCTCAGCTTCCCCCTCGCCTTCGCGCAGGCGTTCTACATCCTGGGCTGCTGGCTCCGCGCGCGGCGCTTCGAGCCGCTCCTTCTCCTGCCCGTGATCCTGCTGTCCCGGCTCGCGTACGGGGCGGGGATG
>NICF_comb_assmDRAFT_10002330_pt1 | contig 14380 bp, 8 predicted proteins | sample NewIslPassag4_SG_FD_11279 | JGI IMG/M metagenome (IMG submission 11279) | reverse complement strand
CCCTAAATATTTCGTACAAGAATGCAGGACACAGTCGATCCCGTATTCGAGCGGCCGCACATTGTAGGGCGTAGCGAGTGTCGCATCGATGAGGGTCTCCACCCCGTATTTTTTGCCCAGTGCTGCGAAGCGTTCGAGATCCACGACACTCAAATGCGGATTGGTCGGTGATTCACTGATAAGGAGCCTGGTCCGCTTGTTGATGGCCGCCTCCATCTTTTCGTAATCACAGGCGGGAATCTGGTGCGTGACCACGCCAAACTGGCCAAGCACCTTGGTGCAGAATTCCCGCGTGCGATGATAGCACTCATCGAACATCACGATTTCATCGCCGGGGCGGACTTTGGCCATCAAATAACATGCAACGGCAGCCATCCCCGTGGCGAAGGTCACACAGCTTTCACCACCCTCGAGAGCGGCGAGCTTCCTTTCCAGCACTTTCTCTGTAGGATTGCCATATCGGCCGTATTCTTCCCGTGGTAACTTCTTGGTGACATACTCGATGACGGCCTGAGTATTCTCAAAGGTGTACGTCGCCGTACAGAAAATTGGATCAGTAATGGAATAGCAGGGTTTGATGCGATCTTCACCACCATGAACACAGAGGGTGGAGAAACCTTGAGGGCGATTGGTCTCAGGCTGAGCAGTCGGCTTGTTCGACATGGTGACACCGTTTCTTTCAATCAGGAACTTTGGAATGAATGACGGAAGACGTAATCAGGTCTTCCTCCGAACCAGCTCGCTGCTCTCTACTTTCGTGCCTAAATAAAAACCGCGACGCACAACCGGGCCGTCGCGGCAAGCTGTTTTCAGTTTTAATCGCCGCCCACCGGCCGACCCAGGGACGACGATGGCACTTTAGCAGATATGGCTGCAAGCGGCCGCAAATCCCATGAGATGCCATTTTACTCCCACCGAGTGCTACCGGCAAGCTCCGCAGAAGTCTCACCCGCCCTCATTTTGTGAGGATCTGTGCGAGCCTCCACGCGGTGCGGCGACAATTCATGAATTGCCCCTACGGAAAAGGGCCGAATAAAACGGCAGGGTTCATCCAAAGTTAGAAAACGCGGCCGTGGCTTGCCCCTCCTGCCTGGTCTCGGTCCAGAGCAACGGCAATAGACGTCCCCATCCGGTGACAAAAGAGCCCCCGAGGATCTCTCCTCGGGGGATTATCCGCGTGGCATTATTCGAGATCGGAGAGATCGATCTTCTCTTCCTCTGCCAGCTTGCGGAGCTTGCTAATCGCCCGCGCTTCAAGCTGCCGAACACGTTCCTTCGTTACGCCCAACTCAGCCCCCACCTCCTTGAGGGTCAGCGGTTCCTGTTGCCGATCGAGGCCGAACCGTCGGATGATGATCTGCCGCTCGCGCTCGTCCAACCGCTGGAGAATATTCTGGATTTGAATTTCCCGCTGGAGTTGGTTGGCCTCCTGCTCCACCTGGTCCGACCGCTCGTCCTGGGTCAGAGTGAAGAGTTCGTTCTGGCTGGTCCGGAACCGCTCCCGATAACGGTGTTCGTCCGGGATGGTTCGGGCGAAATTCTTCATGATCGCCCAGCTCGCGTAGGTGCTGAATTTATTGCCGCGGGAGTAGTCGAATTTCTCCACCGCCCGAATGAGCGACATATTGCCATCGCTGACCAGCTCGAAGAAGTTTTCAGCCGGTCCCACGTGTCGCTTGGCAATCGACACCACCAGGCGGAGGTTTGCCGATATGATCTCGTTCTTGGTCTTAACCGACTCCTCATAGAGTCGTTCGATTTCGTCCATGAGGGCCCGGTTGGGACGCTTTCTGGCGTCCATCTCTTGGCGCAATTGTTCGCGGAGCTTGGACGCTTTGTACTTGAGGTAGTTCATCTTCCGGAAGAGATGAACTTCCTGCTCCTGCGTGAGGAGCGGGACCTCGTACAGACTGGCAAGATAGGGCGGCAATCCCTGCGGTAGCTTTGCCGCGCGCTGCGGGCGCTCCGCAGGCGGAGGAGGTCCGAGAATCTCCTTCTCCTGCTCGGGAGTCACCTTCTCGAACATTTCGTTGGGAATGTAATCCAGCGGCAACTCCATAATCCGCTTGGCCCGCATTTCGTCGATGATCCGCGTAACGCGGGCGCGGGTGAGACAGTACCGCTTGGCGATGACATCCAGAGACTCCCCCGCCCGGTAATCGCGGTAGATCCGCTCCTTGGTTTCTTCGCTGAGCGGCCCCCGCGTTTCCGGGAAGATCGCCATTTCGGGATTGGCCTGATCGAATTGTTGCAATATGTATCGAATGGTTTCCATGCTTCTTCCTGTGCGAAGGGCTAACCGCCGTGTCACTTCCGGACGACAAGCACCGGCCTGGGCCAGTCGCCTTGCCCGCTCGATGATGGCATCGCGTTCCTGCGGACTAAGTTGGCTGAACTGGGACGCCCGTTTGATTCGCTTTTCCTCCTCTTTGGCAAAGCGATCGACGGTGCTTTCCAGAAAGCCCAGTCGAACCCGCCCGTCCACCAGGAACCGGCGACTGACGAGGCCCGCTCGCCGCCACCTGGTAATCGTCTTCGTGGAGACATTGAATTTCTCCGCCAACTCCTGGAGGGTGTAGTATTTCTCATTCACTTCTTCGGGCTTAAGCGGCACGGATTCGGCGACATCCTCGATGAACAGAATCAGGTCGTGACGCAGATCTTCGCCGAGAAACTCGCCGATATTTTTGTCTGGCCGAAAACGGGTGATTTTGTAACAAATGGTGCTATAAGGATAAAACTTGTCGGGCTTGATTTCGCTCAAAAGGGCTTCCGCCCGTGCCATCTGCTCAATCTTTTTGGCTCGGGGTGTAAACCGGACCACCTGGAGGCAAAGCTCCTTCATGGCCGGGATCCGATAATCGGTACTGACTTTTGCGACCTCGCTCATGGCAACACCCCTTGTTGCGCGAAGACCAGCCGGTCGTTGAGAACCTGCTAGCCGTCCGCTGCCAGTTAATCGACGCATTGCCCGACAGAAAGGTTCGAGAACTATTTGTTAAATTTGCCAGCACTTATTGGCCTCCGCCTCAAGAGGCCAGTGTACCATACCAGCAATTTTTTGCAACTGAGTCTTCGCAAAATTTCAAAATCGACAAAAATCTTGTCGGTAATTCGGGTCGGACCATTCTTTCAGGTGGTATCGATTAGTCCCTTTCTGTCGGTTCTGCCAATTTTGTCGGCAGGCACGCCGAAAGCCCTATTGCGTGCAAGAATCGTTCCAATCAGTGACCGAAAACGCAAAAAACGCCAGCCCGCAAATTGCTGAATAATGGCCCATCATGCGGAAGCAGTNTGTGGACCGGTTCCTTTGCAAATTGGAACAACCTGCGCCAAAACTGTGCAGACAATCCTTCACGGCAGGCCCTACCCGGCCGAGTAACGCCACACAGAAACTTCTTGTCCTTGATATTGACGCCGTGACGTGCGACCGGTTACAGTTTTGCCCTGCCAATTACCCGCGAACCGATATGCCCAACTTCACAGGGCGAAAGAGTCTGCCGTTAACTCCAAGGATGGCCGGAATGTCCATCTTTACAAAACTCACCGGAAGCCCACTCCGATCGGGCCTTCGCCTCTGGTTGCTGGCCAGTACCTTTGTTGCCTGTGGAGGACTGTTTGTTTCACCCGTTTTAGGCCAGAACGAAGGTCAGTCCCCAAGTGCGCAACGCCCCTCTGCCGTCCGAACCCCTCCCCTTCCGCCCAGAATTCAAGACCTTCCGAGCACGAAAAGCTCGGGCCAGCGTACACCGGCGCTCCCGCAAGCGATTCAACCCCCAACTTCGCCCGGAAGTCCCGCAACCCGACCAACGGTCGCTCCTCCACCCATGGTGACTCCCCCATCCAGGGTACAGGCACAACCAGCCCCAGCCGTGCCTACTGTGGTGTCGCCGGTAGCGTCAGACAAAGTCGATTGGATTGAACTCCGCATATCCGCCGAGGGCCAATTTCCCGGCCAGAGCGGAGGACGTTCCACTGCCATAAAGATGGACGGGCACCTCGCATATGAAGAGCAGGTGCTGCAATCAGGGAATGGACGGACAACCCCCATCCAGGGGCTCCGCGCATACCGAACCGCTGCGGCACAATTCCAGGTCGGGGATAAGTCATTCCAGGTTCAGCTCCGGCCGGAAGTTACGCGGCTCGCATTCTTCATGGCGGAGGGTCAGTTCACGATCTTTTCACCGGAGAACCCGTTGACGCGCGATGAGCTGGACCTTCTGGACGTAATCGCCAACAGTATCCTCCTGGACCAGTTACTCCCGGCACAGCCGGTTAGCATGGGTTTTTCATGGGAGATTCCCGACGAAGCACTCCCCGGCCTGCTGGGGCTCGAATCCATCACCGAGAACACACTTCAGGGGCGCATCACCCAGATCACACAGGGGTTTGCCGAAGCCGAGGTCTCTGGAAAAGTGCAGGGCCGGGTTATGGGGGCTACAAGTCAGATGCAGGTGGCCATGCGGTTTCAATGGTCGCTGATGGATCGCCGCGTTACCGCGCTGGCCCTCGCGCTTCGGGACAATCGTACGGCGGGCTATGTGGACAGCCCGTTTCAGGGAACGGTCCGGCTTCAGTTGACGCGCCAGCGGCGCCCGGAGCCACAGCTTTTAACGCCAGGCAAAATACCGACGCTGACTTTTCCACCCCCCGAGGAGCAAACACGCCTTGTCTTCCGGTCCAGTAGCGGCGGGTTTCAAATTGTCCACGATCGAAGATGGTACGTCGTCACAGACGCTCCCGACATGGTGGTGTTTCGTTTGGTCGATCAACGCGGGCTATTGGGGCAATGTAATCTAGCACGCAGCGATTTTCAGGGCACTGCCCAATTGACTTTAGCAGCCTTTCAGAACAACGTGCGTCAGACGCTGGGCGACAGTTTCGGACAATTTCTGGGCGCAGATGAGATGGAAAGCCCAACCGGACATCGCCTGCTGCGAATTCATGCTCTGGGTCGCACAGATGACCTCAAAATTCACTGGATATACTACCTCCTGGGGTCGCCTCGGGGCGGCTATTATGCCGCGGTGTTTACCGTGGACGACCTGTCATGGCCGCTTTTCGAGGAAGCCGACCGCAAGTTCATGGAGGGTTTCCATTTCCTGGAACCCACAGCGGCAACCGCCACCGGGAGTTCCTCGGCCATGTCCAGATAGTTGCTGCTCTCTGCAAGGAATATCAGCGTTTCTGGTCACCGATTGACAAAAATTCCGGTGGCATACCAGACACCGTTACTTCCCCGTTTAATGTCATATCCGTAGGCGTCTGCACGGGAGGAAACCGCGCGCCAGTGACCTGGAGACAACCGCCAACACCGGACACATTCCAGGGCCGCTCGGAGCAATCCCTGGCCGGGCCAACTCTCCGCGCACACCTCGCTGGCTGTGCTTTGCCCACGCATGGCCCTGATAATGCGGGCAAAACGTGACTCCCAAAAATGGTGCCCCTGGAGGCGGATTCTCGCCTGATACTGGGAATGTTGTTCTGCTTCGGAAAAGAGGTAGGGGTCAGGGCGTCCTAAAATGCTGCGCGGGCGCTCCGGGTGGACCCGCACCGCATAGACCATCGTCCGCTGCGTGAGTGTGCCCGGTGGGAGCGTCAAAATGGCCAGCATCTCGTCGGCAGTATAGGGTCGTCCGTCGAGGAACGGAAACACGCTGACCACTTCGCCGTAATATTTTTCCCCTTCGGAAGCATAGTCCACGATGAACAGCCCTGGCTGGCCTTCCATTTCGGACAGCGATGGGGCATCGAGCAGGCGAACCGTCTTCCCGTCGCGATCCACGGTAACTGATTCCGGCAAGCGAACGCGCACATAATGCACGAGCTCCTGGAGCACACGGGAATCGCGAAGTGCCGTGCCCTCGAACTTCTCGCGCAACGAAACGTTTTTCTCCGGATACAGATAAACAAGGAGCATCTTTTTTTCGCGGCGAGCCTGAGCCACCCCCTGCGCGTAGCTGGAAAGCCACATGTCAGCTTCCTGGATGGGAGCTAAATGAGCGGCGAGGGTTACATCGGAATCCCCAGCACGGGACGGTTGACGGCCCATCTGCTGGCCACTTTTCGACGGAAATTCGGTGGCCCCGTGCCCTGGCTTCATCGCGGACGATGGGCCAGATCCGATTAAAGAGGCGAGAGCCTCCACAATGGCTTGCCGCCGCGCAGGACTAAAACCGTCCTGCTCATCGTATGCAAAGGTGGCCACCACTTTGCCAAAATCTTCGTTTTCCTTAGGACTTTTCAGGAAGCTGATAATTGCCAACCCCGGATGATTGCCAAGCCCAGCGAAGGCTGGATCGTCGCGGAGGAGTATTTCGCCGCTGGCGGTGCGTATCTTTTCGTCCGGCTGCACGATCACCGCTTCGCATGCCGTACGAAATGTCGCCCGCAATTCCGAGAGCGTCTTGACAGCCGTTTCCGAGGAACTTCGCTCCGCGAAGAAGACAAGCAGCAACTTACGGTGATCCCTTGCTAGGGGGTATGCCAGAGCGTAGCGAGTATGGACTGTCTCTTCCGATGTATTTATTGCATGTTGTGCCTCTTGCGCGGAGCCGTCAGTTCTTTGCAACGAATTAGGGAGCAGGTTGTGGTCCTGCCCGGAAGGAGCCGATCGATGCGAGGGGGCGGAATTTTCCGGAGACGGACCGGGTTGTTCCCCCCTGAGCCCGGTTTGGGCTAACATCAGAACACCCAGCCCCAGGACGAAAGCCACAGGGGCGAAGACATTTGTGGGGGCGAAAAGCGTTCTTCGGCTGCGCACACACAACGCGGTTGGCATAACAGGGACTCCGCTGCTCGTTACCGAAAGCGTCCTACAACCGTCCCTGGTGACCTATTCATCCCACTCTGCACATCAACTCCAGTTGTTAAACATGAAACACTAGATTAAACACACAAAATCATCAAATTGCAACCAATCACCGGAAGGCGAAGAATGGCCAACACAAGTTGACTTTTTCGGTCAGCGAAGATAAAACAAGAGCGAACCTGGGGGCACTGGGAGAGTAACGTGTGAGCCTCCTCGGCCTTCGGTTGATGGGCCGCGTCGCGCTTTTTGAGACATGTTTTGATAGCCGCTCTTCATTTCCCCTGGAGATCACACTGGCTAGGGCACGTGACTGGGCGGCTTGTTGGTGATCCGGTAGATAACCCACACTATTCCACGAGGAGTTTCTGACGGTGAGACGCAAAACACTCGCCTGGACTGTCGTATTGCTGATTCTGGGAGCTGTGTTAGGGCGGACCCGGTCCTCGATAGCCCAGGTTCCCGATTGGACCGCTCTTTGTGCGGAAGCGGCCAAGCAATTTCGGCCGATCACGGAAGAAGATGTCAAAACAGCCCGACAGGATTTGCTGGCAGCCGTCTCACGCCTGGAGGCTCGCTTTGAAAGGGCCGGCCCCGAGGTGGAAGGCTGGAAAAAATACCTCCAGTGGACTGCTCTCAAAACGGAGCTTGGAAAAGATTCCCCCGATCTGAGAGTACTCGAAGAAGTATATTCGCGACTGTCTGCCGGTCATGAGGGATTGCAATTGACCTGTTTTGCGGACGTTCGCCGGGCCCTGCAGCGCTACGTGGCCCTTTCTCGAGCTTTTGGCGATGCGAGTATCGAAATCCGTTACCGAACCGTGTTGGACAACCTTCAGAAAGCGCTTGCCGAGTATNAACAGTCACAAGATCCACGCCTGGCATCCACCGTTCAGGACATGCTGGACTGGTTGGAATTGGCTGGGCAGGCTCCGCGGCTGCGTGCGGCTGTTCGGGAAGCTTTCACCCAACCGAATGTCTTTGTCCGAGTGAGAGAGGATTTTCTCGCTTCCGCATTCGCCGAACCGGTCGATGTCACAGAAGACGTTCGCGAGATTATTCTGGGAACCGACGTCCGTGGCAAAGGGCACATTGTCGGACAGCGCTCGTTGGAGCTCGTGCCTTCTGTCGATCGGGCCCTGCTGGCGATCGTGGTTCAGGGAACCATTCATTCGGACACCGTCGGATTCAACGGACCGGCACGCATTTATTCACGATCGGAGACCCCGTTCACCGCTCGCAAGCTGGTGTCGTTTACTCCGGACGGTGTGTCCTTCGAACCTGCAACCTGCTCCGCCACAACCCACAGTGACATCCAGGACGTGGACGTAACATGTAACAGCGCATGTGTGGAACGCATTGCCTGGCGGCGGACATTCAAGCAGAAAAGTGCCGCCGAATGGGAAGCCGCTCGGAAAGCAGAACGCCGTGTGGAACGCCGTGTCGACAAGGAGGCCAACCCTCAGTTGGAAAAAGCGGCCGAGCGCTACCAGAACCGTGTTCGGCAACCCCTTCTCGACCGTGGCCTTTTCCCGCAATGGCATTTGAGCACGTCCGACGACGAGTTGAGTATGACGGTTCTTCAGCTCGGGCATGGCGGCTTGGGGGCTGCCGGGACGCCCCCTGAGATGACGAAAGAGGGAGCCTTACGACTCGAGGTTCACCACACGTCATTTAACAATCTGCTGGAAGGTTTTCTGGGCGGAATGATTCTCAAGGAAGAACGCCTTCAGCAGCTTGCCCAGGATCTGCTGGGACGAGTCCCCGAGGAACTCAAGCGAGACGAAGGAGAAGAACCCTGGACCGTACGCTTTGCCGCTCGCCGTCCGATCGCGGTGACGTTCTCTGACGGACGACTGGTGGTGGAATTCCGCGGCGAGACTTACTGGCGCGGCGACCGATCCTACCCCGGCATGGACGTCCGCGCCACGTATCGCATTGAATCCAGCACCGAAGACAAAGGCCCCGAGATTCGCCTTGTCCGTGAAGGACCGCTGAGTGTTTTGCCACCGAATTTTGACCCGGAGCGGGATCGCCTGTCGGTCCGGCAACAGACCATTCGCAGTTTGCTGGAACGACGATTCGAAAAAATCTTCCGGGAAACAATCACGATCGAACCGATCAAATTGGAGGGCCAATGGGCCAAGGCCGGGCCGCTCGTCGTCACGCATTTGGAAAGCACCGGGGGATGGCTGAAAGCGGTGCTCGACCGCGCCCGGTGAACCGTGTTCGAAAACTGCGGCCGCCAGAGCGCCTCCCACGAGGTCAATCGCAACCCTGCGACGGCGTGGCTTGCTGGTTGGTGCTCCCGACTGGAAAAGCCGATCGATTCGTCAATCGATGAGTGCCCCCAGGGATGATTTGGGAGTGAAATGCGCCACACCGCGTCCGGCAGGCGCTATTTTCTGTCTTTTTCGCCAGGCGTATCTTTCTTTTGGCTGTATGATAAATGGAAGGCCTCATCCGGCCGTGTGACCGGTGTGGTGAATCCGGGCGGTCGTAGTTTGCGCAGCGAGTCACTGGCCCGGATGCCTCGGGGTTCGCCTGCCGCCGGGACGAGGGTGTACTGAAACATCGGTCGCTTTTTGGTGGAAACAGCACAGCCAGTGGGAAATCAAGAAACGGGAGTCTGCTGATGAGCGACGCGGCTACTCAAGATAAGACCTGGGTGGAAATCAGTTTTGATTGTGTCCCTCTGCGGACCGTCACGAGAAACGATCCACCTCTGGACGCATCGCCGAAGTTTCTCGCTCTATGGGAACGGGTCCAAAAAGCCATCCGTAAGCACGGACGCCACAATACGTATTACCTGTTCAATGGCCACTGCCGCTTTCACCTTACCAATGACCCCAACCGGGGGCTGCTTGAATTCAGTTTCGAGGGCTGCGCCATCACCGACCCGGAAGACAGGAAAACCGTTGCCTGCGACCTGGACGTGGAACTGCGAGGGGACACATGCGACTGGGCGACTGAGCCGATCATTCGATGGTTCTCGGAGACGGTCAGGCACGCCGTGATGGCCGAGTTCGATCGCTACATCGCGGCAGGTGATCTGGCCAAGACCGTGGAGCGTCTCCAAAAGCTGGAGGCCGAAACGGCCTCCAAGGGCGGCTATGTGGGTTTCGGACTATAAGCGTGGCTGCAATTTATCAGGCTGCATTCAAAAGGTGCCAAAGCTGAAGCAGCCAGTCGTCAATAAGCAAGGCCTGATTAATGTTCCGCTCGACGTCCTGGTAGGCCACCAGACAGGACTCGAGGCATTCATGGAGCAGGTCCTCGGTGAGAGGTGGGGTACTTTGGAGGAGGGCGATCACCTCTTCGCCGACAGAGGTTGCCGCGGTTTGCACACTGTGGGATACCACCGCGCGCAGGGCCTGACGGAAAAACTCCAGAGTCAGCCCAATCAGTTGCTGGAGCGCCCGGCGTCGCACGGCCGCCTCTTTCCCGGCGGACTCCAGATAACCCCGCACTTCCTCGCTCCAGGCGGTCACATCAAAGCGCCGTGTGGACAGAGCCTTTCTCCATTTTGCGGCAAGCTCCCACAGCTCCTGCGAGGCAAGCTCAGCAGCCCGGGCAAGACTTCCGTCGGCAAGTCGAATGAGTTCCCGCGCCCAATCAGGATTGTCCACGATGCCCTGTTCGATCAACAATCGGGCGGCGATTTCTTCGGGAAGGGGCCGGAAGCGTATCATTTGGCTGCGGGACCGGATTGTAGGGAGTTGCTTTGCCGGAGAGTTGCTGATAAGAATGAGCACCGCCGTTGCGGGCGGTTCTTCCAGCGTCTTGAGGAGAGCGTTAGCCCCTTCGAGATTTAAGTAGTCTGCGTCGTCGATGATGGCAACCCGGTAACGACCGGAAAAGGGCGTCAAAGCGAGATGCCCCACCAAGCCAGCGCGCTCTGTCCCCCGCTCGGACCGGTCACCGATGAGCATTTCCAGCGGAATGAAAGATTTATCCGGCGGCTTACTGATGAGCAGAAGATCGGGATGCGTGCCCGAAATCACCTGCACGCAGGCTGAGCATGCATTGCACGGAGCAAAGGCCTCTTTGGATGGCTTTTCGCAAAGCAGCACCTGGGCCAGTTTATGGGCAAAGGTCCGTTTCCCGATCCCCGGCGGGCCCACAAAGAGATAGGTTCCGCCAATCCGACCGCGGACAAACGCCCGCCGAAACCGCTCCGCAATCGCGTCGTGTCCTTCAATTCCCTGCCAACTCATGGCCTTGCCCTGTGTATCCCCAAACCACACCTTTGCCTTGGGATGAGAAAGCTCTGCCCTCGCCGTGCTCCATCGAACTACGTCGCGGATCTCCGGGAGACCAGCATCGACTCGACAATCCGCCGAATGGCTGCATGAACTTCTTCCACAGGTCGGTCCGCCCGGACCACGGCTATTCGGTCCGCGGCACGCACGGCCTCCTGCAGAAACCCGTCGCGGACTCTCTCCAGAAACTCCCGTCCGCGCGATTCCAGACGATCGAGCATGCGATCGATCCTGGCCAATGCTTCCTCGACAGGCATATCGAGCACAACCGTCAGGTCCGGTAACAATCCGCCGGTGGCAAAGAGACCGATCTTCCGAACTTCTTCCACGGGAAGGCCACCACCGTACCCCTGGTAAGCGATATTGGAAAGCAGGTACCGGTCGGAAACCACAATTTTTCCGGCCGCCAAAGCCGGTCGAATGATCTCGCGAACAAGTTGCGCCCGGGCAGCCATGTAAAGGAGTGTCTCCGCTTCGAGGCACATGGGGATGTCATCGCGATGAAGGAGAATCGAACGGATGGATTCTCCCAGTACGGTGCCCCCGGGATCGCGACAGCGCGTCACGACGTGGCCCTGCTCCTCCAACCATCGGCAGAGCAACTCGACCTGCGTCGTTTTTCCGGTTCCGTCTCCACCTTCAATTGCAATGAACATCTTAGAAGACACCAACTCAATGTACCGGTCCTTGGCCACAGCAAATGCAGGAATGGCTCGCCCGACTGATCAGCAAGCCGCACGCGGAAATGATGGCTTGAACTTTCAAGCCTACCAGGGACTGGAGGTTCTGGAAACACTGGGCACGACCGAATCCCCGAAAGCACCGGCGTGGGGCGCGTGGGCATTGGCGGGACGCCTGCCACGGCATCCGTTGAACTGCGGAGGGGCACGCTTGTCGTGCCCATTGAAGGCGAGTGGATAATCGAACGTTGATATGCGGACCTGACAAGCAGGTCCCTCCGAAAGGTCGGAGGGGCACGCTCGTCGTGCCCGCGAAAAAAGATTGGATTATCGATGGGTGTTTATCGGACCCGACAAGCGGGTCCCTCCGAATGCACACCTGACAAGCACCTCCCTCCGAAGTGCCATGGCCCGGTTGGGACCGGGTCCTGCAATGCGACCAACCCTCGATCCCCTCTAATGATCCCGACGGCGCGGAATCCGTGTCCATTGGCGGGGCGCCTGCCACCGCGTGCGTTGAACCTGTCATTTGAGGGAGTCGGCTTTATCGGGTACAATGCATGCGCCGTTTTTGGAGGAGTCATTGTCACTCGCGATGACAAGACTCCGGGAGCTTTTCTTCAGTCCGAAAAAGGGAGGTGGCTCATGACTCTTCGCAAGTTCATTCCGGCGGTGACGCTTTTCCTTGTAAGCATGGCCTGGGTAAGCGGCGAGGAATTCCGCCGCTGGTCCGACGTGACCGGCCGTTTCACTATCCAGGCACGACTCATCACGGTGGACGGCAATCTCGCTATCCTGGAGCAGAAGGATGGCACGAAAGTGGCCGTGGAGATCGAAAAACTGAGTCCCCAGGACCGCTCCTATTTGGATAGCCTGATGGCCGAGAACCCGTTTAAGCCATTACGGGAGGATTCGGCAAAGCAACCCGAAGTTGCCCAGCCGTCAGAAGAGGCACCAGCCCCACCCGAACCGAAGTCGCCACTGCCAAAGGCACCATCCGGCAAAGAATCTTTCCAACCATATTTTCTCGCCCATGGTGGGCCGGTGGCCGTCAACTGGACAGCCGTCAAACCGATTTCGGTTAATCCGGGAGTGGGCTGGCAAGTCATGGTCCCGGAAGTCGCGCTGCCCAGCCCCCAGCCCAAAACCATCGCACTGCCGCCCAAAACGGACTTCTTCGATGAAATCAGCGCGATGGTCGTTCATCCCCAGGCGAAATGGGCGGTTGTCAAATTGACGAATCGTCGGCCAGGGATGCCCAGAACATCGGAACGGATTGTCATTTGCGATCTCACGTCGGGACAGACGGCGGTAGCCTCACGTTCTGGACCCGCGCAGACCCCGCTGGCAATTTACTGCGAGGGCACTTCTTCCCGCCGCTATTTTCTGTTCCGCCGGGACGAGTTCGGCTTTGGAAACCAGGACACGTTGTTTATTCACAGCCTCATTCCCGCTTCGGGAAGCGAGGAGGGAAAACTCGACTCTCCGGTTTCGCTCACCACGCTCGCGACATGGGTTCCGTATGACACGAAAAAGGGTGTTGGACGGGATGTGAAATGGGCTGATTTCCCCGATGAGCGGACGCTGGTCACGTGCAGCGGCGATGGACTCATCGCCATCTGGAACCTGGAAACGATGCAGCCTGAGGCAAGTCTCCCCGCGGGATTCGGACATGTTCCCGCGCTCAGTCCGCATCGTCAATGGCTGGCGTTTGCCACCCGGAACGAAGTGGGCATCCTGGATTTGAAAAAACGGCAAGTGATCGCGGTGCAACAGGCTCCCCAGCAATTGGGTTTTCCCGTACTCGCGTTTAGTCCTTCGGGGCGGCAACTGGCGTGTCTGGCAAATCGATCGTCTATCCACGTTTGGGATGTAGCGACGGGCAAGCTCGAAGCGAGCTTTTCACTGCCCACCGGCCTCGCCGTTCAAAAGGACACCCTCGTCTTTCCTCACGACGATTTTGTTTTGATCGGAAATCGCTATCTGTTTCACTGGAGGTCGCAACTTCTAGTCTGGGAATATGACGATCTTGGGCCCACGGTGACAGTGGGCGATCTCGTTTGTGCAGCGGTGGACCCCCGGGCAGGGAGCGAGACTGGGGTGAGGGCTCTTGTGTTGACGCACGTGCCTCATGCCGCGGCGTTTCAGGCGATCGATCGGGCTCTCCATAACCCGGAAACCTTCGCCTTCCGAAGAGGCATCCCTGTAAAAATTGACGTTTCGGCTGTTCCTGAAGACGGTCGAGAAAAGGTTCGAGAAATTCTCACCGAGCGGCTGCGGAGCATGGATTGCAACATCGAGCCTGACGCCCGGGTCGCGATTGTTGCGGCAGTCACCGGTCCCAAAGAACGCACGGTGTCATACATCCACTCCGGCGACTACAAGGTGAAGGAATACATATTATCGCTAAAAATTGTGGTCGGCACGCAGGTGCTTTGGGAAACATCCGCGGGGGGCGTTCCCTTCATTCTGTTTTTACGACCGGGCGAGAACGTGGGACAGAAACTCAAGGAATTAACGTCCAAACCCAATTATGAGTGGTTCAAGTTGGTGGCACTGCCGCAATACCTGCCGGACGTTCCTGTGAGAGGTACCGTCGCTCTGGGCCGCGGCCCTCTTCCAATAACTAA
>NICF_comb_assmDRAFT_10002329_pt1 | contig 14384 bp, 14 predicted proteins | sample NewIslPassag4_SG_FD_11279 | JGI IMG/M metagenome (IMG submission 11279) | reverse complement strand
TGAGGCACGAGCCGTCATCATCGCGACCGGCGCCTCCGCTCGCTGGCTCGGCTTGCCGTCTGAAGAGCGCCTGCGCGGTCGCGGCGTTTCGTCGTGCGCGACATGCGACGGCTTCTTCTTCAGGGATCAAGAGGTGGCAGTCGTCGGCGGAGGCGACACGGCGCTCGAGGAAGCGATCTATCTGACCCGTCACGCCAGCAAGGTCACTGTCATCCACCGACGCGACCAGCTCCGCGCCTCCAAGATCCTCCAGGAACGCGCCAAGGCGAACCCCGCCATCGAGTGGCAGTTGAACAAGGAGGTCGTGGAGGTCCTGGGAGACGAGCGCGTCAAGGGCGTGCGGCTGCGCGACACCCGGACTGGCGAGGAATCGGTCTTGCCGGTCTCAGGCCTCTTCATCGCGATCGGTCACCGGCCGAATACGGACCCGTTCCGTGGCCAGATCGCGCTCGATCCGGACGGCTTCATCGTGACCGAGCGGAACACCCAGACGAGCGTGCCAGGAGTCTTCGCCGCTGGCGATGTCCAGGATCGTCGTTACCGGCAGGCGATCACCGCGGCGGCGTCCGGAGCAATGGCGGCGCTCGACGTCGAGGAGTATCTCACCGGTGAGCGACGGATCGAATGGAGCGAGGTGAAGCCCGAGCCGGCGCCAGTGCCCGCCGCGTCGTACACGACGATGGCGGTGATCGACTCCGGCCCGTCACCGGTCACGCGGACCGCGGAGAATCACTCCTTGGGTCGCCGGCGGAAGGTCGTGATGTACACCACCTCTTGGTGCCCAGATTGCCAAGCCGCGAAGCGATTCCTGGCGCGACGTGGGGTCGAGTATCTAGAGATCGATATCGAGAAGGACCCCAAAGCTGCAGAGATGATCGAGCGCTGGAGCGGCGGCTATCGCACCGTCCCGACGTTCGAAATCGACGGGACCATCATCGTCGACTTCGATCGAGAGGCGCTGGAAAAGGCCCTGAGCGGATCAACGCAGTAGTCCGCGCCCTCGTCTCGCTAAGGACGACTTCGAGGATCGCTAGCGAATCAGCCTTCTTTCGCCGCCTAGGAGCGGCGAGTCCTGGGCCGTGCCCTACGCGGTTGAACGCGCGTCCGCTGGCAACAGCTCCAGATTGTCGATGAGACGGACATCGCCGAGCCTGACGGCGGCGATGACGCGCGTGCCGGGGGTTACCTCCTCGACGGGCGCCAGCTCGTCCGGCTCGACAACCGCCAGATACTCGATCTCCAAGCCGGGCGCTTCCTCCAGTTGTTGACGACCGAGCGCGAGGAGATTCGCGGCCCGGCGCTCACCTTCCTTGGCAGCGGCGGCCATCGCGAAGAGGCTTCGCGGCAACGCGACTGCCGTCTGGCGCTGCTCGGGCGTCAGTCGCGCGTTACGGGAGCTGAGCGCGAGGCCATCGGGTTCTCGCACCGTGGGACAAGCGACGATCTCGCCGGGCAGCCGCAGATCCCGCTGCATGCGTCGCACAACCAGGAGTTGCTGGTAATCCTTCTCGCCGAAATAGGCGCGGCGTGGCCGCACCGTGTTCAAGAGGATGGTGACAACGGTCGCCACGCCCCGGAAGTGGCCAGGCCGCGCCTCCCCTTCCCAGCGATCAGTTAGACCGCCGACCTCGACGAAGGTCGAGAATCCCGGCGGATAGACCGTCTCCGCGTCCGGCGCGTAGATGACATCCGCTCCAGCATCGGAGGCGACCTCCACGTCGCGGTCGAGATTGCGGGGATACCGCGCGAGGTCGCTCGGATCGTTGAACTGCGTTGGGTTGACGAAGATGCTGACGACGGTGCAGGCGTTCTCGCGCACCGCGCGCTCGATCAGCGCCACATGACCGGCGTGTAGGGCTCCCATCGTCGGGACGAACCCGACCTGTGCCGCGCCTAGCGCTTCACGCAGCTCATCGGGATCGGAGATGACGGGAGCCACTCGACTCACCTCGATGTCTCATGCGCCGGCGGGAGCGCCAGACTCTTCTTTGAGCTGCTCCAGGACATCCGCGGGCAGGGAGAATGAATGCTCCGGACCGGGGAATGTCCCGTCTCGCACCTCGCGAGCGTAGTCCGCGAAGGCGCGGGCTATCTCCTTTCCGAGCGTCGCGTACCGCTTGACGAAGCGCGGAGCGAAGCGCTCGTCCATTCCGAGGAGATCGTTCGCGACGAGGACCTGGCCATCGCAGCCAGCCCCGGCGCCGATGCCAATTGTCGGGATCGGCACCCGCTCGGTGATCAGCGCGGCGAGCTGCGCCGGGACCATCTCAATGACCATCGAATACGCCCCGGCCGCCGCGATAGCCTCGGCATCCTCGAGGATCGCCCGGGCAGCTTCGAGGTCCCGGCCCTGCACGCGAAACCCTTGCTCCAGCGCGGCCGACTGTGGCGTCAGGCCAATGTGCCCCATGACCGGGATGTCGGCTTCGACGAGCGCCCTCACCCGGCTGGCGCGCGACCGCCCGCCTTCGAGCTTGACCGCGTCGGCGCCGCCCTCCTGGATCAATCGTCCGGCGTTGGCGATCGCCTGCTCGTCGCTGAGATGGTAGGTCAAGAATGGGAGGTCGGCGACGATGTGCGTCTGAGGCGCGCCACGCCGCACCGCTCGGCAGTGATGGATGATGTCGTCGAGCGTGACCGGGACGGTTGAGTCATAACCGAGGACCACCATCCCCATTGAGTCGCCCACCAGAATCAGGTCGATCCCCGACTCTTCCGCGATGCGCGCCGTCTGATAATCGTAGGCCGCGATCATCGCCAGCTTCGGGCCTTCCGACTTTCGCGCCCGAACGTCGGCTACCCGCAGCTTCCGACGCTCTTGGTTAGCCATTCGCCTCCTGCTCCGCTCGTTTCGGGATGACGCCACGGCCTACACCACGCGTGGCCAATCGTATCAGGCCACGGCGGTGGTCAATCTAGATTACGCCCCGGTGAGCAATTAGTCGCTGGTGCCCGCAACCAACCGCTCGGAGTCCGCGCCGGCGTGGCTCAGAGCGCCGTTCAGCGGCAGCGCCCGCTGCGTCCCCTCCGGGAGCGTCTGCAGCGCCGCGCCGACGAAATCGCGGAAGAGCGGATGCGGCCGCGTCGGCCGGCTCCGGAACTCCGGATGGAACTGCACGCCAACGAAGAACGGATGGTCGCGCAGCTCCATGATTTCGACCAGCTGACCATCTGGGGAAACGCCGCTCGCGATCAGTCCTGCCTTGGCCAGCGTCTCGCGGTAGTCGTTGTTCACCTCGAACCGGTGCCGGTGCCGCTCGAACACCACCGGCTCGCCGTAGGCAGCCGCCGTTCGTGTGCCCGGCTCCAACCGGCACGGCCAGAGTCCGAGACGCATCGTCCCGCCCATTTCGACGCCGCGCTGACCCGGCATCAGGTCAATCACCGGGTGCGGCGTCTCGGGATCGATTTCCGTCGAGTTCGCGCCAGTGAGACCGCAGACGTTGCGCGCGACCTCGATTACGGCCATATGGAGTCCGTAGCAGAGGCCGAGATACGGCACGTTGTTCTCGCGCGCCCATCGCGCGGCCATTACCTTGCCCTCGGTACCGCGCGGCCCAAAACCGCCGGGCACAACGACCCCGGAGACGCGGCGTAGCTGCCGCTCCAACTCTTCTTCCGTCACGGTTTCCGAGTTGATCCAGACGATCTCCGGCGCCGCATCGTGCGCCAGTGCGGCGTGCGTCAGCGACTCCATGACGCTCATGTAGGCGTCGTGCAGATCGACGTACTTGCCGACCAGTCCGATCCGGACCGTCCGGCGCGGGGACTTCAGCCGATCAACGAGCTCTTGCCACTCGGTCAGATCCGGCGTCCGCTGCTCCAGCTGCAGGTGATCGGCGATGTACGCGCCAAGACCCGCCTCTTCGAGCATGAGCGGGACCTCGTAGATCGTGTCTGCCGTCGGCAAGGGGATCACCGCCTCTGGATCGACGTCGCAGAAGAGCGCGATCTTCTCCTTGACCTCATCCGGGATCGGGCAATCAGCGCGGCAGACGATCACATCGGGCTGGATGCCCATCGAGCGAAGCTCGCGCACACTTTGCTGTGTCGGCTTCGTCTTGAGCTCTCCGGTCGTCCCGATCTGGGGCAGCAGCGTCACGTGGATGTAGAGGACGTTCTGGCGACCGACCTCGCGCCGCATCTGCCGGATCGCCTCCAGGAAGGCTTGACCCTCGATGTCGCCGACCGTCCCGCCGACTTCCACGATGACGATGTCGGACGCGTGCTGGCGAGACGCGAGGCGGATGCGGCTCTTGATCTCGTTCGTGATGTGCGGGATGACCTGGATCGTTCCGCCAAGGTAGTCGCCGCGTCGCTCCTTGGCGATGACGGCGGAGTAGACCTGCCCGGTAGTCACGTTCGACGCCCGGGAGAGATTCTCATCAATGAAGCGCTCGTAGTGGCCGAGGTCGAGGTCGGTCTCGGCGCCATCGTCGGTGACGAAGACCTCGCCGTGCTGGTATGGGGACATCGTCCCGGGGTCGACGTTGAGATACGGGTCCAGCTTCATGATCGACACGCTGGCGCCCCGGCTCTTGATCAGGCGCCCGATCGACGCTGTCGTGATCCCCTTGCCCACGGACGAGACCACGCCGCCAGTCACGAAGATATATTTCGGCATCGTTCCCCTCCCTGCAGTCATCCGTTCGCCAGCGGCGTCTGTGCCGCGGCCGTGCGGGCAAAGGCGGACCACTCAAGAGGGGCGCTCACATCATCCGCATCGGGCGCCCCACCATAACGAGCGAGAGGCGGCGCTGGTGCGTCGCCTCTCGGCCGCTGAGTCGGCTGAATTAGAGTCGTTGGTCCTGGCTCGCTGATTGCAGCCGCTTCGCGGTCGCGCATAGGTCCGGCTATGGCACGCCGATCGTTCATCGCTTGACCGCCTCGCTATCGGGCCGCAGGACCACGACCCGCATCGTCTCTCCGAGATCGGACGGCCGCAGGTTCAGCTTCTCCTCGGCCGGCGGCACCTGGACTCCCAGATGCTTGCAGAAGACGTCGACTCCGCCGAGCGTCTTGTCGCCGAACTCGGTTGCGAACTGCATGGGAATGACGACTTTCGGCTCGAGCTGGCTGGTGATCTCCGCTGCTGTCGCGGCATCAATCACCGTTCCGCCGCCTGCCGGCACGAGGAGCACGTCTGGCGCGCTCAACGTCTCGATTTGCTCGGTGCTCAGCGGGTGCCCGAGATCGCCGAGATGGCAGACGACCATCCCTTCGATCTCAAGGAGGTAGACCGTGTTGTAGCCCCGCTGTGCCCCGCGCTCGGTATCGTGGTAGGTGCGAATGCCGGTGATGAAGACTTCGTGTAGCTCGTACTCGCCGGGCCCGCGCACGACTTGATATTCCGGGCGGACGGCGTCGAGGTTAGTGTGTCCGGGATGATCGTGCGAGATCGTCACGATGTCCGCGGTCTGCTTCGGCATCGCGTAGCCGGTCACCCGACCGACGGGATCGGTGATGATGGTCGCCTCCCGCGCGCGAATCCGAAAGCAGTTGTGCCCGTACCAACGAAACTCTGCCATGAACTCAATGTTCCGCCGACGCGCCGATGCGCAGCGCATCCAAACACCGCCAACGCCGCGTTCGCGGATGACGGTACAGTCAAGTTGTCGTAGGGGGCTGTCCGGATTCTACCTCGGCTTCGCTATTGGCGAAGCGCTGCGGGCGGAGCAACCAACTCACCATCGGCAGCAGGCATCCGCAGCCTCTCGCAGTGTACCACGCCACCGCGCCCCTCGCCAGCCCTGCTTCCCTGGCAAGAGGTGCGTACGTTCGCAGTATATCGAACGGGGTCGGACTTCGCTACACGTCGTCGTCGAGCGCCGGGTCTCCCTCCCCTATCTCCCCAAGCTCTCGCAAGACGGTTCGAACCGTCTCGTACCTGAATCCTTTCCGCTGTAAGAAGGCTCCGAGCCGACGCCGAGCGACAGCTGGCTCTAACCGGCGATAGCTCGGCAGCTTGGCGCGCGCCAGCTCCAGCGCCGCGGCTGTTTCGTCCAGATTCGCTTCGTCGAGCGTGGCGCGGACGATCTCTCGATCGATCCCCTTCTGCCAAAGCTCTTGCTCGAGCAGCCTCCTGCCACGCGGCCGATTTGCTTCCCGCTGCTCCACCCAGTAGCGAGCGAATTCTTCATCGTCCACGTAGCGCCACGCTTCGAGCTTGGCGATGACCGCATCAATCACCGGCGGCGCGAAGCCATGACGCTCCAGTCGATCGCGTATCTCTCGCTCAGAGCGCGGCCGCCGCGTCAGGAGGCGGAACGCGGCCTCGAGGGCACGCTGCTGGTCGTCGAGCGCCCGCAGCGTCGCGACGCGCTCCGCGCTCAACTCTTCGCCGACCGCGAGGCCTTGCTCCGCCGCGAGGAGGCGCGTCATGCCGAAGGCGAAGCGACCATCAACAAAGACGTTGACGCGCTCCGGGTCGCGCGCCTGAGCGGATATCGCGGTGATGGTGCCAGAGACCGGTGTGGATGGATCGGATTGGGCTGGCGTGCGTGGACGGCGGCGCATCATACCGCCACGGTACCGCCCCGCAACGCTCCCCTGCAAGGCGGCCGCGCCCCGGCTGGCCTAATAGGGGACAGATTCGGGAGGAGCGACGCCCGCGGCACAGAGTGGACACGCCTCCGGCGTGAACGACGGGTAAATGCCGTTGAGCAAGGCGAAGACGTCGAAGCCCGCGATCGTATCCGGCCCACTGCTCCAGAGGGTGGCAACACCGATGACCGTCGCGCCATGAGCAACGACGAGCGTCGCAAGCTTCGTCATCGTCTCGCCGCTGATGATCAGGTTGTCGACGAGCACGACTCTTTGCCCTTCGATCAGACCGGTCAGCTTCTCCGCGATCGTCAAGGCGTCGTCGCGCGGCGTGGCGTCAACGACTTTGGCCTTCGGCTCGAGGAAATAACCGACCCACTGCGCTAAACCGGCGCCCCAGATCGAAGGCGTCGCCACCGTGTGAATGTGCTCCGTGAAGAACTGCTTCGCGATCGCGTAGCCCATCCGGCTGGCCAAGCCCGGATCGGCCAGGAGGAGATCGCGGTCAAGCAGGCCGGCGCTGTGACGACCAGAGCGGTAGACGAAATGCCCCTCTCGCAACAACCCGTTCCGGCGCATTGTCTCCATCACCGCCGGATCGATCGTCGCGAGCACGCATCGTCTCCTCGTTGCAAGATCGGGTCAGGTCTGTGCGGCTCCGCGAACGAAGCATATCACGCGCCGGGAACGTCTACCTCATCCCGAGACTTTTCCGTCCACGGATGAAGCGCGCCCCGGCGCGAGTTAGGGGGGGTCAGCTTCTACTGCCAGCGCCAACGGCGCAGCGCCATGCTGCGCGCATCGCCCTCGATCCACAAGGCCGACTGCTGCTCGCGTTGACGCTGGACCGGCACCGTGCCGGCAACCACGCGCAGATGTGCCGGCTGGTCGCGCTGCGGCGCGGCCGGGTAATTGCTGGTGAGGGCGCGCCAATAAGCACGCAGTGTGCGGAGAATGTTCATAGTATCTCCCGGGACACAGAGACAATCGAGACGTTCCAATTTTGAGCCGCTACTACGGGGCCGGATTCGGCCAGAGATCTATTTCTCTGAATACGCCGACGGCCATTTCCGGGCTGCCAGTTAGCTCTTGGCACCGGTGAATCGAGATGCGTCGGTCTACCGTCGATTTTCCGGTGATGTACCCAACTAACGCGGGCATCGGGGCAACTTTCTCTACTCTAGCCAGTCTTACCCGCACAATCGGTACTTTCATCCTAACGGATAGGCCGCGGGCGTCCATGGCCGCGCGGTCCTATCGCGCGGTGACGAAACGACTCCGGCCGCCGGGAAAAAAGGCCCGCCGCCAATTGTGCTCTAATGCCTACGAGTCACGAGGAATTCAACGAGCCGCAGGAGACCGTCCCGCGCCTCGTTCGGGCCGTCGCCAGTGGCCGCGAGCAGCGCATCCTTGGCTCGGTCGTGGAACGCGGTGATCTCAGCCTCGACGATAAAGCGGATCCCGTGCTTTTCGAGCAAATCGAGCACGCGGGCAATGCCGGCTGGCGACACCTCCGCTTCGGAGAATAGCGCCGACAATTCCTCTCGCTCAGCCTCACTCGCGCGCTCGCGCAGCAGCAGAATCGGTAGCGTCTGCTTCCTGCGCCGAATATCGTCCGCCTCGGCTTTGCCGGTCTCGGCCGTCGTCCCCCAGATGCCGAGAAGATCGTCGCGCACCTGAAAGCCGAGGCCGAGCGCGAGACCGAACTCCGCAAAGCGATATGCGACATCCTCATCGGCGCCGCCCGCCAGTGCGCCGGCCCAGGCAGCGTACCGAACGATGTCCGCGGTCTTACCCGCGATCATGGTGTGGTATTGCTCCGGCGTGATATCGCCACGCCCCTCGAACTGCAGGTCGAGCACCTGCCCGCGCACGATTGCCAGGGTCGTCCGGTCGAACTCGGCGGCCAAGCGCAGCGTCAACGATTCGGGGACTCCCTGCTCGCGCAGGCGATAAAGGGCCAAGTGGGAGCACGCGAAGAGGGCATCGCCCGCGTTGATCGCTTGGCTGCTCCCCCACAGCGACCAGACGGTCGGGCGATGACGTCGCGTCGGGCTTTCGTCCTGGATGTCGTCGTGGACGAGCGTGAAGTTGTGAAGTAGCTCGATCGCGGCGGCGAGCGGCGCGGCCCTTTTCGGGTCGCCGCCCACCGCGGCGCAGCTGAGAATGGCGATGGTGGGTCGAATCCGCTTGCCTCGAACAGTGGCGCGCTCGTCCGCGGGCTGCAGATCCGGCGTCAGCCAGCCCATGTGATACCGCGCCATGCCCGCGAGCAGCCGCGCGTCGCCGTCTAGCTCCGCGACGGCCTCATGCAGATACGGCTCGATAATCGCGTCGACATCAGGCAGCAGCGATTGAGGTGATTTGACCATTCACGCGAATCCTATCGAGGGTTCTGCCAGCCCTTTTCGCGACTCATCCTTCGAGTGAAGCCGGCCGCTCTGGACAGCATACCGAACTCTCGCGACCAGCCGTACGCCAGCTTCGCGGAGCGTTATGTCGTCCTCCAGACCCTCCAATTCCCCGTATTTGTCGTACACTAAGGGTGTGTGGACGAACGAGAATGGTCCACTGCGGTGTGGATGCCATCCAGACCGTTTGGCTTAGTGTAACGTCTGGATCGGTAAGCGCCGAGAGTCGGAAAGACGGAGAGAGCGCATGTTTTTTGATCCCATGTATCTGATTTTCATGCTCCCCGGGATCCTGTTCATGCTGTGGGCGCAGAGCAAGACTCGGGGTGCATACCAGAAGTACAGCCGGGTTCGCAATTCGATGGGCATCACGGGCGCCGAGGCGGCGCGCCGGGTTCTGCAGAGCAGCGGAATCTACGACGTCCAGATCGAGCCGGTCGCCGGTGAGCTGACCGATCACTACGATCCGCGCAGTCGCAAGCTGCGCCTGTCGCAGGGTGTGTACGGTGTGCCGTCAGTCGCGGCGATCGGCATCGCGGCGCATGAGGCCGGGCACGCGATTCAGCACGCGAAGGGCTACGCGCCTCTCCAGGTGCGGACGGCGATCGTACCTGCCGTGAACATCGGCTCGAACCTCGGCTTCATTCTCCTGCTGATCGGTATCGTCATCGGCATTACGGAGCTGGCCTGGGTTGGTGTTGGACTTTTCGCGCTGACGACCGTCTTCGCCCTTCTGACGCTCCCGGTCGAGTTCGATGCCTCACGCCGGGCCCGCGCTGAGCTAGCGCGACTCGGGCTCGTTGACGGCGGCGTGGCCGGCGGGAGCGAGAGCAAGGGCGTCGCGCAAGTCCTGAACGCCGCCGCCTGGACTTACATCGCCGGGTTTGCGATCTCGGTCCTCCAGCTCCTCTACTACGTCAGTTTGATTGCCGGACGGCGCGACGAGTAGCGCTCAGCACAAAATTGGACCGGCAATTCCACGCGGGGCGGCTCAAACCGCCCCGTCTTGGTGTCCTCAGAACAAGTGTCACTCGGTACACTTCCGGCAGGTGCGCGAAGTCGAGCGCTTGTCAGACGACGTGCGCCGGCTTATGGGCCGCGTCGACTCCTCCGGTGTCTCCATCACTTTGACTGCCCTGGAGCGTCGAAACCTGGAATCGCGGCCGCACGTTGATGAGCGCAGGACAGTGCACGGAGGTCACGGAGAGGCACAACATGGCGAGGAGCTCGCATCAACAGATACTCAAGTCCCGTCTGTCCAGGCGTGGCGCGCTGCGCGCGGGCGCCGGCCTGGCTGGCGGGTTGGCACTCTCGGTGGGAGCCCACCTCGGCTGGGCAAAGGCGCAGGAAACGGTCGAAGAGGCGTCGGTCGATCGCAGCCGGTATTTCGCGGAGACCGGTCACAACCTGAAGAATCCGTTCCTCGAACGATGGCGCCAGGCAGGAGGCGAGCGGACGCTCGGCCTGCCAATCTCCGAAGAACGGTACGACCCTGACCTCGGAATCGCGCAGACCTTCGAAACCGTGACGCTCGTTTATGACCCGTCCCTGGAGCCGCCCTGGGACGTTCAGGCAGCTCACTTGCCACGGGATTTCGTCCGCGAGATCGCGCCCGGGTCGGCGCGGCGACGCGTCGACAGTTGCTCCAACTCCTCGGGTTCCTGCCGATTCTTTCCCGAGACGGGTCACACGCTGAGTGGCCGCATCGCCGAGTTCTGGTCGGAGCACGGCGATCTCCCGATCTTCGGCATGCCGCTCTCCGAGCCGTTCGATGATCCCAACTCCAGCGCGACGCTCCAGGTCTTTGAGCGCGCCGTGCTCGAGGAGCGGAACGGTCGGGTGCGCGTCCGCCCCGTCGCCCAAATGCTCGCGGAGGCAAACGGGCTGCTGAGCGATCCCGCGTTCCTCCCGGCGCCGCCGACTCGCGGCGAGACAAAGCTTGTGAAATCACCCGAGGGTCTGCGCCTGCGCGCTGGCCCGAGCCTGGACGATGAGATCATCGTCGTCCTGCCGGACAACGCCGAGTTCATCAGTGCGCCGAATAGCAGTGGCGACTGGATTCCCGGTTACGCCGATGGCTACTCCGGTTGGGTCTCGGCGGACTACCTCAAGGACCCGCCACCCCTTCCGCAGATCACGCGCGAGGAATGGAATCCGGAAGTCTGGCAGGGCGCAGCGCTCGGCGAAACGAACGTTCGTGCCGAGCCGACAACGGATTCCGAAATCGTCGACGTGCTCAGCTACGGCGACCCGGTCACCGTCACGGCGTGGGTAAAGGGCGAGGAAGTATTCCAAGGCGCCGATCAATGGGCGCTGATTGGACCGTCACGATACGTCTATTCTCGCAACATCGGACGGAACGCGCCGGTTCTCCCGCCACCGCTCCCGGCCGACGCGCCATCCGTGGGCCGCTGGATCGACGTTCACCTCACCCAGCAACTCATGACCGCATATGAGGACCGCGATCCCGTCCGCGTCGCGGTGACGACGACCGGCATGGCCGGCTGGGAGACTCCGCCGGGGATCTATCAGATCCTCGTGCGCGTTCCGAATGAGACGATGACGAGCGGCGCGATCGGAGCGGAGCACTACTACAAGCTCGAGGACGTCCTCTTCACCCAGTACTTCACGGACGTCGGGCACGCGATCCATTTCGCTTGGTGGCGAACGCCGGAGACGATCGGCCGCCCGGGCAGCCACGGCTGTCTAAACCTCCTCCTCGACGATGCCCGCTTCTTCTGGGACTGGGCGGACATCGGCACGGTTCTCTACATTCATCCCTAGACACTGCTGCAGGACACAAAGAAGAGCCGCCGGGGCGGCCGTTTGGCGGTCACCCCGGCGGCTCTTCAATTGCAAGCGACGCTTGCTACCCCTCGTCGAATCCGGCGAGAAGATCGTCGCGCGGCCCGACCTGCTGGTCGTAGGCGCGCTGCGGCACGTTCTGGCGGAAGATGACGAGCACGTCATCCGGCAGCTGCCGGCACTCGATGTACAGCGTCAAATCGGCAGAGTCACCGTTGTCAGCCGTGAAGGTGTAGTTCAGGGCCACCCAGGCACGGCGTGCGTTGCCGCCGCGAATCTCGTCGCCCGCGTCATCAAGGCGCGGCTCGACGTCGCTGTTCGTCTCCCGGGTCGGCAGTTGCCGCTCGAAGAAGTCAACGCAGTCGAGGGCATTCACACCCGCCGCGGTCTGGCCAAGGAACGACACGTAGCTGAGCCCGTTCCAGAGGCCGATGAAATCGATCGGGCCGGAATCGCTCGGCTCGCTCGACTCCTGATCGACCTGCCAAACGGTCGGATCGTAGGTCACCGTGTAGCCGTAGCTCGGGCTGGTGTAGGTCGCCCCGCCCGACGGCGGTCCATCGTCATCGTCGGTGGTGTCGTCATCGTCCGGCGGCGGTGGCGGGCCATCGTCATCATCACTGGTGTCATCACCGCCGGCCGTCGTTCCGGCCAAGCCCTGCGCGAGGAAGACGCTCACCTGCGTCCGGTCTTCCCGGGCGCGAAGCCAGGCGACGCCGCTGTAGCCGGAGCTGTTCTGCTCGGCGAGCCCGATGTAGATATCCTCAGCCGATTCGCTGCCCGTGACATCGCCACAGGCGACCGGGTCGCCCGCCTCGTCCGTCACGACGACGGCGCTGCCATCAGCGACCAGATCGGCAAGTGAGACAGAGATCGTTCGGAACGCCGTTTCGACGCCCCCTTCTTGCACCGACAGCGCGCGCACTTCGCTCAGCACATCTTCGAGTCGGCTGCAGCTGCCGCTGTAGACAGCGGCCGTCCGCTCGCCGTCCTGCGCATTTGCGCCTTGCGTACCGATCCCGATCGCGACCATGCTGCTGAGCACCAAGATCGCCGCCGTCACTAGCGACGAGATGCGTGCCCTCATCTTCCGCTCCTCATTTCTTGACCCCGTCCGTCGCCATGCCCAAACTCCGCTCGCGTGACTCCCGGATGCTTCGCGGATAGCTGCGGCCGGCCCATCGGGGAGCAAGATTGCTGCCAATGGCGCCGGCCTGCACGGCTGACATCACGGTGAACGGGTCCGGGCATTCGACACCTAGACGAGGCTTCCAGCAATAGCCATCGTACCCCTAGGAGCCGCTATTCCGTGCCCGGTACTGCCTCCTCAAGCGCGGCGCGCCCTGCCTCGCGAGCCTCGTTGGCTCCGGTGGCAGCCGCCCCTAGCTCCGACTCACCCGCCTCCCGCTCAATACCCGAGGCGCCTTCAGGCTCGACGAACGAGCCACCCGTCAGCCCCTCGAGCGACTTCGAGCCGGCGGTGCTCGCGCTGGCTTCGCGCTCAATCGGGGATGAGGTCATGATGGCGCCAGCCTCGGCGTCGAGGCTAGCTGCCTCACGCGCCGCTTCGCGCTCAAACGGAGTGACGGCTTCCGCCAATGCGGCCTCGATCGCCAAGCTACCCTCCTGGCGCGCCGCCTGGCGCTCCGTCTCGGTGATCGGCTCAGTCACGGAAACGATATCGGCCGATTGCGCGGCCTCCTCGATCGCTCGCTGCTCAGCCTCCGTGACCGTACTGGCTTCCGCCTGGGCCGGAATTTCCTCCTGCCCGGTCAGCTCCAGCGTCACGGCCTCGTCTGGCCAACCGAGGAAAGCGGCCCGAGCGGCGGCCTCCGGGGCGATGATGGGCGATGCCACACCGAGCCGATCGACGAAGGCGGCCATCCCTCGTCCGCGCGCATCGGCGGCGTCGAGCGATCCGCGCGCGGCGGACCTATCGACGATGTCCACGTCAACAAAGCTGCCGGTCACCAGCGCCTCGCGCGTAAGGCGAGAGGATTCCCGCTCTGGCCCGTTAGCCCTGGTCGGAATCAGCGGGTCACTCACAGCCGCGCGGCTCACGGCACGGGTCCGCCCGGCAACTGCCTCGATGCTGAGCGGCTCCGAGCCAGCGGCCGCCTTCGCTAAGATGGTGTCATCTTGGAGGAACGGAGAGGCTGAAGATTCGAGTACCGCCTCACGCACGATGCGCGCGAGGCCACCGGACGCGCCGGAATAAACCAGATCCTTTAGGTCGGATGCGGCCGCTTCCCGGGCTGTCACGGCCGGGTCGGTTTGCATTGCCGCCGTCCCGGCTCCGGTTCCGCCATTGACCGCGAGCATACCGGCTATACCCAATGCTGCCAGGGGTAGAGCGCGAGAGGACAGACGTCGCAGATTCATCGCTTGCCTCACATCTTCGTCGTGGCCGACGACTCCCTAATGGACCAGGCAGTCATCATGCCAAGAGCCGGAGAACGTTCCGACCAAGAGTGAGGTTGCGTTGCTCGCTTTACGCGACTCTCCGCAAATCTCTCGTCGGGGTTCGCCGCATCTTTGCACGATGCTCGGTCCCTGTCAAGGCCGGTCGCCCAATTGCGACCGCGGCGCACCAATCAAACGTCAACGATATGCCAAAGGTTCCCG